>JAABUK010012437.1_pt1 | contig 10836 bp, 7 predicted proteins | sample 5559141 | NCBI WGS metagenome assembly JAABUK01 (sample SAMN10711869, study PRJNA513367) | rock metagenome | isolation source: Antarctica rocks | place: Antarctica: Victoria Land, Pudding Butte nord | collected 2016-01-03
AAATAAATAGGCTATTATATAGAGTTTAACTAGCGCTCTCTAATAATATTATTTATAATATGCTAGCTAGAAAGCTCAGTCTGCTAAAGCTGATTAAGATCTTTTTTATCTTTTTGATTTTGATGTTCTTAATGCCAAGGCTGCATCCAATTTTGGCGCTATAATGCGGGAACGCTATTCCCAATAAGGGAATTTGCCATTTCAGTGACACAAGGAATAAGTATGCTTAAGAAGTCTAGATTTGTATTACTTTTCATGTTTATTATAATGAAGACTGCTCTTAAAATGTCTGTCATAAAAACTGCATCAAAAAAGTGCTTTGATTAATTCTAATGAAATAGAGTTATAATCTAACTCTTTTCTCTATCTCTTTTCTTTTGTCTTATAATAGCAAACTGATTTCTTAGAATATAAAATAAAATTGCTAAACTCATCACTAAATCAAACATATCTTCTTCAATTTTTTCGGAGTTAAACTTATTCTTTCTGAGTTTTGCAGCTTATCAAGACTCTTACACTATTAGATGTAACTAAATTATAATCACACGCGTAATTAAAGATACAGAATAATATACTTATCGCAAAGGAGAGGACGAGAAGTATAGTATTATTCTCGTTAATAGAAGATATGAGGACGAGTCAGTGAAGATGAAACGTGAAGCTGAGGATAATCTACTGAGGGATATTGAAAAATTGATTAAAGATAAAGAACTTATAAGTAATTACAAAAATTTACGGGGCACGCAGAATTAATGAATGAGGTCAGATGCTATATCAGTATTTTAAAAAACGAAGACGGGTTCTACTGCACGGTGGAACGAATAGATCAACAACTGTGTTCCAAGACTTATTGGAAGATGATCAGTCTCATTCTCCTATAACAAGCTCATCGAACCGTTCTGACATAAGAAGTGGCTTACCGGATGAAGAAGAGGGCAATCAAAGCGCAATGCCAGTCAACGACCAATAGCATGATGACTGGGATTGGAGGCAGTAAGGAAGCGGGACGCCGGTGCAGGAGTTCTGTGTATTGATGGAGAAAGGTTCCATCAAATCCGTGGGTGTGGAAGCGCTTGCCGATCTGCATGACCTGCTGGTCGATTCTTTCAAAATGGGGTACACATTCATTGGAGACAGATGGAAGAAATTCATAGCCTCTCCATAAGCGACTACTGGGAGGAGCGTCACAGGAAGATACTCGCTCATCTGTTGCCAAAAATGCGACTTCTTCTCCATAAAGTCATACCTGCGATTGACGGAATTGCGACCGAGGTCCAATGCTAGTAGAATCCTCCGTCTAGATGCCTATAGATCGACTAACAAAAATGAATGCGCGATACCGTAAACCGATAACTCCCAATATTTCCTAAAGTGTCCGTTTGTCCTGATGCTATCTTCCAACGCCATGTAGTAAGAAACGCCCAAGCTTTAGACTGACCCCAATACAAAAGCGAGATCTGATCCCTGCATCCCCATGATGTTTGTCTCTTCGTCCTATCTGGCATGATATGGAGGTCCCCGTTTCGCACAGATATCACTCGTCAAAAACGGTTTCAAGCGATGTGTCTGCAGGTTTGGTGCCTGTCGCCTCTTGGTGAGGTTCTGCTCTTATTTGGCCCTAGACCATACTGTCAATGAGAGAAAGGGTAATCGAGATTGTGTTGGTAAAATACCTCTGCATATCCAGCAGTCTGCTCTTGACTTGCCGACACCACGTTGTGGTCAAAAATCATAGGTACCACCATGTTTCTCTTAAACTGATTTGAACTGTGGCAAGGCTGGGCAAACTCATCGCATGAAAATGGATTGAATAGGACATAGTCGGGGTCCATTGGATGTTCAAAGCGGATCCCGAAAGTATCGAATTTTTTAATATCGTTGATGCCCAGAATGAGCCCTTTCTTTTGTTTATTGATTTGAAATTGCAGTTCAAAAGTTTTTGCGATGTTATCAAGTGAATATGACATGAATTAACACTGACGCCAAATGCCGGCCCCGTTAAGCTGTCCGCTTATGTCCCCCATCTCATCAAAGAAGATGTATGCTGACCGGGTTCGCAAAGGCTGCAAGATTAAATTGATGAACCGGACGAAAATGGTATTCCAGATAACCTCTCCTGTGCTTGGATCCTCAGGGGTAAAATCTGCGTCTTCTGAATAAGCTTTGATATCGGCTTTCCACGCTGTCTCAAGGATCTGTATTGCATTTTGACAGCGGATGGCAGCGGGCCCCGTAGGTTTGTAAGTTGCTCGATAGGTTAGAAGCAGGTAGAGGAGGGAGTTGGTCAGGTATGTCGTATCTAGTTGTAGTTTATGAAGGGCAGCAAATCGTCCCAGGTTGTTCACGAGGTCGCGGTCTCGAAACGCAGCAAAAGAGAGGGGAAATATATTCAGGCGAGACACTACAACAGGGAAGGCAGAACTTTGGAAAGGCGTATCGGCAGCGCGGACCGGGATGACCATTTGCACATCCATCGCGTTTGTAGTACCAGTTTTGCCGGCTTTTCGTCGAAGAATTGATTTAGGGGAGCAAAGAAGAGTGTGTTGGAGAAGTCTTTATTCTGTATGGGTTAGTCACTCCCTTATTTATACCCTTTGGTGCCAGACGCATGATCACATCCGCCCTTCTGATTGCCTGTGATGGCGTATTCGCATGAAGCTTGCGGAATGAACTTGATGCCTTGCGGCCCCTTAAGCTGGTTTGATTTCAAGGAAACGAAACCGAGCCACTTCGCATGAGATGAGATGGACCTAGTAGCAAACCAGCCAATGCTTTCGTGTAAACCAGAGCATGATTTCAGAGGCCGGTTGAAGTCAGCACTAAGCCGTCCTTGGTTGTCGAGCTACCTTTCGATCAATGGGGAAGGGCAAACAGAAGATGTGGAGTTGCCATGCTAGGAGTTGGTGACAGGTCTAGAGCATGTAGGACCACCTTCCAGCACGATCCAGATCTCAGGCCTCAGCCTCTTCGCAATGTGGATTCAGGTATAGGATCAAGGCGTTGCAGCAATACCGCTTCCACTGCTAAAGGACAGCTCAAGATGCTGAATTGGATATCGTTCAGCAACCACCTTGCAAAAAGCCTTGCCTGGCTTGATCATCGGCTCTGAGGTGGGTCACATAGCCACACTCAAAGAGCTGACGACGAACCACGTTCTCGTGATCATGAAGTGTACTTTCCTCTCTCTTGAAAAAGTTGCGGCAATGCCTGGCGTCAATGATACGGTCAATCACTGCCACTTCTTGATGGTACAAGCAGGACGACGCGAAAGCTGAGACAAATTCCAACCAATCTCTTGCCAACTACCACCAACACCATCATGGGATGTTGGCGCTAATGTCGGAACACCTTACGAAAATTCCATGGAATCGCAGCTTACCAGGCCTGGGGCAAGGCACACCGATATGCATGGAGTGGCCGTGTGACTAGGATTCTGATCAGCAGGCAACGGGCACTCTTCATTCTAAGGGAAGGGCACCTTACTAGACGAGCAAGGGCCGTATACAAGCCGATGAGAACACAGCCTTCAGCGATGCCGTGGATCCCTTAGGAGAGTGACGGGAACTCCGGGACGTAGCAGGGCGAGGCAGGTGAGCGTCAGAAGAACCCAGATTGTGCAGTTGGTTGCCCACTAACGATGATGAGGACGGCTGAGCATGAGGTGACTCTGATAACCACACTATGCTCTATCATCAGACCTTGCGAGCCCTGAATCATAGATTGTCATCTGTCTTCTTAAATGAGCGATTTCAAGGCTACAAGGAGCATCTTGTTTGATCAGTCGTCCCATTTTCTCATTTCGAATGAGGTTAGGTAGGCTCACAGCATGATTCAGCCCCGCCGAAATCATCATCAGCTGCCAGCCCCAGTCATAAGAATGGGCCCCTGCACCGTACCTGTCTTGCTCTGTTTTAGCTCCTCGATGTCGTGTCGTTTTCTTTCTCCTAATCAATACCACACTCCTCCCTCCCACTTTCTGCCACTTTCTCCATACTCAATGTCGTTTTATTTTCGCCATCTCTGTGAGCTGTTTGACACCATTAATAGCTCAGGCACCAAAAGCCCAGGCAACATCAGTGTGGTCATCCACACTTGGTTCGATGAGCATGACGCAGATATTCCTCGACACGGGCCCGGGGCTGTCGCGTTCTTGTCTTGTTTGTTTCCAGAGCGTCGACCAGATCGCGTTCTCGGAGTACACAAGAGCGATCTCGAACGTATCATCCAAAGCGCTCATGGTTTGGGTCAGACTCGCATGAGCGAACTCCAATGCTGGAGGAACCCAGATGGCCCAGACTTCGCCGCGGCTGTGCAGCGTGTCTTGTCTGTTGCGGAAAGCGGACCCCGATTCCGAGACTCGGTGACGATTGGTGAGATTGAACAAGCGCTGAATCGAATCGCCTCCCGTTCTCCATTCTCTTCATCGTCCTTGAAAGACGAGGTACGCCAGACCAACTCAGAGCCCGTGGGCCGGTCCAACGAGCTCGCAGCAATCTTTCGTCGACTCCACAGTTCTTCGACGAAATGGATGATCCGAATTATGTTCAAAGACTTAAGTTCCCTTGAGCTACCGGAACGACTCATACTACGGCGTTTTCACTTCCTGCTGCCTGATCTCCTTCAATTTCAGAATTCCTTCCACGCTTGTGTAGCTGCCTTAGAAACCGACACCATCAAGGAAATGCCGATCAAGCCTGCTGAACAAGACGAAAACTTTCTACAGAATTCGGCATCCTGTCACTTCAAGCCGCGGCCCGGCATCACAGTGGGACTGCCCTGCCGTGATAAAGCCCGAAGTATCGCACACTGCTGCCAGCTGGTCAGAGGGAGAACTATGAGCGTCGAAGAGAAATACGATGGCGAGTATTGTCAAATCCATGTCTGTCTGATCGAATCCGGCCCCAAAATCCAGATCTTCTCCAAGAGCGGTCGAGACTCCACAACTGACCGAGCCGGCGTCTACGGAGCCATCGTGGCAGGTCTGGCCATCGGCACCCCGCAGTGCAAATTCCAGCGTACATGTATCATGGAAGGCGAACTTCTAGTGTGGAACGACGACAGCAAGCAAATCGAGCGTTTTCGCAAGATCCGTAAGCATGTCCAAAGAGCCGGTCATCGCCTTGGGTGCGCCCAAGACTCACCGATCCAGGAAAGCGAACACCTTATGGTGATGCTGTACGACCTGCTCCTGCTGGATGACGACATTTGCGTACGAGAGCCGCATGACCGACGACGCCGACAGCTGCGCTCGACGGTACGGTGCATCCAAGGTTGATTTGATATCGGCGCCAGCACGAAGATTGATTTCGGGTCTCGTGGAGCCGCTGATCGACTTCGTCAACTTTTCGCCGCCACCATCGCTCGAGGCGGAGAAGGCTTGGTGTTGAAGGGATGTGCAGAAGACATTCAGGAGATGGGCGGTATGTCACGTCACCCGAGCATGCCCCCATGTCCAATTGGAAGCCGCTCGAACTCAGTGTCGCGCTTATACCATACCGACAGTGATACCATCAACTTCGTATTCAGGAACATAGTACAATATATCTGAAAGCGCCATTCACTTGAGAATGAATATGTATACTTTGTGCCTGTATCTTAAAGATGAGTCAGGATTAGATAATGTAAAGATTAATCACGTAACTTATAATATTTGCTTCTGATACTTAGAAGTATTTTAATAGAGAGATTTAATTAAGAAATTCAGATATGATAATGACTTTAAGTTTCAGATAGCTATAAGATTCTATATAATTAAACTTATTTATATTCTTCTTTAATCTTTTATCTATCTAAATTTAAGAATTTAAAAGAAGTTAAAATAAAATTAAACTCGCCTCTTTCTTCTCTATAATAAAATTACTGCTCTAACTAATATCTATTATACTTTACAGACTTCTTCAAATATTAATAACAACTGTAAAGTAATAATAGTGAGCTCACTCTTCTTAATAAGTATTTACAGAATTAAAAAATTTATCTTAATTAAATACTCAGCTTAACAGTCTTAATAGTCTTAACACTCTCAATCTACTCTTATAGAAATCATCTTCGCTAGTTTAATTAAATAAAGATCTTTAGCTCTTCAGTAATGTTAATTACACTCTTCGAAATCAAGAAAATGATATTCTTTTTCTTGTATTTTATTTCAAAATCTTATATATAATGCGAATAATATATGATCTCAATTATGAGATAGCAGCAATCTTTAAAGAGAGCTGACAGCTGAATATCACTTAATAGTAAATGTTCAATAAAACTATTTTAGATTAATATTTTGATTAGTTTATTTCAGATTAAGTGATAAGTCTAGAAAAGACCGCTCAGATTATATATTATTCTAGATTAATATCTATTCTAATCCGTTTATTTCAGACTAACTATAAATCTTAGCTTATTTATTTTAAATTATATTTAAATTTAAAAAAGATAATCTAAATTATATATTATTTTAAAAGAATAGTTACTTTAAAAGAGAAGTTCTAATTCTTATAAACTTCTAAGATAATTTTATCTTATCTTAAATCTATTATTCTATTATAATTCGTATATATAATATTTCTTTGCGAAATTATCACTTCTCGCAGTATTAATATCTTTTAAGTATATACAGTTAATTATATATCTTTAAATATTTCGAATTAGATCTTCTTTCTTTAATTATATTATTATTAGAGTTGAAATCAGTATTAATAATAATAATAACTAGTTATTTAAGAGATGTTATATGATTTCATATTAAGTAATATTTTCAGTTATATATAATATAATTCGTGAATATATATTCTATAATCATTATAAAGATCTTCGCGTGACTGCGCCATTCTATTTATATTAATAAGAAGTGATAATGATTAATTATATTATAGAGCTTAGATATTATTATTATCTTTTTAAGAAATTAAATTAGAGAGCTATAAATATTTAATCTTTATTAAGAAGATAACTTCATCTTAATAATAGAAATACTAATTCTTTCTTCTTAAAGTTCTAACTAAAAATAGCTAAACTTTATAGATTAATAATCATGATCTATATAAAAAGACTTTTAGATAGAAAACTTTATCGCGCATCTCGCATTAAGATTGAAGAGTTCACTTACTAATTATAGATGAGATAGTGGCATTTAGGAAGGTGCAAATAACAGCGCTTATTCACATCAAATAGAGTGTGAATGAAGGATCAGCCGCGGGTAATTAAGTCAGATATAATATAGATTATGTAACTTAGCGGTGATTAACATTAGATTATTAAGCTTCATAATTAACTTAAAACTTATAAAAGTTTAAGCGCGCTCTTGACTTCTTCAAATTTGATAATCCTTTCTATTACTCTTCTATTCTTTTATATTGAAAGTCTATTAAAAGATGAAGTCTTTATTAATAAAGAATGTAATCTTTTGAAACGCCAAAGCAGTCGCCCGCCAGATTGTAGAAATAGTGATCCGACTTACTTTTTTTTAAAAAGACTTTCGAGTCCTTATTATTTAGTTAAAGAGAGGTATATATATTACTTCAGCTCAATTCTTATTTAATTACTAAAGAATAATGATGTTGAGAAATCGAATTCAAATCTATTTTAGATAAAGTTGTTATAGCTGAGACAAAATCGATAAGAATATATATCTTTTAAAGGCGACTTATTCAAATAATGATTTGATAAAAAGAATGTAGTTATGAATAATAACTATATAATTCTTAAAGTATATAATATTATAAAGAACTTCTTAATATTATAGATAATAATAAAGAATTTAATTGTTTAAAGTGAAAAATCGAAGATGTTTCTACTTAATATGCTCTCTTACTTTGCGCGAATAATTAAAGTAGAAGATTCACGACTTAAATAATAATTTAATATTTCTAAGATAGAAAAGATATTAAATATTTGTGTAGATTATTAGAAATAAGTCTAAGATATTAGAAGGTTTCTAATTTAGCTTCTAATTCGATTTCTAATCTATAATTTCTTAATTATAATAAAAGATTGATCTTCTTTAATATAATACTTCATAAACATGATAATAAACAACTAAAATCTTAATTATATAAGTATATTATTAAAGTCTAATCTCTTTATTAAGAGAAGAAGATTTATTATATATTAACTCGAAAATATATCTTTATTTTATTACTTTATACTTTATTATTTCTAACTTTAAATCTTTTAAATTTAATTTAAGTAGTGAAAAGTTGAGCTGTTTATTAATATTTCTTATTTTAATAATTTTAAAGAATTATTTCTGAGATTCTTTAACGATTAATCTATGTAATTTAATCTTTCAATAATGTAAATTAGCTTTAGTTTTCTAATATATTATATATATTTTTATTCTCTTTAATTTCTTAATAATATTAAACTTAATATAAATATTCTATAAAAGATTATTACACAGTTATCTATATTTTATAATACTAAGATTAGTCTTCAGCTTATTAAGCTTAAGATTATTAATATTAGTAGAAATACGTAAGTTAATATAACAATTTATATAATTTATAATCTTAATTAAGATATTAACTAAAAAATATTTAAGAAAAATAATCTAAATATTATATCAGATTCACTTATTTAAGTAGACTTGAAATACTTTAATATCTTTATAATTTATAATTTATTAAAATATTATCGGTGTTATTATCTTTAAAAGAGACTTTAGCGCTCATTCATTTCTATTAATATTTAAAGAGATATATTATTTATCTTATTATCTATATCATATTAAATATTATATAAAGTTAAAATCTATATAAAGTTAGTTATTAGATTTAGTTATTAAAGATAATAAAGATAAATATAATAATATAATATCTTATTTAGAGATATTTAAATACTGTTAATTAAAGATATCGCTTAATAAAAGATGAGAGTATTAAATATAGATTTTTTCTATTATAATTATAAGCTTCTGCGTAATAATTAGATTTTAATTTAGAAGATATTTTAGATTAATTTAATATTTAATTTAAAGATATTATTATTTAAAGTAAAGATAATTATAAGTAGAATAGAATTAAATATAAAATTATTAATTTTGGAGAAGATAAAGATTTTATTATATATTTATTTAGCTTTGAACTTTTTATATAAGAGATGAAGTAGTATAACTTATCTTTTAAGTTTTCTTTAATAATTCTTAATATATTTGATATTAATCTTTATAATTAAAAGATCGCGAATCTTATCTAAATTAGAAAGTAGAAATAATATAATATTTTTATAATAAAGTGTTTTAATCTATTTACTATTCTAATTATAATTTATAGAATTCTCTTTTCTTTTCTTCTTATTCTTATCATGCTTACTAATATAATAATTCTAAATATTTTTTTCATTCTTTAATATATAAATAAGCGCGCCTGATTAAGTCGCGATATATATAGAGATGAGTATTAAGAAGGGAACTTATAACTATTATCGTTCATTAGAAAAGATTATCATATCTATAATTTAGTAATAATAAAGAATTAGAAATATATTATTAATATTTATTATTAACTTCTCTTAAGTTATAAGATTGAGATTATATATTCTTTAAAGATCTTTATTAATATATTATAACTTATTAATCTAACTTTACTTTAATTCAGTAATATTATAAAAGAATATATATATTATTGATATTCTTAGTAATTTTAGCGTGTAGATTTCAATTAATATACTGTCGATATAATATTCGCCAAATTCTTCAGTACTTATAAAGCGTGCTCTTCTTTTATATATAATAGTAATCAAGTATCTATTTATAGAATATTATAATATTCTTCTTAGAATAATTCTAAAGAAAAATTAAAGAATCTTCGTTTATTGTTATATAATAACTAGATCTGTTTAGCTTTATTAATAATAGATGATGTTAGAAGTTTTACTTCTATCATTTTTTCTTGATACTTCTGATATTATTCTTGATCGAAATAGCATGTGCCTTTTTTACAGTCCCGTTCGTGATTAGTTGTTATCAGTGTAGTGATCCGGCGAGTTATGTCTGATAGCGCTTAATTTCTCCATCTCTGTTCTACGGACTTTATACGTTCTGGATCACGCTGGATGATTTCCTCCGCATGTCACGCATTTATTCTTCTCCGATTTCTTATTTAGGCATTCATCAGTTGCGTGCGGTTTCGAGCAGAAGCCGCATGATTGCGCTCGATTACATGCCTTTTCTATGTGACCATAATGATAGTATTGGAAGCACTGAGTGAGCCTTGCCTCAGACTTAAATCTCTCGCATTCCTTCAGCTCGCTTTCTACAATCAGTCCCGAATGGATGATCATGTTTGCGATGCTAGGGCTTACGGCTTCAATAATGAGTGAGCTATAACGTTTCTTCTATTTGACGGCTCTCCTCATCTAAGATATCCGTGTGATTTCAATTCCAATATATAGCCGTCGATTCTGTTCATAGATCTTCGCTATTGCGCTTTATTGATTATTGATGTCTATCCCTGCCATTCGGACTCTGTGAATCATGATTGGGAATGTTGCTCATATCACACGTGCAGATGGTGCAATCATTCATAATCAGTCGGGGCTTCTCTCAAGCATTAGTCTTGCATTTTCATTAAGTACTGAGAAGATGATGTCTTTGCTTAATAGTCTTCTCGCCGCGATTATCTTCTTCATGATCTGCTTCGGTAATTATTATAGATATAAGAATATAAATAATATTATTTGAAAGCTAAAAGAGTTAGCTTTTGAATAATATTATTTTTGGCGTTCTAGCTTCAAGAATTAATCTGTTATAATCAAAAAATACTAGTCTCAAATAGAAAGAATGCTCACTCAGATGTATTTAGAATCATAAGAGATATTACTAATCTCTTATATATATTCTTTCGC
>JAABUK010012439.1_pt1 | contig 10835 bp, 10 predicted proteins | sample 5559141 | NCBI WGS metagenome assembly JAABUK01 (sample SAMN10711869, study PRJNA513367) | rock metagenome | isolation source: Antarctica rocks | place: Antarctica: Victoria Land, Pudding Butte nord | collected 2016-01-03
AGCTGATGCCGCTCTCCCGCCGCCGCGGCGCGTCGGACGAGCTGAACCCGTGGCCGGGCTACGTGGACGCGCTGTCCACGCTGCTGATGGTCATCATCTTCGTGCTGCTGGTGTTCGTGCTCGCCCAAGCCTTCCTGTCGGTGGCGTTGACCGGGCGCGACCGGGCGCTGGACCGCCTGAACCGCCAGGTGGCGGAATTGACCGAGATGCTCTCGCTCGAGCGCGGGCGGGCAGGCGAGCTGCAACTGTCGAGCGCCTCGCTCAACCGTGACCTGCAGACGGCCAACACGGCGCGGGAGCAGCTGGGCCGCGACCTGGCCGGGCTGCGCGCCGATCAGGCCCGCAGCCAGGCCGAGCGCGATGCGCTTCGCGCCGATCGGGACCGGTTGTCGGCCCGGCTGGCCGATGCCGAGCTGCAGGCGCAATCGGCGCTGGCGCGCAATGCGCAGCTGCAGGACCAGCTCTCGGCCACTGCCGGCCGCACAGATGCCGCCGGGCAGGAGACCGCGGTGATCGCCGGCCAGCTCGCCGAGCGACGTCGGCAACTCGCCCAGCTCCGCGCCGAGCTGGACCGGACGGTCAAGGCCGACCGCGCCACGCTGGAGGCGCGCCTGGCGGACCTGGCCGGCTTGAGCGCGCAGATCAAGACGCTCACCGCGCTGCGCGACGAACTCGAGCGCCAGGTCAAGGATGCCGCCGTTCGCAGCGCCACGGACCAGCAGCGCAATGCGGCGCTGTCGGCCCAACTGGCGGAGTCGCAAAAACTGGGCGAGACGGCCAGGGCGCAGATCGCGCTGCTCACGCAGCAAGTGGCCGAGTTGCGCGCGCAGATGGCCCAAGTCTCGGCAGCACTCGACCTGGCCGAGAAGGGCGGCCGCGACAAGGACGTGCAGATCACCAATCTCAGCACGCGCCTGAATGCCGCCCTCGCCTCCAAGGTCGAGGAGCTGCAGCGCTACCGCAGCGAGTTCTTCGGCCGCTTGCGCGACGTGCTGCAGGACCGGCAGGACGTCCAGGTCGTCGGCGATCGCTTCGTGTTCCAAAGCGAGGTGCTGTTCGCGGTCGGCAGCGCGGATCTGACCCCGTCCGGCCAGGACCAGATCAAGACCCTGGCCGCCACCCTCAAGCAACTTGCCGGCGAGATCCCGTCCGACCTGAACTGGATCCTCCGCGTCGACGGCCACGCCGACCGCCAGCCCCGCGGCCGCGGCGGCGCCAGCAATTGGGAGCTGTCGGCGCAACGCGCGATCACTGTGGTCAAGCTGCTGGCCGACGAAGGCATCCCGCCGAACCGGCTCGCCGCGACCGGATTTGGCGAATATCAGCCGCTCGACCCGGCCGATACGACCACGGCCTACGCAAAAAATCGTCGGATTGAGCTACGATTGACGGACAGATAGGCTCCGCTAAGAAAACGTTAACCGTTTTGTCTCACGATTGAGGCATGTCTCCGTTTCCGAGCAGCTTCCTATCCCGCATCCGCCATGTCGAGCACCGGCGCCAGCCCCTCGGGAAGCGGCGAGACGTACGGCGTGCGGCGCAGCCGGGCCTGATGGTCCTGCTTGGCCTGCTCGAGCAAGGCGCGATCCCGCAACACATCGACCGCGGTGCCCGCCATCGTCTTGGCGGCATGCACCATCCCTTTATGCGCCAGCGGGCTCTTGCCCTGCGCGGTGAGCTGCCAGGAATGGCCGGGCGTGCCGATGGCATAGGTGGCGCCGCGCATCTGCACCGTCGGCACCGCCCAGCTCACGTCGCCCACATCGGTGGACCCGACCCCGCCCGACCCGCGCGCCTCGAGCGGCACGATCCGGTCGCACAGCGGCGCGTCGGTCGGCACCATGCCGCAGCGCGCATGGGCGCTGACGATGTCGTCGCGGTCCACGGTCTGGCGGATCTGCTCGGCAAACGCGCGATCGTCCGCGTCGAACGGCGGCGGACCCAACCGGCGCAGATTGTCGAACATCGCCCGTTCGAGCGGCGTGTTGCCCAGCAGGTTGCTCATCCCGCTCACGACCCGGCGCGCGACGGTCGTCTCCGTCATCAACGCCGCGCCTTCCGCGATCCGGTCGACCCGGCGCGCGAGCGTCTGCAACTCGGGCAGGTCGGCGGCGCGCACGATGTAGCGCAACGTCGTAGTCGCCTGCACGACGTTCGGGGCGACGCCGCCCGACTCCAGATGGGCGTAATGGATCCGCGCCGAGGACGGCATGTGCTCGCGCAAGTAATTGACGCCGATGTTCATCAGCTCGGCAGCGTCCAGCCCGCTGCGGCCGAGCTCGGGCGCCTCGGCCGCATGCGCGGCGCGGCCGACGAAGGCGTAGTCCACCTGCAGGATGGCGAGCGAGTTGGCCTCGTTGACGCCGGCAAAGGCGGCCGGATGCCACGAGATAGCGATGTCGACGTCGTCGAACAGGCCATCGCGCACCATGAACGTCTTGGCGGCGCCACCTTCTTCAGCCGGGCAACCGTAATAGCGCACCCTGCCCTCGATCCCCTGCTCGGCCAGCCAATCCTTGACCGCGGCGGCGGCCAGCATGGCGCCGGCGCCGAGCAGGTTGTGGCCGCAGCCATGGCCGGCGCCGCCGGCTTCGACCGGCCGATGCTCGGCCACGCCCGCTTCCTGGCTCAACCCCGGCAGCGCGTCGTATTCGCCGAGGATGGCGATCACCGGGCCGCCCGTGCCGGCCTCCCCCATGATCGCGGTGGGGATGCCGGCGAGCCCCTCGGTCACCCGGAAGCCTTCCGCCTGCAGCATGTCGAGATGCTCGCGCGCCGACTTCGTCTCCCGGAAATTCAGTTCCGGCATGCCCCAGACCCGATCCGCCAGGGCGATGAAGTCGGCCTGCTTGGCTTCGACCAGACGCCAGACCGGTTCGGTGTTTTCCATGCTCACATCCAAAAACAGGACAGTAACATTAACCCGGTTCCTGACTGGTTTCCAGGACATTAGAGAGGAGTGACGGAATGCAGATCGGCCCTATTTCGCCGGTGCTGCCCACGGCCAATAAGACCGCAGCACCCCCCGACCCCACGCAGAAGCAGGTCCAGCAGCGGGAGCTGGCCAAGCCGCCGCCGTTCAATCCCAACCCGGCGCTGCGCCCGACGCTGCAGGACCGGATCGACGTGAACAGGACAATGCGCGTGCTCCGCCAAGTGTAGCGACGCGCGCCGCGCTCGCCGATTGGTTGACATCGGGCCGAGCGGCCGGTATGTGCGCCGCTCGATCAAAACGCCGCTCCGCGTGCCCGCGCAGCGGCGTCTTTCCATTTGGACGGAGCCAGCCATGTTCGACAAGCTGTCGGGCAAGCTTTCCGATGTATTCGACCGGCTGCGCGCCCGCGGGCGCCTCTCGGAGGAGGACATCGCCGACGCCCTGCGCGAGGTCCGCCTCGCGCTGCTCGAGGCGGACGTCGCGTTGCCGGTGGTGCGCGACTTCATCGCCGGCGTGCGCGAGCGTGCGCTCGGGACCGAGGTGCTGGACAGCGTCAGCCCCGGGCAGATGGTCATCAAGATCGTCAACGACCAGCTCGTCGAGGCGCTCGGCGGCGCTGGTGCCGTGCCGCTCAACCTGAACGCGGCCGCGCCGATTCCGCTGTTGATGGTCGGCCTGCAGGGCTCGGGCAAGACCACGACCTCCGGCAAGCTCGCCTTGCGCCTGAGCCGGCGGGACAAACGCCGCGTGCTGCTCGCCTCGCTCGATACGCAACGGCCGGCGGCACAGCTGCAGCTGCAGCAATTGGCCGAGCAGACCGGGGTATCGTCGCTGCCGATCGTGCCGGGGCAGACTCCGGTCGAGATCGCCCGCCGGGCCATGGAGGTCGGCCGGCGCGAGGTGTTCGACGTGGTCATCCTCGACACTGCCGGCCGGCTTTCGATCGACCAGGCGCTGATGGACGAGGTGCGCGCCGTCCGCGAGGCGACCAACCCGGCCGAGACGCTGCTCGTGGTCGACGCCATGACCGGCCAGGACGCGGTCAACACCGCGCGCGCCTTCAACGAGGCGCTCGGCGTCACCGGCATCGTCATGACCCGCATGGACGGCGACGCCCGCGGAGGTGCTGCGCTGTCGATGCGCAAGATCACCGGCGCGCCGATCAAGCTGACCGGCACCGGCGAGAAGCTCGACGCGCTGGAGGATTTCCATCCCGAGCGTGTCGCCGGCCGCATCCTCGGCATGGGCGACGTGGTCGGCCTGGTCGAGAAGGCCAGCGAGACGATCGAGCAGGAGGACGCCGAGCGGCTGGCCAAGCGCATGATGCGCGGCCAGTTCGACCTCGACGACTACGCGAACCAGCTCAAGCAGATCACCAAGATGGGCAGCCTGTCGGGCATCCTCGGCATGCTGCCGGGCGTGGGCAAGATGAAGGCTCAGCTCGACGACGCCAAGCTCGACACCACGGTGCTGAAGCGTCAGGCGGCGATCATCTCGTCGATGACGAAGAAGGAACGGAAGGCTCCGGACGTGATCAAGGCGAGCCGGAAGAAGCGGATCGCCACCGGGTCGGGCACCACGGTGCAGGACGTCAATCGCCTGCTGAAACAGTTCGACGACATGTCGACGATGATGAAGCGGATGAGCAAGCTGGGGCAGAAGGGGCTCATGCGGCAAGGCATGGGCGCGTTGATGCCCAAGAACATGCAACAGGGCCGCCGGCCCTTTTAACCGAACACGCAGGAGAACAGTCTATGGGCTTGAAGATCCGTCTTTCTCGGGCCGGCGCGAAGAAGCGTCCGTACTACCACATCGTCATCGCCGACAGCCGCAGCCCGCGCGACGGCCGCTTCCTCGAGAAGGTCGGCAGCTACAACCCGATGCTGCCCGCCGAGCACCAGGACCGCGTGCGCCTGCAGTCCGAGCGCATCGAGCATTGGATGGGCCAGGGCGCGCTGCCGACGGACCGGGTCGCCCGTTTCCTCGGCCATGCCGGCCTGGCACCGATGCCCGCCTATCGCGAGCAGCCGATCCAGTCGGCGCCGAAGAAGAAGGCGCAGGAGCGGGCCAAGGCAGCCGCAGCGGCGGGATAGTCGTTGCCGGCAGAGCGCATCCTGATGGGCGTCATCGGCCGGCCGCACGGCGTGCGGGGCCTGGTGCGAGTCCACTCCTATGCCGAGGAGGATCTGGCCGGCTATGCGCCGCTGCTCGACGAACAGGGGCGCGCGTGGTCGCTGGTCTGGCGCGGGGACGGCGTCGCGGAGGTGCGCGACGCGTCCGGCACGGCGCTGACCGATCGCAGTGAAGCCGAGCGATTGGTCAACCTGAAGCTCTACGTGGACCGCGAGCGGTTGCCCGACGCGGCGCCGGACGAGTTCTATCTGACCGACTTGGTCGGCCTCGAGGCGGTGGACGCCGACCGGCGATCGCTGGGCCGGGTGGTTCATGTGCACGATTACGGGGCCGGCGCGAGCCTCGAGATCATGGGTGGGTCGGCGCCGCTGCTGATCCCGTTCACGCGGACCTCGGTCCCGGACGTCGACGTGGCGGCCGGGCGGCTGGTCGTGGTCCCGCCCGAGGCGGTCGAGGTCCCGCTGCCGGCGTCCGGCTCGGACGAGTCGCTCGAAGCGAGCGGCCGATGAGCTGGCGCGCGACCGTCTTCACCTTGTTTCCGGCCATGTTTCCCGGCCCGCTCGGTCTGTCACTCGCGGGCCGCGCCATCGAGACGGGGCGTTGGGCCTTGGACGTACGCGATATCCGCGAGGCGGCGTCGGATCGGCATCGCACCGTCGACGACACGCCGTTCGGTGGTGGCGCCGGGATGGTCATGCGGGCCGACGTGCTCGATGCCGCGATCGGCGCCGACGACGAAAGGCCGCTGCTCTATCTCTCGCCGCGCGGCGCCGCGCTGACGCAGGATCGGGTCCGCAGGCTGGCCTCGGGGCCCGGCGTGCGGTTGCTGTGCGGCCGCTACGAGGGCGTCGACCAGCGGCTGCTCGATGCGCGCGGCGCCGAGGAGGTCAGCATCGGCGACTACGTGCTCTCGGGCGGCGAGCTGCCGGCGCTGGTGCTGCTCGACGCCTGCGTGCGGCTGCTGCCGGGCGTCATGGGCGCGGCCGCCTCGGCCGACGAGGAGAGTTTCAGCGCCGGGCTGCTCGAATATCCGCACTTTACCCGGCCGGCCGAATGGCGGGGCCGCGCGGTGCCGGACGTGCTGCTGTCCGGCCATCACGCCGAGATCGCCGCCTGGCGCCGCGCCCAGGCGGAACACCTCACCCGGCTCCGCAGGCCCGACCTGTGGCAAGCCCGCATGGACACGGCGCAAGCCGGCCCCTAACAGAGACGACGAAAGGACCGATACGATGAACATCCTGCAGACACTCGAGGCCGAGCAGATCGCCCGCCTCACCGCCATCCGCGCCGTGCCCGAGTTCCGCCCGGGCGACACGCTGCGCGTCATGGTCAAGGTGGTCGAGGGCGAGCGCACCCGCGTGCAGGCCTACGAGGGCGTTTGCATCGCCCGCTCCAACAAGGGGCTGGGCAGCAACTTCACGGTCCGCAAGATCAGCTACGGCGAGGGCGTCGAGCGCGTGTTCCCGCTGTATGCGCCGACGATCGCCGAGATCGCCGTGGTGCGGCGCGGCGACGTGCGCCGGGGCAAGCTGTATTACCTGCGCGGCCGTAGCGGCAAGTCCGCCCGCATCGCCGAGCGCGCGCGCGACGTGACCGAGCCGAAGGCGCCGGTAGCCCCGGCCCCGGCCACCGCCGCCGAATAAGCACGATCCCCGGGGCACCCCCGGGGTACGAACGGAAGAATTGGGGGGCAGCATGGCCAAAACTTTGTTCGACAAGGTGTGGGATCGCCACGTGGTCGATCGCATGGAGGACGGCACCTGCGTCCTCTATATCGACCGGCACCTGGTGCACGAGGTCACGAGCCCCCAGGCGTTCGAGGGTCTGCGGCTCGCCGGGCGCCGGGTGCGCCGGCCGGACGCGACCATCGCCGTGGTCGACCATAACGTGCCCACGTCGGACCGGAGCCAGGGCATCAAGGAAGAGGAAAGCCGGATCCAGGTGGAGACGCTCGAGCGCAACGTCGCCGAGTTCGCCGTGCCCTACTTCCCGGTCACCGACACCCGCCAGGGCATCGTCCACATCATCGGTCCCGAGCAGGGCATCAGCCTGCCGGGCATGACCATCGTCTGCGGCGACAGCCATACCAGCACGCATGGCGCGATGGGCGCGCTGGCATTCGGCATCGGCACGTCCGAAGTCGAGCACGTGCTGGCGACGCAGACGCTGCTGCAGAAGCCGGCGAAGAACATGCTGGTCGAGGTGAATGGCACGTTGGGCGCCGGCGTCACGGCCAAGGACGTCGTGCTGGCCATCATCGGCAAGATCGGCACCGCCGGCGGCACCGGCCACGTAATCGAATATGGCGGCGAGGCGATCCGGGCGCTGGACATGGCCGGCCGCCTGACGATCTGCAACATGAGCATCGAGGCCGGCGCCCGGGCGGGCATGATCGCGCCGGACCAGACCACGTTCGACTACATCGAGGGCCGGCCGTTCGCCCCGAAGGGCACGGCGTTCGACCAGGCGGTCGCCTACTGGCGCACCCTGCCGTCCGACCCCGGCGCGCACTACGACACCCTCGTCCGGCTCGACGCCGCCACGATCGCGCCGATGGTCAGCTGGGGCACCAACCCCGAGGCCGTGCTGCCGATCACCGCCAGCGTGCCCGACCCGGCGCAGGTCGAGGACGAGGCGGCCCGCGCGCAGATGCAGCGCATGCTCGACTACATGGCGCTGACGCCCGGGCAAAAGCTGAGCGACGTGCCGATCGACGTCGTGTTCATCGGCTCCTGCACCAACGGCCGTATCGAGGACATCCGCGCCGCTGCCCAGGTCGTGCGCGGCCGCACCGTCGCCGCTGGCGTGCGCGCCATGGTGGTGCCCGGCAGCGGCGTGGTGAAGCGGCAGGCCGAGCGGGAGGGCCTGGACCGGATCCTGCTCGACGCCGGCTTCGAGTGGCGCGAGGCGGGCTGCTCCATGTGCCTCGGCATGAACCCCGACAAGCTCACGCCCGGGCAGCGCTGTGCCAGCACCAGCAACCGCAATTTCGAGGGCCGCCAGGGACCCGGTGGCCGCACCCACCTGCTCTCCCCCGCCATGGCCGCCGCCGCCGCCGTCACCGGACGGCTCACCGATGTGAGGACCCTGGATTTGGGGGTGATCGCCTAATGCAGCCCTTCACCGAACTGACCGGCATTGCCGCCCCGCTGCCGCTGGCCAATGTCGACACCGACAAGATCATTCCGGCCCGGTTCCTCAAGACGATCAAGCGCACCGGCCTGGGCGTGCATCTGTTCGACACGCTGCGGTTCGATGCCGACGGCGCCGAGCGGCCCGAGTTCGTGCTCAACCAGCCGGCCTATCGCCATGCCGAGATCCTGATCGCGCATGAGAATTTCGGCTGCGGCTCGTCGCGCGAGCACGCACCCTGGGCGTTGCTCGATTTCGGCATACGCTGCGTCATCGCGCCGGGCTTCGCCGACATCTTCCACGGCAACTGCTTCAAGAACGGCATCCTGCCGATCAGCCTGCCGCGCGAGGTGTGCGATCTGCTGATGGCGGACGCGGCGATGGGCGGCAACGCCCGCCTCAGCGTCGATCTCGCCCGCCAGGTCGTGGTGCGGCCGAATGGCCAGGAGATCGGCTTCGAGATCGATGCGTTTCGCAAGCACCTGCTGCTGAACGGCCTCGACGATATCGGGCAGACCCTGCAGCGGGCCCCCCGGATCGAGAGCTTCGAGGCCGAGCAGCGGCAGGAACAGCCTTGGATTCCGGGGATCACCGTCTGATGGCCGCCAACAAGCGACTGCTGGTGCTGCCCGGCGACGGGGTCGGGCCGGAGGTGATGCGCGAGGTCCGCCGGGTCATCGATTGGATGGACCGCAGGCGGCATGTGACGTTCGATCTGTCGGAGGATTATGTCGGCGGTGCCGGGATCGACCATTACGGCGAGCCGATCACCGACGACGTGATCGCAGAGGCCAAGCAGGCCGACGCGGTGCTGTTCGGCGCCGTCGGCGGCCCGCGCTGGGACAAGCTCGGCTTCGACAAGCGGCCGGAGATCGCCATCCTGCGGCTACGCAAGGAGCTCGGCCTGTTCGCCAACCTACGCCCGGCGACGGTGCTCGACCCGCTCGTCGACGCCAGCACGCTGAAGGCCGATGTGATCCGCGGGCTCGACCTGATGATCGTGCGCGAGAGCACCGGCGGGATCTACTTCGGCGAGCCGCGCGGCGTCGAGACGCTGCCGGACGGCTCGCGCCGCGGCTATGACACCGAAGTGTATACGACCGCCGAGATCGAGCGCGTCGCCCGCGTGGGCTTCGATCTCGCGCGCAAGCGGCAGAACCGGCTGACCTCGGTCGAGAAGGCCAACGTCATGGTCTCCGGCCTGATGTGGCGGGAAACGGTGACGGCGCTGCATCAGCGCGAGTACCCCGACGTCGAGCTGTCGCACATGTATGCCGACAACTGCGCCATGCAGCTCGTGCGCAACCCGCGCCAGTTCGACGTGATCGTCACCAGCAACCTCTTCGGCGACCTCCTCTCGGACCTGGCCAGCATGTTGACCGGCAGCCTCGGCATGCTGCCGTCGGCCACCCTCGGGGCGCAGGACGCGTCCGGCCGCCGGCTGGCGCTCTACGAGCCGATCCACGGCAGCGCGCCCGACATCGCCGGCAAAGGCATCGCCAACCCGATGGCGCAGATCCTCAGTTTCGCCATGCTGCTGCGTTACTCCTTCGGCATGGACGACGACGCCGCCATGATCGAACGCGCCTGCACCAACGTGCTGGCCAGCGGCTTGCGCACGGCCGACGTGATGGCGGCCGGGACCGCCAAGGTTGGCACCTCGGTGATGGGCGAGAGCGTCGTGCGCGAGTTGGAGAAGCTGGGCGCTTAGTAACTTGTCGTTCATTTATGCAACGGGCTTTTAACTGGTCGGGGGCATACGGGCGCGTTACTTGTCGACTCCCGAGTGCGGAGCCGTGAGTGACATGACAATCGTTGCTTCGGATCTACAGACCCATCCCCACCAACGCTCGCCCGCCGGCGCCCACGACCGCGCGCTGAGCGAGGCGAAATTCCTCCACGTCAAATACGGCGATCTCCAGGCCGGCGGCTGGGGCCCGCGACTGCGGGCGCGCTTTGGTCACGTCACCCCGGACGATCGCTACGAATACGTGGTCAGCCAGCGCGTGACGCCCGGCACCGATTGGCTGGACGTCGGCTGCGGCCGCTTCCTGTTCCCGCACAACAAAGCGATGGCCAAGACCCTCGCGGAACGCTGCGGCTCGCTGACCGGCATCGACCCGAGCGACAACCTGTTCGAGAACGAGTTGCTCGACCATCGCGAGCAATGCCTGCTGCAGGACTACAAGCCTTCCCGTCGCTACGACCTGGTGACTCTGCGCATGGTCGTCGAGCACATTACCGACCCGGCCGGCGCCGCCTCTGCCTTGGCCGACCTGGTCCGGCCTGGCGGGCACGTCATCATCTATACCGTCAACAAACTCTCGCCGATCTCGCTGCTCTCGGCCGTTACGCCCACGTCGCTTCACCTCAAGGTCAAGCGGAAGCTTTGGGGCGGGGAAGACAAGGACACGTTCCCGACTGTCTACAAGATGAATACGCGGCGCGACTTGGCCAAACTGCTCGCCGTGGCGGGCTTCGTTGAAGACGCGTTCGAATACCTTGCCAACACCCGCGTCTCCGCCCACTACAGGCTCTGGAATATCTTGGAACTGACGACGTGGCGCCTGCTCGGGCGCTTGGGCGTGATGTACCCCGAGAATTGCCTGCTCGGCGTCTATCGCCGGACCGGCGC
>JAABUK010012440.1_pt1 | contig 10833 bp, 7 predicted proteins | sample 5559141 | NCBI WGS metagenome assembly JAABUK01 (sample SAMN10711869, study PRJNA513367) | rock metagenome | isolation source: Antarctica rocks | place: Antarctica: Victoria Land, Pudding Butte nord | collected 2016-01-03
GGGTGGCGATGCGGGTGGCACAGCCGCGGAAGCCATCGATAGCAGCCGGAGTGATAGCCATGTCCGCATCGCCTGCGTTCCAGCAGACTGGCCGAGTCGCAGCCAGAACGCATCAGACCGGTAAGGCTCGGAGTGAATGTCACCGGTCTCCGCACATCATCCCCGCCCCGGAATCGAGGGGACACGAGTGCGATCCCCCATCAAGATGCTTGAACGATGCGGAATCCCTCGATCTCCTTGACTACAGGCCGCCCCTTCCAACGTTCCGCATCGTGCAGGATGATGAGGCGGTCGAGGTCGCCATCAATGGCCTTGTTGATGCGGTCGATGGTTTTCAGCTGGTCCCAGGCGGCCCCGATTGCATTGGTGAGCGGCACATAGACGCCACTTTGGTTGTGGCCGCAGATGTTGCGGCTCGAATAGACGCAATCGCCCGACACGACGAGGTTACCGCGCCCCGTCTCGATGATGATGAACTGCTGGCCCATGGTGTGGCCTTCGCCGAGCCGGACATGGACGCCGGGGAGAAGATCGTCGACATCGCCGTCGACGAGGTTCAGGCGGTGCTCGACGGCGGCATCGAAGGCGCTACGCAAGTCGTCCGGGTTGATGATCTCCGTCAGGAAACCGAATGCGGGTGGCATCGCCATCGCCTCGTGCCAGCTCAGGATTTCGCGCTTCTGGATGTGCAGCCGCGCCTTTGGGAATTTGCCGATGGAGCCCATGTGGTCGAAGTGGGCGTGGCTGAGCACGATGTCGGTCACGTCGTCGGGCCTGACGCCCATCTCGGCCAGCAGGCGAAGGGGCGAGATCCAATAGGGCACGTCGAACTTGATGCTCATGGCTTCGCCGGTGCCTTCGCGCATGAAACCGGTGTCGCAGAGCACGATCCTGTCGGCCCGGCGCGCCAGGACGAACGAGAAGGGCAGGTCGTGCACCTCGTCGAGGGGTGCGCCGTGGATCAGCCCGGCCATGCGCTGCTGCCGCGAGCGTGCGAATTCCAAGACGTGGACATCCCACGTGTCGGTCGATGTCTCGGTCATGGTCTCAGCTTTCTGCGATGGAGCGGCCAAGGCTCGAAAGGCCGACCGCGACGATCAGGATGGCGCCCTGCAGCATGTATTGCGAGAAGGTCGGCGCCCCGAAGATGTTCAGGCCATTGAACCCGAATGCGATGATGAGGGCGCCGATCAGGGTGCCGAGCACATGGAACTCGCCATCGCGCAGCGTGGCCGAGCCGAGAAACACGGCCGCGAAGGCGGTGAGCAGGTAGCCGTCGGCCGCACTCGCGGTCCCGCTGCCAAGCCGCGAGGCGAGCAGGATGCCGGTGAGCGCCGCGCAAGTGCCGGACATCACGAAGCCCAGGATCTTGATGCGATCGACGTTGATGCCGGCCAGCCTGGCCGCCGCCGGATTCCCCCCGACGGCCTGGATTTCCTGGCCCAGAGCGGTGCGCTCGACCAGCACCCAGAGCCCGCCGACGATCAGGACCATCACGACGATATTGTTCGGAATGCCGTAGAGCCAACGGCCCAGCGAGAGTTGCAGGAAGCTTTCCGGCACACCTGCGACGATCGGCACGCCCGCCGAATACGCGAAGGCGAGGCCGGTCAGAATGGTGCCGACGCCGAGCGTCGCGATGACCGAATTGACCCGGATCTTGGTCACGATCAACCCGTTGACGAGGCCGATGAGGGCGCCGGCCAGGAGCACGATCACGATGGCGACAGGACTCGGCAGCTTGTTCGAGACGATGAGGCCCGTGACCAGAATGCCGTGCAGGCTCGCCGCGAAACCGATCGAGAGGTCGAGTTCCCCGACCACAACCGCGAGCGTCAGGCCAGCCGCGATGATCATGGCGAGCGAAGCCTGGTTCAGCACATTGGTGAAGTTGTTGACGGTCGGGAAGGCGCGAGGCGACAGCACCGCGAAGGCGACGATCATCGCGACGAGGCCGAGGATCGTGGCATAGCGGGCGAAGAAGCCCAGGGACGCCTTGGCGCGCGGCGACAGCCGGCGGTTGGAGGCCAGGATGGCGGTCATGGCGTCGCTCCTGCGAGAGCCGGTTCGGCGTAGCTGGCTTCGATAATGGCGTTGCGGCTGACGGCCGCGCCATCGAGTTCGCGGACGATCCGCCCTTCCGCCATCACGAGCACGCGGTCGCAAAGATCGGGGAGTTCGTCCGGCTCGGACGAGATCACCAGCACCGCCATGCCCTTGGCGGCGAGGTCCCGGATCAGGCGATGGATCTCGCCTCGCGCTCCGACATCCACGCCCCGGGTCGGTTCATCCAAGATCAGCACCTTGGGACCGCGCAGCAGCCAGCGGCCGATGACCACCTTCTGCTGGTTGCCACCGCTGAGCCGCCCGACCGGTGTTTCGATGTCGGGGGTTTTGACCGCGAGATCGCGAACGGTCGCGAGCGACAAGGACGAACGCCGCCGACCATCGATCAGCGGCAGGGCCGGGCCGTGGACGATGCGGGCGAGGTTCGCGAGCTGAAGGTTGAAGGCGACGCTCTTCGTCAGCAGCAGCCCTTCGGCCCGCCGTTCCTCAGGTACAAGCCCGAGCCCCGCTTTGACTGCCGCGGCCGGCGAGCGTGGCGCGAAAGGCTTACCGTCAAGCGTCATGGATCCGGCGTCGGTCTTGTCGGCGCCATAGACCAATCGGGCGAGTTCGGTTCGGCCCGCGCCCACGAGGCCGCCGATGCCGAGCACCTCGCCGCGCTTGAGATCGAAGCTGACCCCCTTGACGCGCGGATAACGGGTCAGGCCCCGCACGCTGAGGGCCGTAGCGCCGGCCGTGGCTCCGGTTGGCGCCTTGGAGAACCGCTCGACGTCGCGGCCGATGATCGCTTCGACCAGAGCCGCCCGGGTCAGGCGGGTCCTGTTGATCTGGGCGACCGAGCGACCGTCCCGGAACGCCGTCACGCGATGGCAGAGCCGCAGCACCTCCTCGAGCCGATGCGAAACGTAGAGGATCGCGACGCCCGACCGGGCCAGATCCTCGATAATCGCAAACAGCTTCTCGCCCTCGCTGGCCGAGAGGGACGCCGTCGGCTCGTCCATGACGATCAGGCGCGACTTGCGGATCAGAGCACGGCAGATGCTGATCAGCCAGTTCTCGGCCGTCGAGAGGCCCTTGACGTTGGCGAACAGCGGCGCCGTGATGCCGACCTGCGCGGCCACGGGAGCGACGTCGCGCGCGATCGCAGGCCAGTCGATCAAGCCGAACCGTGTCGACTTCGGCAGGCCCAGCATGATGTTTTGAACCACGTTCATGCTGGGCACGAAGGCGAGTTCCTGGTGGATGAAGTTCATGCCGAGTTCGCTGGCACGATGCGGCGTGGCGATCGCAACCATCTGCCCATCGTAGAGGAGGCGGCCGCGGTCGGGCTGTGCCAGCCCGGCCAGCACGCGGATCAGAGTCGACTTGCCGGCACCGTTGGCGCCGACGAGGCCATGAACCTCGCCGGGGTAGAGCGACAGCGACACGCCCTTCAGGGCCTGCACGCCGCCATAAGCTTTTGCGATGTCTTCGGCGACGAGGAACGGCTGGGCCGTTGAGGTCGCCGCAGCCGGAGGTTCGAACACCGACATCGAACGGTCCGATGTTTATTTGCCGGTGGCGTCGGGATGATCCTTGATGAACCGGTCGACCGTCTCCTTGGTGACCAGTATGGCGGGGACTTCAACGCCCTTGGCGGTCCAGCTAGGTCCCGCGGCTTTGATGTCCTTGAGGAGCTTCACCATCTGATAGCCCTCCTTGTAGCTGTCCTCCCAGGCGGTCGCGGTCATGTGGCCATTCTTGATATTCTCGATCGCCTGGGCATTGCCGTTGACGCCGTAGACCCCGACGTCGTCGCGGCCCTGTTGACGCAGCGCACCGATGGCGCCGACCGCGGGATCGTCCCAACAGCCCCAGATCGCCTGCTTGCCGTCGCCCGCCGGATGGGAGGCCAGCCAGGCGTTTGCGTATTGTGCGCCGTCCTCGAAATAGCCGGGGATGCGGACCTCGTTCTTAGTAATCTTGACGTCGGGGTGCTTGGCCAGGACCTGGTCCAGCAGTGTCTCGCGGTTGCGACACACCTCGCCCGTCCGATAGGTGAGGGCCAGCAGGTCGCCCTTGCCATCGAGATCCGCGAGCATCTTGTCGATTACGGGCTGCGCGATCGGCGCACCCGAGCCGTTGGTGGCCGCCACCGATCCGCCGAGCCCGCCACCCCAGGTCACGACCGGCACGCCGGCGTCCTTGGCGGCAGCCAGCCCCGCGCCGATTGATGACCAGGGGAACACCATATCGACGATAGCGCCGGCGCCGCGTCCGGCGAAGTTCTGGATGGCCGAATTGGCCTGATCGGCGCTGCCTGACGCATCGATCACCGAAACCGTCCAGCCCCCTTCCTTCGCGGCGGCCGTCGCGCCCGCGATGTAGCGCGCGTTGTTGGCCTCGTTGGCCGAGATCGAAACGATGCCGAGCAGCGGCTGGTCGGCGGCGTGAGCGACACTGGCCGCAACCATCAAGCCCGCTACGAAGCAGGCTTTGTTGAGATATCGCATCGATCCTCCCCTGGCTGTCGTTGGGTGAACGCAGTCTAATCGTCTCGCCCTCTTTTCGCAAAACGTATGGCCCGCCCCGTCGGCAAGTGGCTTCTGCTGTCCGGCCTGAGCAGTCTGCACAAACGTATCCGGCCTTCCGGCGAGCCGTTGGCCAAGATGGAGAGCCGCGCGTCCTGGTCCTCATAAAGGGGCCGGCATCGAGTGCCCGTGCGCATCCGGGCGTCGAAACCCAGCCGCAATGGTCTGGTAAGGCCATCGCTCGCACGACCCCGGCTCTTCTCGGCCTCTCTAGCCTCATCACCCTCTGGGCGGGCGACCTCCTGGCGGACATCACCCGGCCCTACGTGGCGGCTTGGTATCGGAAGAAGACCCTCACTTTTGTCGAGCCCATTGGCGCCGTGAGGCTCGCGTTATGGGTCGGCGACATTCATCGAACATCGCCGCGCATCCGAGACATGCGCGAAATCCCCCAGACCACATCACCCACATGGCCGAAGCGCTCTGTTTTGCCGCGTAGCGTACAAAGTCGAGCTGAGACAGAGACTCCCCCTTTTTGCAAATCAGCAGCGGCGATCCGCGCTCGCGCTCGGCGGCTTGGGGCGGGTTTCGCGGCGCGCATCGCTCGCCGTGGCCAACTTCCCCGCCCGAGATTCGCGTCGCCCGGGGTGCCGCGCCGTCGCGGCGAGGCCGGCGATCGGTGCGGCCCCTTGTGATCGCGCGGGAGCGGGATGTATGACGTCCCACCTGCGATGGTCGACGGGCTCGCCCCAGGAGGTCTCTTGTCATTAAGAAGGCTGTTCAGCAAGGTGAACGCCGACGCCCGCCGGGCGGATTACACCGCCGAGCCTGCTGCGACGTTAGCGGTCCGCCACCGCCTGTATTGGGACGAGGGCGCGATTCTTTGGGCGATCGACGACAGCGCCGCCGACGAGGGCGCCTTCGCTCCCTTGGCTCTCCAGGCGCGTCAGCCGCTCCTGTTCGAGATCGTCCCGCCCGTCGACGCGCTCGGGACGCTCTTGGTCAAGGTCGGCACCTATCGCCGCACCAATGTCGGCACGCTGCGTTGCAGCCTGCGGCGGCCCTCCAGCATGGCCCTGGCTTTGGGCGAGATCGATCTGTCGAACCTTGAGGACAACGCCTTCGCGGCGGTGTTGGATCTGCGCGGGGTAGCCTTCGAGGCCGGGCGGCCCTGTTGGGTGGAACTCGAGCTCGACGCCGAGCCGGGGAACGAGATCGCCCTCTACCACGCCGCGGCGGGCGAAACACATCCGGCCGGGCGGCGCCAGTTACGTGGCTTCGACCCCGAAGCCGAGATCTCGGCGGACGAGCCCGTGCGTGGCCTCCTGCCGAACCATCGGCTGGATTGGGCCGCGCGGGACGCTTTCTGGTCGACCTGGCCGTCGGGTGCGTCCGAGCCGCCTGAGCCTCACGAGCTGGAACAGCGCCGCCCCTTCGAGTTCGACATCGTCGCGCCCGCCCCGCGGATCGATACGCTGTCGATGCAGTTCGGCACCTACAATCGCCGCAGCCGTTCGCATATCGCCCTCGAACTCCTCGGCCCAGAGGGCGAGATCCTGCACCGGGAGGGCTTCGATCTCGCCGAGCTAGTCGACAACGCCTTCGCGCCCGTGGCCCACCTTTCACAGATCGCGCTCAAGCCCGGTCGCAAGTACCGCGCTCGCCTTCACTGGCTCGGCCCCGAGGGCGAGGGCGTTGCCCTCTACGCGGCGCCGGTGCGGGCGGGCCGCTACGAGTTCCGGCCACACCTGGAGCGCCTCGACCCCGAGCGGGTCTTCGCGGCCCGGTCCTGGGCCAAGGCCGAGCGGGCGACGGACCGGGCATTTCTAATCCTCGACCCGTCCGGAGCCGACAGGCCTGGGGCGGCCCTGGACCAGGTTCGAATGGTGTTGCCGGGCCTTCGCTGTTCGGTGCTGAACTTCGAGGAAGCGCGCGCCCATCTCGACGCCCTTAGGGCCGCCGACGTGGTCGTCTTCGTCGACATGTACCACCAGCAGACCAGGGACGGTCTGAAGTACGACGACCTTTGCTTCGACCTGCATCGCAACCGGGTCTGCACAATCTTCCTGGACGCGTCGACCGCGACCACACCGCCCGCCGGCACCGTCCTGTCGCCCGCCCTTCGCTCCGCGGCGGGCTTCCGTCGCGGGCATGCACGCCGGTGCCACTACGTCGTCTCGAGCGCCGCGGACGCGGCCGCCGAGGCCACCTGGCCCGGTGGTCCCGCGCCGTTGCGGGTGGACGGGGGCCTGTCGTCGGAGGGCGTCGCGAGCCTCGTCGGGGAGGTCCGGCGCAGGTCGCGGCCGCGGGTCGGGATCGTGTCCGTCCTTCATCGCAAGGCGGACATCATCGAGATGTTCCTCGAACATGTGAGGGACCAGACCTACCCCGGCCCGATCACGACCGTGCTGGTCGATGACCTGTCCCCGGACGACGACGCAGCCCGCGCCTCCGCCTTCGGGGAGCGACTGCGGGACGCCGGGCGGGACGATCGCTCCGTCGTAGTGCTACGCAACGCCGGCAACCTAGGCAATTGCGCGTCGCGTCTCGCGGGGCTCGCGGCTCATGACGCGGACATCTACATCATCATCGACTGCGACTGCCTGATGAACCGCGATTTCGTCGCAGCGCATATCTTCGAGCATTGGTGGGACGACGTCGACGCGGTCCTCGGCCCCGTCACGGAAAGCCGCGACCGCGACCCCCGCGCGCTTCTGTCAACCCTCGAAGGCGACCCGGCTGCCGTCGTGGGCGAAGCCCGGCCGGAAGTGCAGGACCCAGTGCAGGGGGACGCCTTCGTCAACTCAATCACGCGCAACTTCTCGATCAAGCAGCGGGACGTGACCAGGGCTCCCTTATTTGACCTCGATTTTTCCTACTCGGCCAAGCCCGGCTCGGGCTTCGGCTGGGAGGACGTCGAGATGGGCTGCCGGCTTTACCGCGACGGCGCCGTGATCCGCGCCACGACGAAAGCCTTCGTGGTCCATTGCTCGCATCCATCCTCGATCTCCGACGAGCGAAAAGTGGAGGGCTCGACGCGGAACTTCGCCAGGCTGTTCCGCAAGCATCCACACCTTCCCCTGGAAGCACGGCGCTGGGCGACCGGAACTTACGACCGCATCGCGTGGTGGCAAGAAAGCTTAAGCGTGCCATCCGGCCCGGAGCGCCGAGACCTCGACGCCCTGTTCACGGACTCGCGCCAAAGGCTCGGCCATCTGCTGCCGCTCCTGCGCGGCGGGCGCCGCAAGCTGCGCGTCCTGACCTATCGCTGGCACGCCGCCCACCAGTACGAGCTTTACAAGCTGCCGCACGACTTCACCCTAGTCACCGGGCTCGGCGCTCCCGCGACCGACGTGTGGTCCTACGATCAGCGGCCGCTGCGGCCCAACGCGCGGCTGGTGCCCTTCGGCGAAATCGATCCGCGCGACTTCGACGTGGTGCTGCTGCATTTCGACGAGAACGTCATGGCGGCGCACCTGTGCAACGGCATAATCCCGGCGAGCTGGGGCGACGCGTTCCGCCGCCTGCTCGACCTCCCGGGCCTGCCTAAGATCGCGGTGTGCCATGGCACCGTGCCCTTCGTCGGCCAGTTCGGCGTCGATCCCGATCGAAAGGCCGTCTTCGAGCCGCACGACGAGGAGCGCCGGGCCTTGGTGGACGCGCTGGCGGCGGCCGGGGCGCGCGTCGTGTGCAACTCGCACCAGGCCCTCGCCGAATGGGGCTTCGAGGACGCGCGCGTGATCTGGCACGGTTTCGACCCCCAGGAGTTCCCGCGCGGCACGCTGGAGCGGGACGTGCTGGCACTGCAGGCCGACTTCGCGCGCCCGCACTACCGCGGCGCCTGGGAGTTCACGCAAGCGACGTCGCTGCTGGCGCCGGGCATCCGCGTGGAAACGGCTGCCCACCCCGGCGCGCCGATCGAGAACCGCAGCCAAAATCCCTACGCGGTGCGGAACTTCCGCTCCTACGTGGACCGCATCCGGCAGTTCAAGTTCTACCTCAACACGACGCTGCGCTCACCCATGCCACGCGCGCGCGGCGAGGCAATGATGACGGGCGTGATCCCCGTGTGCCTGCGCAACCACGATGTCGATCTATTTATCGAGAACGGCGTCGACGGCTTCTACTCCGACCGACCTGAGGAGCTCGCGGAGTTCATCAACGCCGCGAGGCAGGACTCCGGGCGCCTCGCTGCCATGAGCGCGGCTGCGCGGCGCAAGGCCCTCGACGTTTTCAACCACGACCGGTACCTCGCCGAGTGGGACAAACTGCTGCCGGACGTGGCGTGAAACACTCTGTGTCCAGCTTATTTTGACAGGCTGCGTCTTGTGCGCAGCTCCATGTTTATTGAGCCGTAGGGCAGCCTGTCGTGCCAGGCCTTCCACAGGAAGGGGATTCATGCGAGGGCGAGTATATGCCCGGCATGTGGGTGTTTGCATCCGCGCTTTCGGGCCTTGTCGTAGATGTCCTTGGCCCCATGGGCAGGCATGGCGGGAGTTGTCGGCGAAGCGGGTGACGGCCTGTCGGAGGCGATGGTTGGAGGTGAAGCGGAACAGTACGCCTCGGCCTTTGCCGGACGCCAGGGCCGGATGGCCGACGACCTGTCGCGCATGGATTACATCGTCCTCGACGAACTCGGCTACTTGCCTTTCGCCCAGTCCGGCGGGCAGCTCCTGTTCCACCTCATCAGCCGTCTCTACGAACAGACCTCCGTCATCGTGACGACCAATCTCCCCTTCGGCGAATGGCCGAACGTGCTCGGCGAACACCGCGTTTCATGATGCCTCCATTCTGGGCCGGTTGATGCGTCGAACGCGAGCCCGAAGGCAGATTATACTCTCGTCCGAGAGCGCGATCTGCCACGGTTGTCCCTGTCGGCCCGATTGCCCCGGCATAGAGGAGCCGGTAAGACGGACATCGTCCCTCAGGGAAACGCCAGAGAGAGACCGCAATGGCCGCCGAGATCGCCTCCTATCCGAGCCTCGAGGGCCGTACCGTGTTGGTTACCGGCGGAGGCAGCGGCATCGGGGCCGCAATCACCCGGCGCTTCGCCGAGCAGGGCGCGCGCGTGGGGTTCCTCGACATCGCGGTCGCGCCATCGGAGGCCCTCGCCCGCGAACTGACCGGGGCCGGGCACGAGGTTCGTTTCGTCGCGACCGACCTCCGCGACATCGAGGCGCTGCGGCGCGGCATAGCCGAGGTGCGCGAGCATTTCGGGCCCGTCACGATCCTCATCAACAATGCCGCCCATGACGAGCGCCACCCGACCCCCGAGGTGACGCCGGACTATTTCGACGAGCGCATCGCCGTGAACCTTCGCCACCAGTTCTTCGCCGCCCAGGCGGTGCTGCCCGACATGCAGGCGGCCGGCGGCGGTTCCATCGTCAATTTCGGCTCGGTGAGCTGGATGGTGGGCCAGGGCGGCATGCCGGTCTACACGGCCGCGAAATCGGCCGTGATCGGTCTCACGCGCTCGCTCGCCCGCGACTACGGGCCGTTCAACATCCGAGTCAACGCCATCGCGCCCGGCTGGATCATGACCGAGCGCCAGAAGACCCTGTGGCTCACCCCCGAGGGCGAGGCCGAACTCATGCAGCGGCAATGCCTGAAGCGACAGCTTCAGCCCGACGAGGTGGCGCGCGCCACCCTGTTCTTCGCATCCGAAGAGGCGAGCGCCTGCACCAACCAGCATCATGTGGTCGACGGCGGCTGGGTATGAGCCGGGACCGAAGGGTCGCGGCTGTATCCCACCACCCCTGGGAAGAACCGCCCCGGCGGGAGAAAGGCCATGACTGACGGCGCCCCTGCCTATGTCGCGGTCGACTGGGGAACCACCCGCCTGCGCGCGAGCCTCGTGGCCGGCGACGGCTTGGTGCTGGATCGCCGGCAGGCCGACACCGGTGTGCAGAGCGTGCCGCCGGGCGGCTTTCCGGCGGCGCTCGAGGCTGCCTGTGGGCCGTGGTTCGCGGCCGCCGAAGCCGCGGGCGCCCCCGCCCTGCCCGTCATAATGGCCGGCATGGTGGGGAGCCGCAACGGCTGGCGCGAGGCGCCCTACGCGCCCTGCCCGGCTGGCGCCTCCGAGATCGCGGCCCGCATGGCGCCGGTTTCGGAGCCTGGGCGCGACATCGCCATCGTGCCGGGCGTCGACTGCCGCTGGGCCGACGGCGCCTACGACGTGATGCGCGGCGAGGAGACCCAGGCGCTCGGCACGGGCGTGCGGGACGGCTTGCTGGCCCTGCCCGGGACGCATGGCAAA
>JAABUK010012441.1_pt1 | contig 10833 bp, 17 predicted proteins | sample 5559141 | NCBI WGS metagenome assembly JAABUK01 (sample SAMN10711869, study PRJNA513367) | rock metagenome | isolation source: Antarctica rocks | place: Antarctica: Victoria Land, Pudding Butte nord | collected 2016-01-03
GCCGCCTGTGGGCGGGGCGCGCGAGCATAACCACTGGTGCGAGACGGCGCCGCTGTCGGCGCCGGTGGCGCTGCCGCCAGCGGCAGTGGCGTTCACGCCGCCAGCACCGAAGGCTTCGCAGCTGGCGCAGCTGCCACCGGCGGCGCTGCCCGCGCCGCCAGTGCTGTTGCGGCCGCCGCCGCCGCCGCTGGCGCTGTCCGTGCCGCCGGCGATGTCACGGCTGTCGTCAGTGGCGCCGGCAGCCGGCCCGAAGCGCACCAGACACGCGGCCAGCACCTCCTTCGCGCCGGCGCTGACCAGCAGGTGGCTGCCTGCAGCATAGTAGCACGAAAGTCACAGCTTCAGAAGCTTCTGCACTCCATGGTTGCGCTCTGTGCGGACAATGCCGGAGGCATGGTGCTAGAGCCGCATCACATTTCGTTGCAGATCCAAGCCTGTTAGTAGAATGCTGCTGCTGCTGCATTACCGCATATTCCTGGCAGCACTGGAGGCGCACTTGACATTGGTGATAACCCAGATCAGAGCAACCTGAATCCACCATCTGAAAACACTATTACCCACCTGGGGAGCCGGCCACGCGCGTCGCGGAAATAGCCTTGACGGCGGTGCCCAGCACATGCTCGCCTATCTTCGCAGCCGATCTCAGCGCCTGCAGCGGGGCGGCGGCGTCATACTGCGCCCGGAACAGCGTGCCGTTCTCGCCGCCTGTCACGATGCTCCCTGCGGAGCAGCAGCGGGATTGTGAACGCGTGTATCACAGAGGCCACTTCCATTGCTGCACTGCGCCTCGGAACAACGTGCCATTCTCGCCGCCCGTCATGACGCTCCGGAGCAAACGAAGACTGCCACAACAGATTTTTGTGTCAGCAAGTCAGCAGAAGCAGGTGCATCATGTTATGCGCCCGGCCACTGCTGCAGGAACTCAAAAGCTGCTGGCTCTCTTCCTACCCACGAGACTCAACATGCAGGACGCGCGCCAAGCCGACAGCCTGCGCCATGCACCCGATGTAACAACCTTGCCTGACATTGAACCCTAGAGAGGCTGCGCAACCAGAAAGCTGACAACATGGGCTGCAACGGGCGCGGCCGCACTGCGGCATTGCACCTGCGGCGCCGCCTCCACATGTCAGCACCGCCACAGCATTGATCTCCATGCCGTGGTGCGCCATGTGCAGCGCCCGTGGCGCGATCCCCGGCCCAGATGCCTTCCTGCAGGAGCGATAGACGCGATGCACAGTCATCAGGAGTCTGCATCTCACTTATAGCACACACTCAAACAGACGTGATTTTGAAACATGTCTGTCTCTACCCAGCATCCTGTCAGGCACAGCACGTCTCAAGCTGACATCATCTCTGTCAGCGACATTTCAATGCTGCCTGCGGTGCTGACCTGTGGATGTGCAGCCGGTCACCCTTGTGGAACACAAAGGTGTAGTCCGCCGAAGGCCCCAGGCGCAGCGCGAAGGGACGGTGCAGGCCGCCGCAGGGGAAGCGCCGCAGCTCACACCCCGCGCTCAGGCTGGCGATCACAAAGTCCGCTGACTGCGCGGGCGGCAGCCACATAAAGTCGGCAGTTGTGATTCTGAGTGTGGTTTTGGAGCTGATGGGTGCCAAGCTGGGCTTCTTAAAGCCTGCTTTGCAGCGTGGCAACACCTGCACTGGAGTTGGCCCTTGACGCGGTAGTGTCGTCGCTGCAATGGCAGCCTGCCCCGAACAGCAATGCCGAGAAAGCAACAAGGCAGTTGAGCCAAGGAAGGCACATGTCAGCAGCACAATGGTCACCTGCCAGCCGGCGACCAGGCGCTCTGTGCCGCCGTCCGGCAGCTGCAGCTCCGCATCGTGCGTCGGCGCGGTGATGCCCGGCGGCCGCTCCACGTAGCTGGCCACTAAACCCTGCTCGCCAGGCGGCGGCCGCTCTGAGTACCTGGCCACTAGACCCTGCTCGCCTGGTGGAGGCCGCGGCCGCCAATCAGGCTGCGAAGCCCCAAAGCCGACGCCGCCTGGGCGCTGCTGCCGCTGCTCCTTGTCGGCGGGGTGTGCCTGCTGCCGATCTGGGTGCGACTGGGCAGGCAGAGGCCGCTGCGGCGCTGCATCGGGCCGGGCCTGTAGTGCTCCGCCAGATGGGGTGGCCGCCGGCTGCGGCAACGGCGGCCGCCGCCAGTACTGCTGGATACTGCCATCGCGGCCGCCGCTGGTCACGCGGCCGCCTGGTACATTGCAGCAGCAACGTGTTTGTGCAAATATCACCTTGTTATCATCGGAAACACAACATACAGCCTGTACTGCGGCGCAATGCAACTTGGTTCGCAGGAGCAAGCTGGAGCCTTGATGCATGTGCTGTCTCTCATGTGCGTCCTGTACAGCTGGAAAGCCGTACGTGGTTGCAATGTGAGCTCGACGAGTCCACGACTTACCTGCGTGGATGGCGCACGAGCTCACTGGAGTGGCATTGTGGATGCGGGCGAATGTCGCAGTGCACTGCAGCTGCGGTGCACTGCTGCCCTGGTCTGCATAGAGAGGCAGTTCAGCTCAGGCTCCTGATCCAGACTACCAGCCGCAAAACAGACAGCCTGCATCACCAGCTTCCCCATAACACGCTGTCGGCGCAAGTCGGGACACCTTGCCTGCTGTAGTGATTCAGAAGGTGTTTTCATCTTTCCAGCCAATGCACAGGTGCCTTTGTGCACTGCAAACGAGTCTCACCAGGAGTCGCCGCCAGGATGTCGAGCGGCAGCGCGAATCCAAACACGTCGCCCTGGTTGCTGCCGCACAGCACCAGGCCGCCGGCGGAGGGCGAGGCGGCCAGGGAGATGATGCGTGCGTCGCGTCGCGGCGCCGGCGTCTGCGCCTGCGCCACCAGCCGCGGCTGGCTGCCTTCGCCTGTTGTGACAACGGCAGAGCAACGTTACACAGAACTGGGAGAAGCCAGGGAAGGAATGTGTCCAGGGAACGATGCCAGGCGTGCTTGCAAGAGGCAGGCTGGTGCATGACTGCATCTGTGGCTGCCAGGCCCGTGTCTGCGGCCCGTTTTGGTGGTGCTCTTCACAAAGCATTACAGCGACGATTCGTGCCTGTCGGCACCGCCCACAAGCGCAGCTCTGTGCCGCCATCGGCGGTGAAGAAGTGGCCGCTGCCCAGCGCCGGCGCCCAGAAGAGGCCCTGTACCAGCCTGCAGCGCATAATTCCAGGGTTTTGTCATCCACAGGCGCTGCACCAGCCTGCGCTCGAGCCGGGACACCTGTTGCCAGGCCTGACCAGGCCGAATTGGCGTCGCCGATTGATATCTGCAGCAACAAGCATGCAATGCTTTGAGTGTCAGCTCACGGATGCAATCTCCTCGGCCTTTCGTACTAACAAAGTTCACTGGGTGCTTCTCTGCTGGTATCTCCAAGGAAAGACGACAAACAACAGAATGCTGAGGGCCGCACCTACCCGCATGCGGCTGCCAGCGGCTGACAACTGCCGACGCCGGCGTTTGCAGCCGCGGCACCGTCATCTGGCACGCAAAGCCCTTGCTGTCGCTGAAGAGCACGTGGTGAGACGTTTCCGCAGACGCCGATCCAGCTGGCTCACCGCCTGGCTGCGCCGCCGCGGGCGCCTGAAAGGCTTCCAGAGCGAGAACCGCCGCCCGCTCGCTGCTGCAGTACAGCTCGGCGTCCCAGGCAGGCTGCTGGCTGGCGCCTGTAGGCTGGGCAGGTGCAGTCTGGTGCTGCCTGGATCTAACGAAGCAGGAGGCTGCTTTGCAAACACGAGCACGTGGGAACGCACACAAGCGACCTTTTTGCGCGTGTGCGAACCGGAGACAATGCCCAGGCCAGCAGTGACGAGACCGCTGCAGCTCCCGCCGAGAAAATGTGGCAAGGAAACATATAGAAAGGGGCTCAGATGTGCGCACCTACGGGGAGGGAGACCCTGTGCACGGCGCCGTGGTTTGTGCCCACAAACAGGTGGTCGTCATCGGCGAGGGACACGCAGCGCAGGTACTCATATTTGCTGTTGCGCTGCCGGGTGCCTGCATGAGGAGGCGAAGCCCTGACTGACTCGGCACAAACCCCGAGGCATAAGTCATGCATTGCGGTGGCGCTGCAGGCAGATCCTGGATTTGACAGCTTGCAGTCTCCTGCACAACACAGTACTGTCGACAGGAATATGTGCAGGTTTTCAACTGTACAGCACAAAACATCAGCCGTCAGCTGTGCTAGACATCCGCTCACTTCCTGTGCCCTCCGGCGTCTCGGGCGTCAGTGGCAGGTCCGAGATGCTGAAGCCCTGCTGCCCGCCGGCAGCCTCCCCGACCTTCACGCCGCCTCCGTCTTTGCCGCCGCCGCCACCCCCGCCGCCAGGCTGCGGCTTCAACTCTGTCAGGCCCAGCGCCGGCGCTGCCAAGATGTCTGCACCTCCGCGGGGCAGCCAGTCCGCCAGCGGCCACAGCTTGATGGAGGCGTCTGCGCCGGCGGAGGCTAGCAGCCCGGCGGACAGGCAGGAGCGCCACACGCCGCGGCCGCCGTGGCCGTGCAGCTCCGCCAGCTGCGCGCCGTCCTCCAGCCGCCACAGCCTGCGTTGCGGAACCCAGTACGTCTTTTCCTCTGAGCATTTCACTTGTGCAAATTTCTCTGGTTGCCGGCAGCTTCGCCAGCTGGGCACCGTCTGCCACCCGCAACAGGCTGCAGTGGAAACGTCACGTTGGGGCGTCACCCTGGAATGGCAAATTTGTCGTGTTCTAGGCGGAACAGGACCTGCTGACTGTGACTCCAACTGGTTTGCGAGCACCTCTTGGATACTTGCGAATATCGAGCGTGCCACAGTCAGCAGGGCAGTGTATGAGCAATTGAATTAGACCTCATGGTGCGGCGTTGCTGCCAGCTGCGATGCTGCCCCCGCGAAATCGCTTGCGGTGGGAGGACACAGACGGACCATTTGCTCTCTGTTGGCTGACGAGCAAACTCATTTTTTCAACTGAGTTCCTGCCCACCTGACGGTGCGGTCCTCGCTGCCGGTGGCGACGACGCCGTTGCGGATGTCCACGTCCCACAGCCGCGAGGTGTGGCCATGCAGCACCGGCAGCGGCGCCGCCGTTGCGCCGCCCGCGGCGCCATTGCTGCCGCCTGCTGCCATGCCAAGGCCGGCGCGCCACAGGCGCACAGTGCGGTCGTCGGAAGCGGACGCCAGGATGCGGGCGTCCGGCGACCAGCGCACCCTGCAGCATTTGCCACTCTCTTAGGCAATGCACATGCATGTGGAGGCTGGCAGAAAAGTTGCAGGTGGGGGCTTGCAGTGGCAAATCGCACAACCACACGCGCAGGGCACTGACTGACAGGACTACCACTTGACGCGGATGCTGTTGGAATCCAATATCTCTGCTGCACCTGTGAATGGAGCCGGTGTGGCCGAGCAGCGTCTGGTGCACCGGCCGCGTGATGGTCGGCGGATGCAGCACGGCAGCAGCAAGCGCCTGCGCACCTTCGGTAAGCGCAGCTGCTTCCTCACGGCTTAATCGAGGGCCTGCAGAGGATGGCGGGTATGTTACAGTCGTGCTTGTGATTGTGCTTGTGCTGTGCTCTTGGACAGGACTTTAACAGTGCCATTGAATGTGGAGATGAGCATGATCCTATCTTCGAAGGTGATGTCGTGGCAGGTCTGCGTTCCCATCATTTGGTACCTGCAGCGGCAGAGGCGCGCAGCATGGCGGTCGTCAGGCTGGGGAAGCTCCACGTCAGCACGTCCAGGAAGACGGTGCCAGCGGCCACCCAGAGGCATACGTCCCCCCAGCCGCTGACGCCGCCACTGCTGTCGCCGCCTCTTAGGGTGATGCCGTCACCAGTGCTGCCGTCGCTGGCTTCGCTGCCCAGCGACCAGTGCAGGTCCATGGAGTACAGCAGCGACGAGTTGACGCAGCACACGCGCAGCAGCGGCTGTAGCTCCTGCAGTTGAAAAACACGTCATTGGAAAACGATAGACTGGTCGCTGGAGCTGTGATGCGGTCCTGCCGCCCGCACGACAGTGTCTGCAGCGAGTCAACATGTGTCCTGCACAAGCATGGTGTGACCACGCTGACTGCTGGCATTGTGCTCCAAGGGAGGCCGCTCGGCCTGACGGTCGCGTCCCCAACAGAGAAAGGACATGCCTGAGGCTCGTTGCCATCCGCGTCTCTGCCAGCGCTTCCATCGGCGCCGGCGCCGCACAGCAGGCTGTACAGCTGCACCGAGTTGTCACTCAGACCCAGTGCCAGCGCAGCCACCGGCTCCGCGTCGGGCGCGACCGCCGCGCCGCGCCGCGTGAGGCTGGCGTTGCGGCCGGGCGCCGCCGGCAGGGGCAGCAGCCGCGCCGCCATGGTCCACTGCTGCAGCCACGGCGCCGCCGCGAGCGTGCGGAGGTCGGCGCCAGTCCCATCCAGTGACAGCACCTGCGATGCGGGATGTTTTCATCAGTTGTTCGTTTTTGCCAGCGGCGGGGCAACGGCGACTGTTGCTGCTCAATGCGTGTGCCACACGACATTCATTGCAGTGCACATGCGGCCATCGCCAAGACATCTTTGACCTGACACGATGATCACGACATGCGAAGAACTGCGGCTTTCCTTCTGAATCTTGGCACCTTTGCATTGTGATCGCCGTGCACGGCGATGGCCAGGCGTCCGTCTGCGAGCTGCGCCGCATGAATGCCATGCACGCGCGCCGCATTCGGCAGCACGGTGCTGTTCTGCTGCAGCCTGCCGCTCGGCAGGTCGTATGCCTGCAGCTGAGACCCGACACCTGCAGGCACACCGGAATGCTTGGCTGTTGTGCAAGACTTCATAGTCAATGCATGAGCGCAATCCCCTGGCAGGTCAGTGGCTTCGCCCAAAAGCGATCGGCTCACCGGCTAGCAACATTGACGCATCTTCCCCGCCAATGGAAAGAAGCTGCAGGGCTTGAACATCACCCACAAATGCAAGATGATCGAAAGTCATCGCTGCAAAGTCAATGCGAGGAAAACGCAACTTCAAATGCCTTTCTATGTACAGCTACACTCGACAAGATGTGAACATGGCGAAGGCAAGACCAGCGGCGAACGCGACGCGGCAAACATTGCAATGATGTAGAATGCAAATGTGATCTGGCAGCGGCAAGGGCGGCAGAAATTGAGCAGATGCTCGACTCATGAAAGCAGGTGTGAACGATTTCAACATTGGATTTCTGTCCAGAATAAAATCCAATGGTGCATGATATGTTACAAAAGATTCACCCCAAAACAACAGATCAGTGGTCCCCATGCGACGAGGCAAAAGCAATGAATGCGCCAACAATCGCTTGCGGACACCATCCCAGACGAATCTACGGTGCTACTGTAACGGAACGAAAAAGGCTTCTTTTCGGAAAAGACCGTCCGAATTGATTTGAGGCACCGTTGTTGCTGCTACGAGCTAGAGATGCGTCCCTGCCGATCCCAATTGCGTCTGCTTGCTGCTTCCACTATGGTTTGCCGCATTCTATGCAGCGTTTGCGGCGCGCTGCGGGCTGGTGGTCATTCTGGGCGACCACTTGCGATCGGCCGCGCCCACCTTGCCGTGCTGCGGCTTGTTACCGCCGCGCATGATGGCCTTGCGGATGGCCGGCAACTCCGGGAACGCCGCCGCCAGGGCTTCAGCGCCCGGCAGCGGCGGCGCCGCCGCGGCCTGCAGCGGCGTCGGCGGCGCCCGGGCCAGGGGTGGCGGTGTGGCCATGTCGCTGTCGGAGTCGCTGCCGGCGGTTACCTTGATGGTGCGCAACCGCAGCGCCGGGGCCGGGCGCGGGGCCGGCGCGGAAGCTGTTAACTGCAGCGGCGGCAGCGGCGCCGGCAGCGGGGAGTCAACGATGTCGTCGATGCCAAATATCAGGCAGTCGTCTTCGCTGCCGTCGGACGGCAGCGCCTCGCCGCCCGACAGGCTGCGGTCGGGGCCATCGAACAGGGCGCGCAGCTGCTCGCGCCGCCACTTCAGGCGGAAGCGGTAGCGCCACACCGCGTCGGCGTCACCTTGAGATGGCCGCGCCTTCTGCATGCGCGCCTGTCACGAAATGATTGAGCACCTTGATCAGATCGGCTGTGAAACCATTCTCGGTCCAAATCGATCCAAAAGCGTTCAGCGCTGCTGCTGGGTGCAAGCAGGACTTACATGCCCCAAGCGTCAGCTACCATGCAGCTGTTGCCATCTGCAAGCTGGTGCCGCATTGAATCGGCTGATGACTGTAATCAAACGCTGAGTGGCAGTGAGCTTGAAGCCAGACCGCACCTTTGTGTGCTGAGCAGGGAAGCCCATTGGCCTTGCTGGCAGCGGCATCACCGTCTGGCGGGCCGCCCAGGAGCCCAGCGGCGCCGCCGACTCGGCCGACAAGCCAGCTGGCTGCGCCGTCTTGGTGGGCGCTGCGGCGGTGGCGTCTTGTGTGTCCATGGCTGCGTCAGAGCATTGGCGCAGGAACGCAGCCCGGCACGCCTCTCCGCCCTGCACATATTACAGAGAGTCTGAGATGTGCTGCTGCGACTGGTTCAACAATAGCTCACTTCAAGATATTGGCAGGAATCCAGCTGGGGAATGCAGACCATAGAAAGGCCGGTGCGCACGGGAATGGCAAAGCGCAGTATGTATCGAAAGTGCTGCAGATAGCCAAGTCATTACATTTGCGGCCGACCTCAAAGCAAATTGATCGCCAAGCAGGCACATTGGCAGAGACGAGCAACAGCCGCAGGGCCCCACCTGCTGCGGCGTCAACACGCGCGGTGACGAAGGTGGCGCCCTCGAAAAGCCTGGCACGGCGATCGGCTTGGTCGGTGGCGGCGCCGGGTTGTTCACGGCAGTGCAGCTCGGCAGCAGGGCCTGAGTTGCCGCCGCTGGTGGGGCCGGCTTGCTCACCGCCCCAATCTCAAAGCCGACCTGCGGCCTCGCCGGCGCCGTCGCCCCGAGCAACGCGGATCTGCGTGCAACAGAGGAACTTGTATATGTGCAGTGAATGCGGAGCAGTCTTGTGTTTGTAGGCCGTGCACGCACAGCGCGCGCGCTTCAGCCCGTCCCGGTCAGAGTTTCGCGGAGCAAGAAGAAGGTTTGACAGGGGCGCGCAGGATTAGGCCTGGGTTAGATCAGGCCTGGGTTCGATTATCAGCATGCGATCGCGACGCACATCTGCTTGTGTGCTGCCAAAGCGCCGCGCACAAGCGGCACGCGATTGACTCTGTGGGGATTCGTGTGAACTTCCAGAAAGGCGGCTGATCCCCAACGAGGCCAGGACGGCCAGGCCTGTTGCGGTTTGGGTGAGCCGGCGAGCGTGCGAAGCGCCAGAGCGGATTTTCGTTGGATGCGAAAAGGAATAGCAGACAGGAACCGCGTAACTAAATCCTGCGGTGGCGCTTACGTGCCGCGCACGCAACAACGTGTTGATGCCGTCATCGTCGCCGGAGGGACCCCAAGTTGTCAGGGACATCACAGGTTGGCAGCCACTGCAGACAGTCATTTCTACTTTGCTTGATGACTCTCACCTGCGGCTGAGCATGGTTGCGGCGAGATCGTGCACGTGCGGCGTCCTGAGGAGGTCAACCGTTGGGCCCCTTTCGCGCTAGACGCTTCCTATGCAAAGCTGTGAGCTCTTGTTGTCTATTATGCTGATGCTGGTGCGCATTTGCAGAGGCGTAAGCGGGATACATCGTCTAACAGCAGCAGCTCATCTTCGCTCAGCAGCTACGATTGAGACGGGGTCAAAGTCGGCGGCTGGCGATTGGCGGCTGAGAAAGAGGAGATTATACAGATAGACTGCTGGCTGCGAGTTTGTTAGCGAGTTTGTTGTAGCAGGAGAGCAACTGTGACAGCAGTTTGTGCGGCGGCACGTGCCGTGCCTAAAACCGCACGTGAGGATGCTGAAGTCGTATCACCCTCGTTCCGGAATCTGCAGTCCCCTAGCTGGCGAAGATCTGGCGGAGATCTTACTTTTGCTTCGGCCCCACAGTGTGTCCGTGACGGACCTTGGCTCCTGTCTGGGCTGCAACAGGATTTGAAAGGCGCGGGCATGACGTCAGACCATCATTATTTCAGACAGGCAGCCCCGAGCAGAGCAATGCACCTGGCCGCCGTTGTGCGGGGTGGCGGCGGCGGAGGGACTCTGCGCAAACACAAACCAGGACGAGATGAGTCAATCTCTCGCAGCAACAGAAGGCCGCCGGCGGGAGGGACTGACTGTAAGTACATCGCTGAGTGATTTGATGGGATGTCCTGGACCTTCGAAAGCACAATTGGCAACACCTACGAAGCAGAGCGCTTCGGAAGCTGATCAAGTGAGACAATGAAATACACGTAGTGAAGCAATGACAATGCTGCCCACATGGGGAATCACTCAACACGGATACTGGACCATGATACAACACTGCTACTGCCTATGCCGTCCTTTGCGGTGCATGACACCGCGCTCGGACCGGTAGGCTGCCGCCCGTCATCTGCAGGCAGGTGCAGCAGTGTTCAATATCAATACTACATGTCGGACACATGGGCATGTTGAATCAGGTCATAGGCTTCGAACATAGCCTGCATGCAGAGTGCAATGGTGAGAACGCTGTGTCTGCGCCAAACGCAGATCGCAGAGACACTGTGACTGCCGGACTAGGAGCGGCAAGGGGTGACTTAATGAAACTGGTTTCTGATACATGGCTTGGCGCTCACAATCCGAATCAGTGCTGGAAGGCGTTCTTGAAGGTGGGCATGCTGCCCTCGTAGGCGCACTGCGGCAGCTTGACAATGCTGCCACCGTCGACCACCCGCGGCCCTGTCGGCGGCCCGATGCCATTGCGCTTTGGCCGGATGTCCTGCGGCACGAGAGGAAGTGTGTGACACAATTT
>JAABUK010012444.1_pt1 | contig 10831 bp, 17 predicted proteins | sample 5559141 | NCBI WGS metagenome assembly JAABUK01 (sample SAMN10711869, study PRJNA513367) | rock metagenome | isolation source: Antarctica rocks | place: Antarctica: Victoria Land, Pudding Butte nord | collected 2016-01-03
GCGCCACGAGGGGTGCGTTTGGTGGGCACACCTCAACTGTCACTGTGTCTCATCTTTGGGTTTCCTTAGTGGCATGAATCCGATGATCAGTCCCCAGAATTGCGGGAAACACATCTTTGGGTTTGCAACAAAATGTCTCATCTTTGGGTTTGCAACAGAAACAGTACACTATGGGCGCCCTCCAAATGGCGCTTTTGCAGCTCACCTTGGTGTGTGCAAGGTAAGAGTTGCTCGGTCAATCTCAACCACTGAAAGCTTGGAAGCTGACTGCACTAACAGCTCATTCGTTTACAAATCAAGCTGCGCAGTCAGCGCTCAACAGTATTTGTGCACTCTGACCAATACAGGCATTGCCATCATGCAAAGCTGGACTGCTGAGCCTGATCATAAGACACTGATGTGCATGGGCCTCATCATTGCTTGCTGAAGATGCTGCCAGGTTCCAACTTCCAAGTCATGCACAGCAGTGAGAAAGCCATGCAAGTGAATTGGCATGAGCTACTGATCTTTAGCCAAACAGTCCTTTCTTCTTAGTCTCAACTGGTGGCAGACTGGCCTCAGCAGCCTTCAACTTGTCCAAAAGACTGCCACCAACATCCTTACTCATCCGTGAACGTGATCCATTCTTCTGGTAGTAGCTACCCAGCTGTTGAAGCATAGCTGCACCAGCTCATCCTAATCAGGCCATGTGGTTCTAGGATCAGCATGACAGAGATGTTCATAGTGAAATGTATGCAAGTGCTCATGCAATGCTGCTGCAACAGCTTGTTTGATCATGCTGTGCATGCACTGGCATTGTCACCTGATAATTGATCATGAGACACAGAGCCTCTGACTGATCTATCATCCCTCCATTTGGAGACCCAGTCTTTCACTAGGCCTTTTGCTGGATCTGCCTTCCTTCTGACCTGCAAAACATGCTGACGTGCATTCTTATGCAAACACGCATGGCATTTTACGCTGCCGGAAGACTCTGCTTTGACTGCAGTTGACTACAGATATGCTATCCCACATGCTCACCTCATTTTCAGAAGCACCATTGATGTCAGCAGAGATAGAGTCTTGAAGAGCATTTACTAGGCGTCTTGTCAAGTCCTCATAGCCTGTCAGAAGAGCATAACAGTAGCATGTTCACCAAAAAAGATGTGTTGCACATTGTTGCGAAGCTTGCCTCACCTGGTGGCAGTCTCCCTGTTGAGTCCAAAGGTACTATAAAGTCTCTGGCTGAGCTGGGTCCTGCTACAGCTGCTGTCAAAACCAACTGCAGCAGCAGTGCTCTTCTGCCAGGGTCAGCTTGCTGTCTGTTGTTGAATTCTGTGACAAAGAGGACCAAGTTCTGAAAAAGGCAGTTGAGGAACCTGCAGAGTTTGAAGTCCTGACGCACCTGAGTAGGCTGAGCACACCCTGGCCCTTTTGACGGCGACTGGCAAGGCAGTTTTCAGAGTGTGTCTATGCAACGATGTGCTTGGTGTGAAGGAGCCAACAGCGGACTGCATACGTCGCGAAGCAAGTTCGATGGTTTCAGATAGCTGACGGCGAATCAGGCACGATGTCAACACACCTCCTAGGACTGATTAAGCAAGTCAGAGTCAAGGCCAAAGACTTGTTTGAATGTGTCAAGCGCTAACGCTGCGCCAGCGCGATATGCCTTGCCATCTTGTGGCCATGCTCCGAAACCATGCTTCCTATGGTATCCTCTCCGATGTCGTTGTCGCGCAGGCCTGCAACACTCAGACCTCAGCAGGATGATGAGCATATGCTTTGAGCTTGCGAATGCTCCTTTGCTACACCAGAAGCCTGCACGCAGTTTCAGGCCGTGTTGTGCAAGGCCTGGTCTGGAAAATCGGACCTCGAGTAAAAGAGAGCAGAAATCACCATTGTGTTCTGCTCAGACCAGCAATGCTTGCCTTACGAAACGAGGCAGTCCAGTTCTCACAGCATGCCTATCGACTCAGGCACATACAGCTGACCCACAAACCACTACAGCAAGCTCAGAGGCAGAGTGGTCAACATTTTGTGACAACGTTTCCGGAGAGTGGGAAGGAGCCACAGCCACCTTCACAGCAGACGGTCAGCCTCAAGAGCTTCCATCCCAGTACGTCCCCAAAGAGTTTCGAGACTGGAATGTCACACTGTATGACTGGCAATCCCAGTGTAGCATGCAGCCTCAAGCAACAGCCATCAAATGTCTGCTGAAGCGCCTGATGCCAACAGTAGGCTGTGAGGCTGATGCACAGACATTTCATGAAGAAGCACGCCACCTGCTGGAGTCTACTGACGAAGCTACACAGCATGCCATTCTCAGCAATGGCAGCTACACAACTGTGTCAAGCCTGGACCTCTCAGATCAGACAAAGTTGCGGCTTGAGCACTGCCTAGTGACAGCAGAGAAGAAGCGCATACGCCTGGTGCAGCATGTCACAGCAGCTGGGCCATCAGATCCTTGGCAACTGTCAAATGTTGAGGTGCATCATGAGTATTATGATGGTCCATACAATGGAGGCGCGTCGCTGTCAGGATGTGGAGGGGGAATGTCAAATTTTGCTGAGCTGGATAAGTTTGCTGCAAGCCAGCTGCAGCATGACTGGACAGCCAGCTCTGGCAGCAGCTACAGTGTGTTAGAAGACGGCACCATCCAGCCTCAGCATTTGCCTCCAAGGTGCTCCTCAATGCAAACAGAATCTGTAGTTGGTCACGCAAAAGTGTTACATTTGCATTGGGTGGCTAATGTTAGCATGACTTCATGTGCAATCGCTGTACTCAAACTGCAGCAATGGACTTTCCCTTGCTGCAGTTCTGCGTGTGAGTGATGTGTGCAGCTTTGCTGCATGAATGCAAGCTACTGAACGGCTGTGACTGTTGTACAGGATGTCTAGCTGCAGTCAAGAGGGCATCACATGTTTACCTCTAAACGCTTACAGCATAGTACAGTCCAAGAACCATGGTGAGTTACTGGTTGAGGCAGGCGTGTTGCAGAAGAATGGTACACTGCTGGTGGCACAGCAGACCTTTGACAATGGGCAGTGTAAAGCCATGAGCCTGGGAACAGAAAGTGTCCAGTCATATGATGCATGACATTTGACACGCTTCAGTACGCAGCAACAACGAGCAAAACCTGATCCAGTAACTGATAAAGTATCATATTGCAATCATGTGCTGCAGTATGAGCAGAGGCCTGGGTGTTGACTGAGTGCACCTGAAATGAACTGTTAGGGGTTTGTTATGTGCACGTCTGAATTGCATGGCAGGTATTTGCTTGCCTTTAGCTGGTAGCTGGCACACAAGTAGCAGACTGGCAGCTGCGCGACAGCATCTGCGCGCTTATCTGCTGTAGAAAGGGCCTGGGAATTTGAAATTCATCAATTTGGTACAGCATGACATTTTCAGGCATGCGTTGGTAGTATGCAACGCCAGTTCACACAGAGTGGCATTGCTTTTCTGCACGGTCCTGAGGTCTGGCATTGTAAAATGGCTGTAAGTTGCAAGGTAGTGTGCAGTAAGATGTATGATACGTGTATGACAGTGCGCTTGCCATTGTTACACATTGACAAATGCCACTGTTCATATATCCCAGGCTCGTATACGCACCAACAATTGCGCACATGTATTGGTTGCACAAATGCTTCTTGACCAGCATGTCTTATCATGGTTAAAAATGCATGACAAATGATATGAAAGCCAGCCAACCTATTATACGTAAGTGAGCAAGTGCTGGTATGCCGTCTGTGCCTCTTTGAATTTATCTTCAGCAGCGAGCTTGCTCTCATCAGTATGGCGATCTGGATGCCATTTCTTGGCACATTCCAGAAAAGCGGTCTTGACAACACCAGCATCAAGCACTGCCGTTTCTGGCAGTCCAAGAATCTGCATGCAGCGCTGCTGCTGCACAGCAAAGATTTGGCGGCCAGCATTATGCTTTTGCTGCCTGTCAGACCGGCTATGCTGCCCACTCCGTTCGGATTTTGCTGATCTGCCAAAACTTTCCTGCCATGATCTGGAGCTGCTCTGCTGAAAGCCAGTGAAATGATGCCAAGTCTCATGATCACCCCAGTTGGAATGATCGAAATTGGGCTGCTGCCAAGTGCTGTTCCGCGAACTTTTGCGCTGTGTGTCTGCATCAGCGCTGTGGCTGCTGTGATCCTGCTGGGCTTGATACTGATGAGCATAGCTTTCTGACTCATGGAACTGCTTTGTCCACTCACGCCAAGCTGCAAACCACAGTTCTGCTCAGCAGGAGAATTATGGCAGTGCTTTGCTAGGCCTCATCAACTTGCTCCGATCTCAAACAACTGCCTGAGGACTTTGGCTGTGTTGCTATACAGCTGGTGACAATCAATACTGCCAACACATGTTGGGCAGAAGCAGCAAGTGAGCGCACCTTTGCGTTGCTGCCTGCCTGTCTTGGCAGAAGCACTGCCTTGAGTCATCCAAAGCCACAGCTGCTCATCAGGTAGGGATGCAGCCATGTCATCTGCTTGTCTACTTCTTGCGGCTCCCTTGGGCTGCACATGACAGCTCTTGCTCAACTCTGGTAGCTCAGGTCCAGTCGATGCTTTCAAGCAAACAGGTGCTGCCTATTTCCAGCAGTGCACTGTGCGGGCAGTGTGACCTTAAAAGCCTGACTGAAGTGATTGGTGTGACTTATCGAGCCAGAAACAACTTTCAGGGCAAAGCTTGTCATTGCAGCGGCTCAGCAAGTTCTTGGTGCAGAGATTTACTGTCTCCCAGACATCCTCCCATCCTTTTACTGCTTGCTGCTTCAGGTACTCATTATGCCTCCGCCGCTGATGACGCCGTACAAAGGTCTTGTAGCTCTGCCAGATTGTACATTGTTTTACAGTGCGACCCTTATCTGAGCATCATGAATACACAATACTATCACAGCTGCATCACCTCTTCGGTGTCAAACTTTGCTCTCTTTGTCTTGGCTGAGGAGTGTTTGCTCCTCTGATCAGCTGCAAGTCTCCGCCAAAGTTTCTGCCACAAGCTCTGTTCTGACCTACGCCCTAGTACCTGCGGCTGACATGGTGTCATGGTGATGTGGAAGAACAAAGTTTGTGGTGGCGAGGCTTACTGCCAATACATGCCTGCATGGCGGGCGGCCATCAACCCACTCAAAGAGCATGCCAAAAGTCGTGATAAAGTGGTTTACAGCAGAGCAGCGTTGCGAATCAACGCGAGAACGGCTGCAATAAACGTGTATCACCGCGATCAACGCACAGATAGATCCCATGACCCCAGACCCCAAAGGAAACCCCAAGGCTGGAAGGTGTCGATTTCTGAACTCAATTGTCCGCCGTGTGCTTCAGGCATGATGTTGGACTAACGTATGGCCACATATGGACATCAAATGGACATATGGCATTCCGATCAAGACGGTTTCCCGTTATGTGACACTATACAAACTCCATGCGCAAGTTTGATAGCGCTACTGGATCATGCAACCGTCATGTGATGTTGTGCTGGCATTGGAGACCATTACTCACAACTGTACTAGCCTGCATTAGCAAACTTGCCACAGATTCATACTTCAAAGAACAATTTGCCAAAGACTACTGGGTTCATGAATGGGAATTCGCAAGCCTCATTGAGGCAAATTGTGGTCTCAGCGATAGGGTACTACTAGGGTTAGCTAATTGTCCGTGAGCATACGCACCCATCGTCAAAGAAGGCTGTCTGCTCAGGGCCCCAGCCAAGATGGTGTTTGCTGGTTTCAACTGGTTTCTGATCATTATCACAGCCGTGTTGGGGCTGCTATCTATAGGTGTTGCTTTGTACCTGTTGATTTCTTACCAGCATCCTGAAGACAAGAACCAGGCCTGGTTTCCGAAAATAGCGGTGGTATTTGGCATAACTTTATCGATATGGACGATACTGTTGTTTCCAATAGATGTAGCGAACACTCTAGCCTGCTCGGACTCGCTGTCGTTCACTTCCTGCGACCTTGCACTGCCAACAACAACCCTGTGGTACATCTGCTACATAGCGGCAGCAGTAATGGCATTCTTCGTGTGCCCATTCGCTCTGTATTACTACGAGGCGGACAGCGACGTGTAAGCTTGCAAACCGCTCGTTTATCTTGCTGCAACTTTATTTTGAGTGCTATGTTGAGTGCTGTTGTTGCTCTTTTTGGCTTGCACCTGGCACAATCATCACTCACATGTACAGGTCCATTGTGAAGCGCTGGATCAGTGCGCTCATCTGGGTGGCTGTGACAGCTGCAGTTCTGGCACTCATCCTTGGCATATGCTATGGTGAGTCAAAGCATATGTCACTGCATATTCAGCAAAAAATGCTGCACTTAATTATTGCAGGCCTTGCCAAGTCCTATTGGCGTGCTGTGTTCATCATGCGTGTTTGATCCCTGGATTGATCGCTGCTCCCTACACTGAAGTACACTGAAAGAATGCCTGCTGGTCCCTACATTTGTGCAGGAAAGTATTGTCTTTGTGGACTTCTTTAACACTTGCAGGGCTTTGGGGGTATGTGGAGTATCCTGTCATTGGTTTGGCCTCTGGCCTTGCACCCTTCTCTGCCATCAGCAACTCTTCAGAGCCGCTGAGCAGATGCATCGAGGTGCTGTCAGGGGGAGGATCAGATCCAATCTATGGGGGAAGGAATGTGAGTGCCTAATTGTCTCACTTCAGCATCCTATGAATAGCTCATACTGGTCAATGTGGCAACACTTCAGCAGTGTGCTGCTATTGCAAAGATGGAAGAGGGCACACTGCAATGCTTTGTCATGTACATGTCTGCGCAAATTGTTTTTAGTGCATCGCCTTGCATTTCTGCTGCTCCCACTGCCTACATCCATATGAAGTATGCACTGCCCACCCTCATCAAACTCTTCATTCGCCTTTCATGTGTAAGTACGGTGCTATGCGTACTAACAAAAATGGTGTGGTGCAGTGTGATGCCATCAATGGTGGCCTGCCTACCTATATATGGAAGATCAGGCTGTCCTTCCTGGTTTACATCATTGCGGTCGTCACCACAATAGGTGAGCTAGTCACCATGCAGGACTCATAAACACCCTGCAGCGCGCAACGTGCACAGCATTCCAATGTTTCCATGTAAAAGAACAACCACTTGGGCAAAGCACTCAGTTCACTCATACAATTTTGCCCCTCTCACAACTGCCTGATAACTCATTTCATACTTGCCAATGAAGTGCTAACGACAGCTGCTGACATCAACGTGCACACTGCTCATGCAGTTTTGCGCAAGTTACCTTATACCAGATGGTCATGATGTCAAAGCACAGGTGTGTTGAGTGTGACTGTAGGGTGGCTGCTGTTCATGGTGTTCTGTGGGGCTGGCCTGGTGGCTCTGCCCCTGGACATGATCCGGGAGTTTCTGGGCCGCCCCAGGGCCTGCATTACCAAGTCTGAGTACATGACACGCGCCAAAGCCCTGGGCAACAAAGCCAAAGGAATCATGGTACTGCCTCCTTTTATGAGCCTGTTGCTGAGTCCTGTTTTGAGATGCCAATGCCAATTCCAATGCAAATGCAACACCTCCTTTGCATCCCAGTACATGCCATGGGAAGTCATGTTGCTCTCTACAAGAGATGCAGAGCGCTGTCATGCAGCATCTGCAAGCAGCCTTCTGGCAAACCAGGTCTCAAATTGCAGGAACACTGAGACATCACCACCGCAAGCAGCTCCAGGCGCATGCAGCTTCAGGTGGTTGCAGCAGCTCAGTCCATAGTTGCATACAACAAAGAGCTGTCATACAACTGCATGTATCTGAAGCTGTGCATCGATGTTTATATCATGTACACACACTTGTACGTACATACTTGACTTGTATACAGCAGCAGTGGGGCTTCGCATCCTCTGGCCTGGTCAAATGCCAGTGCAGCTCATGCACTACATGCACTGCTGTAACATGCATCATCATGAAAGTGATACCAAAAAGAAGCGGTCAACATTCTCAATCTAAGGGGGACGTGTCACAAATGATAATGAATTGTCGTCTGACTCGTTCCTCAGGAGTCAGCTGCAAAGCTGCGCAAGGAGGACAGGGAGGTTGGGCGCGGTCGCAAGTGGCGCCAGAACTACCGCCTCCTCAACCAGGAGGTCCTAGTCCTTGAAGAAGAGGAGAAGCAGCTGGACCTGGTGTACCCTCAGGTCATCATCTGCACACCAACAGTTTTGTATGTTCCCGGAACCACAACACTTTTGTGATATTCTGCCAATCTTCTGGCCCCAGATAGGCTGGACATGGTGTAGCAGCATGGCATTGCATGCACTCAGCACCCTCACATTGTTATTGCATCTTCCTGTCGCTTGGCGTGAACAGTTAGCAACAGTTAGCAACTGTTTTTGCCTGTTGATGCAGAGCACAGATCCTGACTATGCATGGGCAGTGACGGTCATCATCTTCTACCTTAAGCTTCTCTTTGGTGTGGTTGGGGTGGGTCTCAGCATCTGCTGGCTGCTGCAAATCCTGCTCTACATCTTTGTGTACCCACCAGTCACACCCTTCCTGAACACCCTGTTCACTGACCTGGACAATGCCTTTCCCCTCTTTGGTACAGTGGCTTTTGGTATCTTCTGCTTCTACCTCATTGGTAAGCCCTCCACCTCACTGATTGCATTGCTTGATTGTATGCTGGCCATGTGACAGTCAATGACAGCAAGAGCTGAGTGCCTTGATGCCCTGTCCTGCCTGCTGCTCACAGCAACTGTAACCCATGTGCTCAGACGTGTAGTGCTGGTGCACAAGTTGCAGGTTGATTCCACCATCATTGAATGTTCAGGCTGCTTCACAGTACAAACAATGTCTTGTGTGTGCTGTAGCATGCGTGATCAAGGGTGCAACAAAAGTGGGGTTGAATCTGGTGGTGTTCACTGTGCACCCCATGAAGGTTGGGGCTACCCTGATGAGCAGCTTCCTGTTCAATGTAGCCCTGGTGCTGCTGGCGACGCAAGCAGCCATACAGTTCTGTGCTCAAGCTTTCGAGCTGTATGCAAACAACTCTGCCATTCAGAAGATCTGGGGAGGACAGGTGAGGCATTGCGATGCTACAATGTTACATGACTTCTGTGTACAAAGTGCTTGTCTGATCTGATAGACAGTCTGATGCGTGTGTTCCTTGTGCAGATTGACTATGTCATGGGGCTCAAGTACCTGTACAGACTGCACGTGTTTTACTATTCGCTATATGCATGTGTGGGCATAACAGCGATATACCTCATTGTCAGAGGACCTGACAGGTGGAAGCGCTACAAGGTGGAGGATGCATACGTTGTGTAGCAACATTGCCCATTGCCTTTTGTCATCATAGTTAAGATCTCATCTAATCTGAGACTGATCCACTGGTTAAGTCAGATGCCCCTGTCTTGAGTGCACCTAACAGCGTGTTTAATGGATATCAATTCTGCATTTCTGCTTGCTGTGGCCAGCCTGATTTTGTGCACACTTAGTACTCCAGACATGCGTTGTACATTTTATCATAAAGACAGCATGTCCACAGCTTGATAATATCCATCATCACGGTACCTTCCCCTTTGTGACAAGTGAATTTGAGGAATCTGCTGCACACCCAGATCTATGTCTGGATAATTAGCTAGCAGCCATCGGCCATCAAATGGTGACCTGTCATACTGGCTGTTGCGCTGATGTGCTTCAGAGGTATCCACACTTTGGGTGTCTGATTGTTTAGCACGTGCACGCTGGCGATGCCTGGTGTTCAGCACTGTTGCATGCAGCTTCACATCCCTGCATGTCAGCAGATTCTGCCTTTGCAAAGGGGGGCAGTGAAGCAGGCAGTTGTGCACCTTTAATACAGAGCAACAAGTCATTGCAACTGCTTTGTTGTGACAGAGAGCCAATACCCGTAAACTATCAACATTCCCAGCCGGCGCAGAGCCATCAGCAAAGAATTAGTCATGATGGGCCAGCTCATGCACATGGCGTGAATGGATACAATGCCATGCATTTGCGCCGGTGTCGGCATATGATATCTGAGAACATAGATCAATGAGCAGCACCTTTCATCGCGGCTTAGCAACAGGCCTGCATCTGCATGGGCGTCCACCATAGCTGTGCAAAGCTGCTGCAGCTTTTGTACACTGCCTGCCTGATCTACTGGATCTTGCACTCCCAGGTATGCAACATGCATGGCACTTGGATGATCGTTCATGTACTCCAGTCCCTTCAGACGGACCTGGATAGGCTGGTGCTGCATGATGTCTTGTACAACTGGCAGAAGGCTGTGCAGAGTCTGTAGCAGACAACACATGCATGTCAGCCACTGTATGGATGCCTTGTAATCTGGATGCATAAGTTGGATGCGGCACTTCTGCAGCTTTGGTACACCTGCATGGCACGAGCAAGGCAAAGTTTGCATGCACACACACAGACACACACACACACACACCTGCTTAGCAAGATGACGCTTTTGCTCGCTGTATAGTTTCAGCATCATGACTGTGAAGTGTAATTGTTTTGATGAGACAAATATCGACTCTTCAATCTGTGCTGCAGAGGCTTTGCTATCTGCCAGGATGCTTGCTTTGAACCTCTCAAAGGCTGACTGTGTCGCAATGCTGTTATGTGGTATAGAAACGAAGTGAGAGTACTCCAGCCTGCAAGAGACAGCACTGGTGCAGAGACTGGTGTTGGGTACTGTACAGTGTTAACACCAAACTGTGAGCAGCACTGCCATACTTGTTCGAATTCAGCACATTCTCAATGAGCAGTTCTAAGCGCGTTGCTGCGCTGACAGCTGCTGCCTGTGTCTGTGCACGAACAATTACGTCCGCTTCTCTTGATCCCGGAGGTGCTGTGCTAGTTTTCCTGGGAATGGTAATGCTGGCTCCAG
>JAABUK010012446.1_pt1 | contig 10829 bp, 10 predicted proteins | sample 5559141 | NCBI WGS metagenome assembly JAABUK01 (sample SAMN10711869, study PRJNA513367) | rock metagenome | isolation source: Antarctica rocks | place: Antarctica: Victoria Land, Pudding Butte nord | collected 2016-01-03
AAGCTGCGCCTACCTTTCATTTGTTTAGTTGAAATGTGAAGAGGCTGGTATTACAATTAATAGTTTAAGTGCGTTTAGAATAAGGGAATCGAAAATAATTATAGATACTTAGACTCTGTAATGACCTAGAATATTTAGGAGTTTGACAAGTTCGTTTAGCCAATTGTTGGTGACCTATTAGTCTAGTAACAGGACCATTTGGGTGGCGGCCAGAAAAATCTAGTAACCTTTATCACCTTCGGGAGCTGGAGCTTTGCCACATTCAGACTCAGACTATCCTCTGTGACCTACATTGGACACCGGTTATTCTCGCTTTTGTAAGCATGAGCAAACAGGCAGGTGGCGGATGGTGCTGCCCAAGGCCGTCTTCGATGGCCGCAATTTGGCCATACATCTAGTAGAAAGTGAGATGCGAGTAGCCCACCGTAGTTGCTGAAGGTCTTCGACGGTAAAGACGCGTGTGAAAAGTCTTGGAACGTAACAAAGCTTCTTTCTCCTCTTTGTTCTTTCATCATCCCGCGTGAATTGTTGATCTGATGTCCCAGTCATATTGTTTGATTCGGCCTGAGACAAGCCATTAAGTCAGAAGCAATTACAACTGAACCACACACAGGCTCCGACGCGCAGCCAAGATCTACCCACCTTTTGAGCCTGGACGAACATAGTCCTTTGTAGGATGGCTATATCGGGTACTTTCAGCTGATGGCTTAAGGACTGTAGTTCCCTCCGAGTATGTTGACGGTTCGAGAAAGAAACGCCCAATAGCTGGAGTCATCTCACTACCAAAGTTCTGACAGCCTAATGCCCCAAAGGACGAAGGCTTCGGTAATTTATGACACGTAGAACTTCTCGTATCAGTAGGTTAGAGATCGTGCAGCATCAATGCTCATGACCAGCAAGAGGATAGATTTGTTTTTAGATCAACACCAGCTGTAGCGACAGAATAGGAAAGAGAATAGAAAGTACAAGATTTACGATACAGTTTACGAACCACATGCGCCTCCCAAGATGCACCAGCCAACCATTCCAACCTCAAGCGCTTCGCCATCAACACCAAGGAGCAAGTACTACAAAGACAGCAGAGCCGAAACAGGCATAACGACGATGAAAAATCTTATCCGGGCTATCTAACCAGTGGTACTTTCTTGCTGAGGCAGGGCCGGATTGAATAGTGGTATGTCGGATGCAGTTCACTTCTTCTTGCGATGAATCCTGCGGACGTGATCTTTCATATTGTCCACTCGGCTGAACAATCTTTCGCATCCTTCCCATTCGCAAGACACACCCGGGGCGTGCTTAGCTTCGTGACGGTCGCGGTCCTTTTTACTCGAAAAGCCCGGTTGCGCTGTCTGAGGGCAGCCTTCGAAGCGGCAGAAAAGCGATTTTGTGTGCCGCCGGAAGTGCTTGCGCAAGTCACAACCTCTAGTGAAAATTGCTTGAGAGGTACAGCCCGGATAAGCGCAGCGCCAACTTCTACCGTCGGAGAGTGGGAAGCCAAAGTTCTGCAAATCAGCCGGGTTTCCTGGGGACGATGATCGGGAGGGCTGGGAAGATGTCCCATCGTCGAAGGCATCCGGACGAAGAGTGGACCAAGAGGAGTTTGACCATGGCTCTGTAGAGTAGTGGGCTGGGGCCGTAAGACCGTGGGAGGACGATTGAAACGGTATTCCTGCCGACGCTGGGTTGAATTCAGGAGCCCAGTGCTGCGAAGGTAGATACGGCAGGCCTGTGTGCTGTGTCGGAGGAAAGGCGCCGGAATCTTGAAGAAAAAGGCGACGAGCCTCTTCCTCTTCTCCCTGAAGAGCTCTTTCGGCTTCAGAAGATAGAAAACCCGACATGTTTGAACAAATTCGGAAGCGTCTCGACGCTGTTGTAGTCAACGATGGATCGGTTTGCCGACGTCGAAGGGAATGGGTACTGCTATTAGTGGTTGACGTTTTCGGATGGTAGGTCGGAAGTGAAGTGGCGAGGGCATGGGACGGGAACATATAGTAGCTACAATTGAACTCGTCCATTTCAGCGGATATTTTTACAAAGCAAGGCATGAAAGGTAGGCGTGAATTTCCCCTAAGGACTGAAGGAAGCAATTGCTGTCGAAGGCAATGTCGGAGTCTACACCCGCATCTAAAGGTTAGGCCACGCGGCGAAGTCCTGTGCCGCTGGAGAAGTTCAGTTATGTTGAAAGATGATTCGCTTGCATAAGCTATGAACACTTTGCTCACTATGTCGAGGGTATCGATAGGGCTGCGACACACTGGCTACTGACTGCGTTCAATGTTCTATTGTCAGCAAACTATTGGCCTCTCAGCTCCGGCGCCAGCTTGTCAGGGTTGCCGCGCTTGGGGGTGAAGAAGCTGGATATGGGTTTTCACTGCCTCATAATCCAGGGCAAGACTTTATGGTTAAGATGGCGTATCCGATCCCTTGGAACGGGGACCGTTATGTTTCAAGTCTGCTGAGGCTGAGATCGAGTACCATGTAGAGTGCCGATGAAAGGTGTGGGTAGGGCGGGCAGTTGACTCATAGGGATAGCAATGCAATGCTTGAGGGAAGTAACGAATCTTTGTATTGCTGACCATTCTTCTCAGGTAGAACATAGATTTGTCATCTTTGTCAGAGCAATACTTGGGGACATCTCCAGGCTCACGCTGACCCATGGCATTGTGCAAAACCTATATAAACACTAATAGCCGAGAGGCGAAAGAAAGAGCTATAGAGCATGTTGACGTAAGGTAGCGTCCATTGTCACATCCCTCAGGTCTTCGGACGATACAAATGGGATAACGATCGTTTGGCAGTCCAGTTTTGGCTTACTTAGGTAGCTTTAGCCTTACTCTTCCAGTTACCTTTTCGAGCTTTTCTCATTCCGGGAAAAGGTACGAGGACGGATCCTGGAGACGCCATGCCATGCGATATTTGATGCCTTATGAGGCGCAATCAACCTTAATCTCATGTCCTCGGACTAGAAAAGGAAGATCAACGATAGTATTTCTGCGAACAAAGCAATTTCTTAGAGATTACGTCCATAGCCCACATGCTCACGAATCGGCAGGCTGACGACATGATTGGAGCAATAATATGCCAAACGGAGATCAGATCTTTATTTTTTGCTTGCTGAACGCTAAGATCTGAAGATCACATATGTCGGAATCATAGGGTACATGTTCAGGTGTACAAGGGTATCTGACAGGTACCGTTTAGGTACACCTCAGGCACAATGGTCATAATCCGGTACGAATCCCGCAAACGGGCGACCATAGAATTTCTTTGCTGATATGGACTTGGGGTAGGGACAAGAGGGTGGCTTGCACCTCTGGAGCTGATCGTGTACAGCCCACGGCGTATGCTAACCTGTAGAGGCCCAGTCATGCAATTTCCAACAAGAGCGTTTTTTCGAGTGGCACCTGCGATGGAAGTACCTGCGACTGCTGTGACGAACATATTCGAACGCTCACCGGCCGCGAGGCTGTGAACAGTTAGTGGAAGCCACTAGATGGCTAAGCCTTACCGGTTGAACGTCAAGTCATCTCCATTACCACAGGGGGTGGAATTTCGTGCCGGGCAGGGGAAGTCTCCCTAAGGCACTTGGCGGATGCGCAGTGGGAGGCCTTAGAAAACAGAGTGAGGTGTGGTCAGCCTGGCCTAATCGACTCTCGTCGTCGCTTAAGGAGGCGGGATGTTCCATTAGCTTCGCTAGTCACGTGATCCTCTGCTCTTTCACCCAACACCGTCGGACTCTGTAGGACAAGAATCGATCAGGCATGCCACCGTGAGCGCTGGACATCCCGGCCCGTCTGTTTTACAGTGCTATAACTATCTCTCCAAGGATCATGCTACGAGTACGCGCTCAAACTCAGCTGCTACGAGTGAGCTGGATGGTTTTCATCTTTGCCTTAGCCGTCTCTGCAATATGTCTGTTTCACAGATGCTATTACTATCCATCTCCAACTCTCCAAGTACCTACTTCTATTGGCTCATCACTAAGAACATCAATGTCTACACCCTCACTATCTTGAATTCCCGAACACCCCAGTCTTTCGGCGACGATCCAAAGGCCCGTTCCATTACTCATGTTGGGCTGAACGTCCGTCTCTTTGATACGTAGATTGCTCGGATTCTCAATGAACTCACTGTTACCGCTAACACCAAGAACCTTCTTGGACGGGCCCTGACCACACTCGAACCCGAGCCTGATTGGCGACCTCACAATCTTGCTTGACCCTGTTCTATTTTGTTGCGGTTTAGCAATCAAGGATAGTCGGGTGACTCTGCGGACTGAGAGTGGTGCGAGGAGACGGTCATTGCCTGGCAAGAATATTGCAGTGGGAACCTTGTGGACCATTCGCCCAGCTTCTTCGACTGGCACGCGCTCGACTGCACATTCTGACATAGTGCCGATCCGCAGGCTGAATTTGCCAAGCTGGCCTTGCTCGAAGGTAGAACACACGATGGTATAGGCACCAGGTTGCAGATTTGAAATCTCAGCGAACGCAGATCCGGTCCTGTACTCGCCGCTATCGCTAATAATGTCTCGACTTGTGATCGAGTTGATCCGCCTCCCATTCGACCATAGAAGCTTGAAGTGGACAGGGAAATCTTTCTCCCAACTTTCGATCAGAACTGAAACATCTGATGCACTCGCCAATCTGATGCTGAACTGAGGGTTAATAGAATAAATTTTGGTACTCGCGTTCCCACCAGATGTTGAGAACGTCCACGCACCATTGTGCGTCTGTTGGTGAGTATATTTGTCCCGAGCTTCCTTGATAGACACATGCTTGAGAGAAAATGCTGATAGGGTGAAATTGTAGCTGGAGCAAGAGAGCCCTTGTTCGGATACCACCACTGTATAAGATGTGCGAGCTGGGCATTCAAGCTTAAGCAAGGCGTTAGGAGAGTCAACATATGGACCACGAGCAGCGGCGCCGTCATTCAAGAAGACCTTTTGGCTGTTGTTATAAAAAGCATACAAGCTGATAAAGCCGCCGTTGTTCATTCCATCTGCCCTACAGTCTTTCATGTAGGCCTCTGACGTTCGGCTGTTTGTTGTAAAATGTCTGCTCAGAAGCAGCCACACAATACCGCCACTAATGCTATATACCTGGTACTGCGGGTTTTGCGCAAATGAACCGGCGGAACGGCTTGACGAAGTAATGTCCCAAGTGAAATGAATGTCTTCTCGGAAAGAAAATAAGCCTGGGTTCCAATTTAGATATATCGATCCAAAGTTCTGAAAGACATCTTTCAGATCCATCCATAAGATTCCAGGTGCGAGGGTTTCCGTCTTCGTTTCTGTAACACTGGTTTGGTCTGGCCGCTGTTTAGGTAATATACCGTGATCAGTACTGGCTGAGATGTTCCCTAGCCAAACGGTCCCTTCGGACCAGGGGTTCTTGACCAGAAACATGGGCCGATCTCCATCCTCTTTCATGTCTAAGATCGCATAGTCATGTTCGCTGGCCAATCCCATACACTCTTCTTCACTCTCGGTCAACTTACCAGTGCCAATCGTCACGAGGACATCTCCGAATTTGAAAGCATGGAAAAGTCGGTGCCACGCTGATGGAGGTGTTATATCATCACTACACGATAATTCAGCACTTCGGTCCCGCAGCCCGGGTTAAAGAGTTTGTTGCGATTTCACCTCTGCAAAAACAGTTGCTCGGGAATCCACCCTGTTATAACCCACAAGTCTGTTCCCGAATTACTTCCCGGGAAGTTATAGCCGCCTCTAACCTTCAGGTAGGCCTTCTCAATGAGCGCTGGCCAGAGTAATCCGGGATTCCTCCGGTCAATGACATGTAAAGCTCGTGCAGTCCTTGAGGTAGGTAAAAGATCGTCAACGACGACCTTTCGAAAACAGCCATTGAAGTGCAATCGAAAGATGTATTTTCCGTTTGACGAGAAAGATGGTTTCTCTAATTTATGGTCATAAGGAAAGAAGATGGATGAAGTAATCTGGCTTTTCATTAGATGAGAATGGACTGAACTCCCCGCTTATTTTTACTTTGGGGTGACCACGACTCGCCCTAGCGATGACCGCACAAAGGCTGGCAACAACAGAACAGTCGGTAGTGAAATCTTGAATGAGGTCAACGTTTTGTTCAGCTATCATGGTAGGACCTGCGTCTGTAGGTAGACTAGATACTTGGGATTGAGGTGGAGGGAGGGCTTTGTCGGGCCGCCTCCAGCCATCGAAAATTTCCAGTTGTACATCTGAAAGCTTCAGTTCTGCTTCATCTCTATACGAGTTAGCTTGCCTGGTCACCCTGCACTAAAGCAGATATGCATAATGCGTGCTTATGGAAAACTCACCTGAATCGAGGTTCCCCTGGATGTAAGCCGAATTCTGAGTCACTGGGACCTTCTCTCCAGGGCGGGAACATAAATCCATGCAACTTCGAGCCTTCCAGCAAGATAATCTGCTCCCGCGTTGAGAGATTGCGAGTGGGTCTAGGCTCTTGCAGCTTCAAAGGATTCCCAGGAGGTCTCTCAGTCGTAGGGTGTTTGCTGGCCGTTAAACCTGTGGTAGAACTTGTCTCGGTCGCAATTTGGAGGGACTCGGCCTTTTCAAGTAGTGAACGGCATTTTCGGTCAAGGCGTTTCTTTTCCTCTCCAGTCTTTGCCAGCTTCAATTGACGCATACATGCTTCAATAGCATCAACTGTTGCTGCAAGAACTGCATTCTTGGAGTGAGGAGGTTGAATCTTCGTATCTGAATTCTGGGTATAGTTCAATTACAAGTCCAAACCAGGCTTGAGGTGTAATTCACCTTCCTTCCAGCCTCCATTCTGTCTGACCGTTGCCATGGTGTTGGCGGCTTTAGATAGGATGAAGCGAGAAAGCGATCCTGGTTCTCGGACCCTTTGCATCATACCTCGGCTAACACATAACACTGACATGACGCGGGGCCGCTCTCGGGCACAAGGCTTTCCAAGTCCCGCCCGATCATTATATTTGTCTTCAGACGAGTTTGACTTAGGCAGGACCACTTCCAAAGCTGCACTCATATTTTCAGGAGTCAACAGCAGCTCCAATGGCCGGTAAAGCAGGTCAACCGCCTCTACCGCCATGGGGTAATGCACTGGCAGGAGCCACTGGTGCGGTGTTGGCCAATGCAATTGTCTACCCTTTAGACATGTAAGCACTCTCGTTCAAGCTTGACGCATTTCTCCGTGGTCTTAGCTGACAAGTACTCTGGCAAAAAAGCGTGAAGACCCGTCTACAAGTGCAAGTGAAGCGCAAGTCAACAGACCCGGAGCCCTTGACAGTAAACCATGCCCATTATACCTCTACTCTCGATGCCGTCAAAAAGATCATGGAGGATGAAGGTATCACAGGTCTGTATTCTGGAATCAACGGCTCCCTAATCGGCGTTGCGTCTACAAACTTTGCCTACTTTTATTGGTATTCGGTCGTCAGGACACTCTACCTCTCTACGCAGAAACTCCCGAAACCCCCAAGCACTGCGATAGAGCTCTCTTTGGGTGCCGCGGCTGGAGCCGTTGCTCAGATCTTCACCATACCAGTGGCTGTCGTTACCACTCGTCAACAAACACAGCCGAAAGGAGACAAGAAGGGCTTGATAGACACAGGCCGAGAGGTGGTAAATAGTGACGATGGAGTGGCCGGGCTATGGCGGGGGCTGAAAGCCAGCTTGGTCCTGGTGGTAAATCCTGCTATTACTTATGGCGCATATCAAAGGTTAAGGGATTTGATGTTCCCCGGCAAACCCAGTCTAAGGCCGTGGGAGTCCTTTTGTAAGTCGATTGCGGGCCTCAAAACTTAGAAGGCTTCTAATGTCGTTCCAGTACTCGGTGCCATGTCAAAAGCTCTAGCAACGATAGTCACCCAACCCCTCATCGTCGCCAAAGTCGGTCTCCAATCTCGCCCTCCACCAGCGAGACAAGGCAAACCCTTCAAGAGCTTCGTCGAGGTGATGTCCTACATCATCGAGCACGAAGGACCTTTGGCGTTGTTCAAAGGCATCGCGCCGCAAATTACGAAGGGTATACTTGTTCAGGGTCTCCTGATGATGACGAAGGAGAGGATGGAAATTCTCTTCGTTGTGCTTTTTACCTACCTTCGAAAACTGAAGTCGGCTAAACTAGCGCAAGCAGCAGAAGCTGCTGCTTCGAAGGCAAAGCAGATTTTGCCAGTGGTTGCTAAGTAATTGGTCGAAAAGGTATATTCTATTTCTCTGTGAATAATGCTTATGTATTGTACATATGTGGGGCCTCCTTTGTGCATTGGACAGGCGTTTCTGTAAATCTGTGCGACTCTCTTGCTCTTAGCCCGTTCCGCGTTTTGGTATATGTTGAAGGGAGAGGGGGTCACATAAGAGTCCATCGCTGCTTAGGTCGGTACGGAACGCTACTACCTACCGATGTTCAGATAGAGAAAGGAACTATGCAAAGACCTGCGATAGCGCATAATCTCTTGAACCTTTTAGACCGCTCATAAGTCATTGCCATACAAAAAAGAAGTAATGATTTAGTAAAACTTGATTTTAATTTTCGTAGTGGTAATAGGTGTGACTAATTATGTCAACAAAAACTAAAAGAGATCATCTTGACCAGAATTACTTGAGATACTGAGAAGGCTTGATTATTTACTAAGATTAAAGAGGCTGTTAGCTATTGGCTATTGGGCCAGGTGGTGATATTGTAGATGCATTGCCGTATGTACGAAAATCGAACAGCCACCCACGTAGTTCTCCGAAAAACCTGAGCAAGCTTCAATTCCATTCAAGGCTCAGTTTCATAACATCAAGACCGCCGAGACTGTTCCGATGAATGCTCCCCAGAGCGGCATTCTACTTTCAATCAGCGCCCCAGCTCCCATAAAAGGTGCTGCAGTCGGCCCTGCCACTCCAGCACTGGCACCGGAAGGGGCACCCGTACCTGTCGCATTCCCACTCGTGGCATTTGCCCCAAGCTCAAAATAGTTCGCCGCCAATGGTCCCCCCGCCTTGAAGTCTGCTGCGATCCTACTGACATTGAATCCGGACCTGAAAGTGTTGTTATACGGGAAGTTTGGTGGGATAATAAAGTTTGGCGGCTGTGGGTATAGGAAAAAGATGTAAGGGTGGCCCACGACGGAGGGAGCAAGGTACGGGACTGTGGCAGGGGAGTTAATGGTGGCGTAGTAGATGTGGTAGTATGAGCTGGCGTTGGTGGAGAAGGTAATGTTCGGTTGGAACCATAGGAGTTTGGCGGGGTTAGGGGCGGACAGGTTGGCGTTGGGATCCACAAGAACGGCAAGGTATTCCGAGGGGGCGGTTAGGGGCGTAGGAGAGCTCAGAATGGGGGCTTTGGCGGGGACTGGAAGAGTGTTAGCTACTTTTGGTATTGGGTGTGGTATAGAAAGAGGAGACGGACTGGAGTAGTCGAGAACTTCTCCTTCTCGCACGTTATGGTGGCCATATCTGACGCCTAGACTACCATTTGTGCTAGGGGAGTAACTCGGAGGAGTCCCTGCCAGGGCAGTGGCAGCAAGACACGCCGTTGCAACAATAAGAGAAAGCATATTTGATTGGGCTTCTCTGGAACGAACGTGTAGATTTATGGAGTAGTGAAACAGCTTGAAGATACATATCGGCTGAGAAAGAGAGCTTTATATAAAATTCAAGAAAATCTCAAGCAGCATGAAAGATAACAATCGGCTCATTGTCTTGCAATGATCGCATAGACTATGAAAGCTTAGAAAATGTTACACTTGTGGAAAGAGGCCAGAGCATGTCCCAAACGGTGAAATCAAGGCTCTTCGGGCTTGACCGAGACGATGAGGCTATTGCATTGTAGCCCTAAGTGGTGGAGGTTCATGTATATCTCGGCGACCGAATATGTATCATCCTACAAAATGCGGACTGAATTGCAAGCAAAGCTGCGAAGACGACGACTTCGCACTGACGAGGATGACAGTCAGGTACCTAACGACGCCGTAGCACGAGAAGAGTTTACCTTGTCAGCTCGTGGCAAGTACCTCGAACTCGCTGAAGTAAGTAAGGTAGCTTGGAGATTAAGTAGTGGCTCCTCCGCAATATGTAGGGCTGGACTTTACCCTAGCGGCACCATACAGTACATAAGCGATATCCACTAACGACACTTTGAACATTGAGAAATTCAATCCTCCATACCAACTATCAAGCCATCTACAGCAACCGTTCGTCGCGATGGCCAGTAAGGATTCTAGCCTATATTTCGGGAATCCAAGTTATCTTGTGTGCTGATGTGCGGCTTGTGCAGAATCCAAAAACTCGTCTCAGCATAACCAGAGCAAGAAAGCTCACCGTAATGGGTTCGTGCTCCATTGATTCGATGCTTCTCGCCGTCCAACGCTTGCATTCAGTGGTACTTGGTACTAACGCCACTTTAATTCCGACAGTATCAAGAAGCCCAGAACCAACCGCTACCCCTCCTTAAAAGGCACCGACCCTAAATTTCGAAGAAACCATAGACATGCGCTGCACGGGACAATGAAGGCTTTGGTATGTTGTCTACGAGATACAAAAACAATGCCGAGTACCCGGTTGAAGGAGCGGGTGCTAACAATTTCCACAGAAGGAGGTCAAGGAGGGAAAGAGGGAGACGGCATAGTGGGGAAGAAAGTTGGGGTCTTGATCGGTTCGTGGATATGGCTTGACAGCTTCGCTGATTTACGGCTTGTCGAGGATCAATGCATGAGCGCAACTCTCCACAAAACCACCTTGTTTCTCTTTGTTGAAATGCTGTGAGAAAAGCCCTGGCGTTCATTCTTTTAAAGTGAATAACCCTGTTGCTCCAAAAATATCCACTCAGGCATCTGTGTGTACAGCTCCGGTCGCTTTC
>JAABUK010012447.1_pt1 | contig 10829 bp, 9 predicted proteins | sample 5559141 | NCBI WGS metagenome assembly JAABUK01 (sample SAMN10711869, study PRJNA513367) | rock metagenome | isolation source: Antarctica rocks | place: Antarctica: Victoria Land, Pudding Butte nord | collected 2016-01-03
ATCAATGGATGCTCGCGCACTTCGAGAACACCGACGGCCTTGGCGCGATCTTCCCGCCGATGATCTACACCGTCGTCGCCCTCGAATGCCTGGGCTACGAACGCGATTCCGCCGCCGTCCGCTGGGCCCTCGGCCAGCTCGAAGACCTCCAGATCGAGGAAGACGGCGCGATCCGGGTGCAGCCCTGCCACTCGCCGGTCTGGGACACCGCGATCGCCACGATCGCCCTGGCCGACGCCAAGCTGCCCGACTTCCACCCGAGCCTGCTCCGCGCGGTCCGCTGGATGCTGGAACGCGAGGTCCGGGTGCCGGGCGACTGCTACGCCCGGGGCCTCGACGCCGAGCCGAGCGGCTGGCACTTCCAGTTCCGCAACGAGCACTACCCGGACATCGACGACACGGCGATGGTCCTCCTGGCCCTCCGGGCGACCGCCCTCCGCGACGACCCCGAGGTGGTCCAGGCCACCGACCGCGCCGTGGCCTGGCTCCTGGCCTTGCAGAACTCCGACGGCGGCTGGGCGGCCTACGACCGCGACATCAATAATCAGGTGCTGACCAAGATCACCTTCGCCGACCACAACGCGATGCTCGACCCGAGCTGCGCCGACATCACGGCGAGGGTCGTCGAGATGCTCGGGACCCTCGGCCACCGCGAGGGGATGCCGGCGATTGACCGGGCGCTGGCCTACCTCTGGCAGACCCAGGAGCCCGAAGGGTGCTGGTATGGCCGCTGGGGGGTCAACTACATCTACGGGACCTGGCAGGTCCTCCAGGGCTTGAAGGCGATCGACTTCCCGATGGATCACCCCTCGGTGATCCGGGCCTGCCGCTGGCTGGAGTCGGTCCAGCAAGCCGACGGCGGCTGGGGCGAGACCTGCCGGAGCTACGACGACCCTTCCTATAAAGGCAGGGGAGAGCCGACCCCCTCGCAGACCGCCTGGGCGGTGCTCGGGCTGGTCGCGGCGGGTCGGGCCGACGGCGAGGCGGCGCGAGCGGGGGTGCAGTACCTGCTCGACCACCAGCGGGGCGACGGGACCTGGGTCGACCCGACCTACACCGGGACCGGCTTCCCCCGCGTCTTCTACCTCCGTTATCACCTCTACCCGGTGATGTTCCCGGTCATGGCGATCGCCCGCCACCAGGCGGCGACGGCCCGGCACGGGGCCGCCCCGGCCACCGCCGCGCTGGCCAGCCGGATCCCCGCCAGCCCACGCTCGACCGAGGTCTGAACCGATGGGCGAGCCCCGATGAACCCCGGCCCGCCCCCGCCCAACGCGAAGGCCCCGCCGCCGGCCTCGGCCGACGTCGGGGTCGTCGCGGCGACCTCGATCGAGGTCGCCCCCTGGCTCGAACGCCTCGCCGACGTCCGCAAGTATGCCGGCCCTCGGTTCACGGTGATCGAGGGCGTCTGCGCCGGGAAGCTCGTGGTGCTGGTCCTCACCGGGATGGGCCGGGCCAGGGCCCAGCGCGGGGCCGAACTCCTCCTGGACGGCCACCGGCCGCGCTGGATCATCTCGGCCGGGTTCGGCGGGGCGCTCGACCCGACCCTGAGGCGGAACGACGTCGTCCTGCCGACCGAGGTCGTGAACCTCGAAGGCGGCCGGTTCTCGGTGGATCTCGCCGTCCCCTCGGGGAGCGAGGGCCTTCGGACCGGGCGGCTGTTGACCCTCGACGACTTCGTCCGCAAGGCGAGCGAGAAGGCCGCACTGCGGGCGAAGACCGGGGCCGACGTGGTGGACATGGAGACCTCGGCCGTCGCCGCCCTTTGCGGGGAGCGAGGGGTGAGGTTCCTCCCGGTCCGGGTCATCAGCGACGAGGCCGGGGTCGACCTCCCGCCGGAGATCCTCGCCATCGTCGGGCCGACCGGCGGCCTTCGACTGGGGGCGACGATCGGGGCGCTCTGGAAGCGGCCGAGCAGCGTGAAGGACCTGCTCGTCCTCCGCCAGCACGCCAACGAGGCCGCCGCCCGGCTCGCCTCGTTCCTCACCGAGACGATCCCCCGGCTCCCTTGAGGCTACTTGCCCGGGGCCGGCTTGGTCGCCGGGGCCGCGATCGGCCCGCCCCCGCCGGTCGGGCGGCGGATCAGCTTGTTCTCCTTGGTCAGGTCCAGCCGGTCGACCGGCCGGGGGGTCAGCATGCTGTCGACCACCAGGGTCGACATCCCCGCGAAGAGCAGGAGCGTGGCCATCGCCAGGCCGAAGCCGTGCCAGGGCTGGAAGCGGTAGATCAGGATGAAGATCCCGGACCAGGCGATCGCCAGGCCGGTCGTCTTGCCGATATCGGCGGTGAACATCGTGGCGAAGCTGGAGTGCGTATAAGTCATCACCCCCGCGAGGATCAGCGTCCCGAGCGCAACCTTCGGGGCCATCCCGGGCGGGACCTCGTCGTAGAGGTAATTCTGGCCGTACTCGACGACGACGTACGAGACCACGAAGAGGATCAGGTAGTAGACCAGGAACGGCCAGAGATAAGTTTGCAGCATCGACGGACACCACGGTTTCGGACGAGGGCGGGCCCCAGGGCCGGCCACGCGGCCCCGACCCTCGCCGTATCCTAATCCACCCCGAGGCCGATCACCACCGCTCGCTGGCGGTTTCGCCGATCCGCGATAGGATGGAGGCCGGATGTCCGATCGACCCGCATCGACCCGCCCCGACCCGAGACGCTCGCCATGATCCGCATCAGCGCCTTCGCCGACGAGATCTCCCCCGACCCGGTCGAGCAGGTCGACGTCCTGACCGGGCACGGGATCCGCCACGTCGAGTTCCGCTCGATCCACGGGACCAACGTGCTGGACCTCTCGGCCGGCCAGCACCACGCCTACCGGGCCCTGCTCCGCGAACGCGACTTCGAGCTCAGCGCCATCGGCTCGCCGATCGGCAAGATCAAGGCCGACGAGCCGTTCGAGCCCCACCTCGAACGCTTCGAGCACGCCCTCGACCTCGCCGACTTCTACGCCTGCCCTCGGATTCGCGTCTTCAGCTTCTACATCCCCGAGGGCGACGCCCCCGAGGCCCACCGCGACGAGGTCCTCCGCCGGATGGCCGAGCTGGCCAGGCTCGCCGGCGAACGGGACGTGACCCTCTTCCTCGAGAACGAGAAGGGGATCTACGGCGACACCGCCGCCAGGGTCCTGGAGGTCCTCGAATCGGTCGACTCCCGGAGCCTGACCCACGCCTTCGACCCGGCCAACTACTGCGAGGTCGGCCAGCCGATCGACGAGGCCTGGCCGATGCTCCGCAAGCGGACCGGCCACATCCACGTCAAGGATTACGACCCCATCCTGAAGAAGAACGTGGCGGCCGGGAAGGGCGAGGCGCAGATCCCCCGGATCATCGGCGAGGCCGTGGCCGACGGCTTCTGCGGCTTCTGCACCCTGGAGCCCCACCTCCTCGTCGCCGAGGCGATGTACGGCTTCACCGGCCCCGAACGATTCGGCGAGGCCGCCCAGGCGCTCCAGGTCGCCCTCGACCGGAAGAAGATCGCCTACGCCTGAAACCGGCCCCATCTCGAGCTCGCGGATCGACGCCGATCCGGGAAGCTCGCGGGCGGGCGGTTGACCTCTCGCCGGGCCTTGCCTTACCTTGTTGCCGGGGGCAGACGTCCCCTGGTCCTACTTGCATCCAGACATCGTGGAGAGCCAGCGCCGATGAACTCCTCGCCCTTCGACCGTCGACGATTCTTGAGGGGGACCGCCTTCGGGGCCTCCGCGCTGGCCCTGGGCGGTCGGCTCGGGTTCGGGGCCGACCTGACGGGCAAGCCGGCGGCCGGGCCGATCGGCGACTTCAAGATCTCGCTGGCCGAGTGGTCGCTGCACCGGGCCTTGCGCAAGGGGGAGATGACCAACCTCGACTTCCCGGCCGTCGCCCGCGAGAAGTTCGGCATCGACGCCGTCGAGTTCGTCAACCAGTTCTTCAAGGACAAGGCCCGCGACTCGGATTACCTCCGCGAGCTGAAGAAGCGGGCCAACGACCAGGGCGTGACCTGCGTCCTGATCATGATCGACGGCGAGGGCGACCTCAGCGCCCCCGACGAGGCGACCCGGTCCAAGGCGGTCGACAACCATAAGGCCTGGGTCGACGCCGCCGCCGAGCTGGGGTGCCACTCGATCCGGATCAACACCGGCTCGAACTATGGGCCGACCAATGTTGCGACGGTCGCCGACGGCTGCTCGAAGCTGGCCGAGTACGGCGTGTCCCGAAAGATCAACATCATCGTCGAGAACCACGGCGGGCCTTCGAGCGACCCCGACGCGTTGCTGGCGGTGATGAAGCAGGTCAACAGCCCGAGGTTCGGAACGCTGCCGGATTTCGGCAACTTCCCCAAGAACAAGCGGGGGATCTACACGATCGACGTCTACGACGCGATCGCGCGGATGATGCCCTACGCCAAGGGCGTCTCGGCCAAGAGCTACGACTTCGACGCGACCGGGCGCGAGGCCCACCTCGACTTCACCCGGATCCTCAAGATCGTCACCGACGCGGGCTATCACGGCCACGTCGGGATCGAATACGAGGGCGACTCGCTCGGCGAGCCCGAGGGGATCGCGGCGACCAAGAAGCTCCTGGAATCGCTCCGGGGCGCGACCTACTCCGGCTGAGCCGGATCGAGACCGAGGCGCGCCTTGGCGGCGTTGATGTCCGAAAACCACGCCGCCAAGGCGGGCCGTTTCCGTTGCGCGTCATCTTGAATATGATGAACAAGTCCTCGGTGTGAGGGCCCCTTCGCGGCGGCCCTCTCTCCCCACCCTTCCTCGCCTCGCCAGAATGACGCACCCTTCCCCTTGGTGTGTCCTCGCTTCGCTTCATTTCGATCCCGTTCGAGAAAAGTCAGGACGCGGGCCACCTCCGCCCGCGCCGCGACCTTTACTCGAAGTAAGAGTGAAGCAAGCGCTTCGCCTCCTCGATGACGAGCATCAACTGGAATCGAGAAGTCAATGAACAGGCGTCTTCGCCTCGCTGTTCGACCGCGCCTTGAATGCCTGGAAGGTCGATTGGTCCTCTCGGCGGTGACGCCGGCCCAGCTCACTTCCAGCTATGGCCTCAACGCGGTCTCTTTCGGCAACGGCACGATCAAGGGGACCGGGCAGGGCCAGACGATCGCGATCATCGGGGCCACGCACGACCCGAAGATCTGGAGCGACCTGCTGGCTTTCGACGCGCTCAACGGGCTACCCGACCCCTACCTGACGCCGAACCTGCCGACGAACAGCCCGAGCGGGAACGCCAAGGCCGCCTTCTCGATGGTCAACTTCGCGGGCAATTCCAGCAACGCCGGCTGGAATTTCGAGGAGGCGCTTGACGTCGAGATGGCCCACGCGGCGGCCCCGGGGGCGAACATCGTCCTGGTCGAGGCCCGGACCGGGAACCTCCCCGACCTCATCGGCGCGATTGCGGCGATCAAGACCTTGCCGAGTGTCTCGGTGATCTCGATGAGCTGGGGCGGCCCGGAGTTCTTCGGCCAGCAGACGCTCGACTCGCTCTTCACCACGCCGGCCGGGCACACCGGGATCACCTACGTCGCCTCGTCGGGCGACGGCGGGGCGGGGGCCCAGTGGCCGGCTTCCTCGCCGAACGTGATCGGCGTCGGCGGGACCTCGCTGAACGTGAACACCAACGGGACCCGGGGCCTCGAGTCGGCCTGGGCCGGCTCCGGCGGGGCGATCAGCCAGGTCATCACCCGGCCGGGCTACCAGGCGGGCGTCGTCTCGGGCGCGAACCGGGCGACGCCCGACGTCGCCGCCGACTCCGATTACAATACCGGACTGGTCATCGTCAACCAGGGGGGCCACTCGCAGGTCGGCGGCACCAGCATGGCCGCCCCCGCCTGGGCCGGGTTGATCGCGATCGCCGACCAGGGGCTGGCCATCGCCACCGGGACCACGATGGACGGGCCGACCCAGGCCCTGCCCGGCCTCTATGCCGCGCCGGCCGCCGCCTTCTATGACGTGACGAGCGGCTCCCGGGCCTCGACCGGCTACGACACCTCGACCGGCCTCGGCTCGCCCAACGCCCCTGCTCTCGTCGCCTCGCTGATCGGCTCCTCGACCCCCGGGTCGGGCAACGGCAACTCCGGCGGCGGGCCGATCAAGAACCCGATCAAGAAGCCGACCACGACCGGCGGCGGGACGACGGTCCACTCGGCCTTCGTGGTCGCGCCGATCCCGACCGCGACGGCGACGGCCCCCGCCGGCCCGGCTTCCCCGGTCCGGGTCGCCTACCTCCCGGTCCCCCTGGCGATCGGCGGCCGGGGCATGTCGGCGACGAAGCCGGTCGCCCAGGGTTCCAGCCCCGAGGCGATCGACGTGGCTTTGGACTCCTGGAAGCTTGTCTGAGCGATCGGCCGGGGTTGACCCCGCGGTCCGATCGCCGTACGGTACGCGGCGAGACCCGGGGGCGGCACGAGGCCACCCCCCGCGACGACCCCGACGAGACGAGGGACGGATCCCTTGGCCGCCCGATCGACCCGCATCCTGGTGCTCAACTATAACGGCCGGGCGCTGCTGGCCGAGTGCCTGCCGAGCGTCGTCGAGGCCGCCGGCCGCTCGCCGGTCCCTTGCCCGGTCACGGTGGTCGACAACGGCTCGACCGACGGCTCGACCGGATACCTCGCCGAGCACTGGCCGGGGGTCGAGGTCGTGGCCCGGCCGAATCGGGGGCTCGCCTCGTTCAACGAGGTGCTCGCCGGCCTCGACGAGCCGACGGCGTTGCTGCTCAACAACGACGTGAAGCTGGCCCCCGACGCCGTCGGGCCGCTGCTGGCCGCGCTCGCCCGAGAGCCCGACGCCCTCTTCGCCGCCCCCTGCTGCTGGAGCTTCGACGGGCTCGAATACGAGGGGATGCGGACCCTGGTGCGGACCCGGTTCGGCCTGGTCCAGGGCCTCTGCCGGGTCCCCGGGCACGAACGGGCCGTCGGCCGCCCGGACCTGACCGCTTCCGCCGGGCCGGTCCTGGCCGTCAATCGGGCCCGGTTCCTCGCGCTCGGCGGTTACGACCCGATCTACTTCCCCGGCCGGATCGAAGACCTCGACCTGGGCTTCCGGGGATGGATGGCGGGCTGGCGGGGGTATTACGTCCCCGAGTCGGTCGCCTATCACCGGGGTTTCGGCTCGTTCGGCCCGGCCTTCGGCGCGGGCGGTTGCGACCGCCTGGCGGCGCGGAACACCCTGATCTTCGCCTGGAAGAACCTCGGCGGCCTCCGCCTGGCCGGGCACCTGGCCTGGCTCCCGGCCCGGCTCGCCCACGCCCTGGCCCTCGGCCGGCTCGGCTTCGGGCTGGCCCTGCTCGGGGCGATCGGGCGGCTCGGCGAGGTCGCGAAGGGCCGCCGGGCGCTGGCGGTCGGCGGCGTGGGGTGGGTCGAGCGGCAGGAAGCGTTCTTCGACCGGTTCCGGTTCTGAGCCGAAGCGTCGAGGCCCAAGGAGGTGCCCGCCGATGATCCGCCCGAGGCCGCATCTGGTCATCGACGCCCGACCCCGGGGCCCTCGCGGCCCGATGGCGGGGGAGCAAGTCCTCGGCCGCCCGGTCCTGGACCACCTGCTCGACCTCGCCCGGTCGCTCGGCGAGGGCGGCCCGATTGCCGTCCACGCCCGGCTCGACGAGCACGAAGGGCTCCGGGCGACCCTCGGCGACGCCGCCCCCTCGCGGCTCCGGCTCGTCACCGGCCCCCCGCCCGAGGACGCGGCGATCCTCCGTTCCGACCGGCTCTATGACCCGAATCGGCTCAGGCGGGCGATCGACCGGGGGCGGACCCTCGAATCGGCCGTGATCTGGCGGCTCGACCGCCCCCGAGGCCTCGACGGCGCGGGGGACGAGCTGATCCGGCGACGGACCTACCAGCCGATCGGCCGCTTCTGGGCCCTCGGCCCGGCTCGCCTGCTGGCCAGGCTGTTGGCCCCGACGCGGGTCCGGCCGAACGCGGTAACGCTGGCCTCGGGGTCGCTGGTCCTGGCGGGCTCGGCCCTGGTCGCCCTCGGCGGCCCGGCCTGGGCCTCGCGATGGATGGCCTCGGCGGCCCTGGCGGCGGCGCTGGTGCTGGACACCGCCGACGGGCACCTCGCCAGGCTCCAGGGGACGGCCTCGGAGTTCGGCCGCTGGCTCGACGCGAACCTCGACGAGCTGGGCGACATGGCCCTGCACGCCTCGGTCGCCTGGTCCGCCTTCGCCCGCGACGGCTCCCCCGCCTGGCTCCTCCTGGGGATGGTCTACGCGACCGGCAAGTACCTGTACGTCGTCGGCTCGACCACCGGCGAGGCCCTCGAAGCGGCCCCGGGGTCGTCGGCGCTCGCCGAGGTCGGAGCCGCCTCGGGTCGGCTCCGGTCGTTGGTCGTGATGGCCGGCCACGCCGACGTCCGCTGGCATCTCTGGATCGTCCTGGCGGCTTTCGGGCGGCTCGACGCGGCCCTGGTCGCCTACGCCGCTTACTTTCCGATCCGGGCCGTCGCCGGCGCGGCGAGGAAGGCGGCCCGACATGCCTGATCGGCCCCCGAAGGTCTCCGCCCTGATCGTCGCCAGGGACGAGGCCGAGAACCTCCCCGGATGCCTGGAGAGCCTGCGCTGGGCCGACGAGACGGTCGTGGTCGTCGACCTCGCGAGCGTCGACGCGACCGAGGCCGTGGCCCGTCGGCTCGCCGATCGGGTCGAGGTCCGCAGGTTCGACGATTTCGCCGGCCAGCGCAACGCCGCGCTCGCCTTGGCGACTGGCGACTGGGTCTTCGCCGTCGACGCCGACGAGCGGGCCACGCCCGACCTGGCCGGGGAGATCCGCCGGGCGATCCTCGGGGACGCCGTCGGCTACCGGGTCCCGATCCGCAGCGTCGTCCTCGGCCGGACCTTCGGCCATTCCGGGACGCAGCACGACCGGCCGCTCCGCCTCTTCCGCCGCGACCTCGGACGCTGGGTCGGCACGGTCCACGAGACGGTCGATCTCCGGGGCGAGGCAGGGCAACTCTCGGCCCACCTGACGCACCGGACCCTGCCCGACATGCGGACCTTCCTCCGCAAGATCGACCATTACACGAGCCTGGAAGCCCTCCGGTTCCACCGCGAGGGGCGGCCGTTCCGGGCGGTCGACCTGACCTTGCGCCCGGCCTGGACCTTCGCCAAGCTCTACCTGGGCAAGCAAGGGTTCCGCGACGGGCTGGAGGGGCTGGCCTTCTGCGCCCTCTCGGGCTTCTCGGTCGCCGTGAGGCACTGGAAGCTCCGCGAGCTGATCCGATCGGGGGGGGCCTCGTGACCGCCGCCCACGACGCGCACGTCGCCGCCCGGTTCGACGAGACTTCGGCCCGGTTCAAGGGCGAGGTCGCGGCGGACGACGTCCGGCTGCTCGGCGTGCTCCGGGCGCTCGGCCCATTGGCGGGGAAGCGGGTCCTCGACCTCGGCTGCGGCAAGGGTCGATTCGCGGCGCACCTGATCGCCCTGGGCGCGGAGGTGGTCGGGCTCGACGTCTCGGCGGGGATGCTCGGCGAGGCCTCGGGCCTCGATCGGGTCCGCGCCTCGGCCTCCCGCCTGCCGTTCGGCCCGGGCGTCTTCGACGCGGTGGTCGCCGTCGAGGTGATCGAGCACGTCGGCTCGGTCGACGCGACCCTGGCCGAGGCCCGGCGCGTCCTCAAGCCCGGCGGCGTCCTGGCGATCGTCGACAAGAACGCCGCCGCCCTCGACGCCCGTCGCCCCTGGCTCCCGGCCGCCCTGGTCAAGTTCATCGACGAGCGTCGGGGGCTCTGGATGTACCCGGCGAGGGGACCGGTCCGCGAGCGTTGGTTTCGCCCCCGGGGCCTGGCGAGACGGCTCCGATGCGGCTTCGCGAGGATCGAAGTGGCCTACCTGCTCCGGCCCGAGGAGGCCCGGCGGCGGGTCTTCCGGCTCCTGCCCCGGGCCCGCCTGATGGTCCTCTGGTCGGCCAGGGCGACGGACGAGCTTGCCGTGACGCGGACTCTGGTCGGGCCCGGGCCCGGGGGCGGGACGACTTCATGACCGACGCGATGCAGGCACCTCCGACGCTGCCGCTGCTACTCTGGGAGGCCCCGCCTGGCCTGGAGCTGGCCCTGGCCCAGGAAGGCGTCCCGTTCGCGAAGGTCCGCGACCCGCACCCGCTGGCCTTCCAGGGCGGGCGGTTCGTCCTGTTCGACGGCCGGAAGGTCTCGCCCGGGCTGGTCCGGTCGGTCCTCTCGGCCGACCACTCGGCGATCGACCTCGACCGATTCCGCAAGGGACGGCAGGTCGACCCGTTCCGGGCGCTGGTCGATCTGGAAGGCTCGCCGGCCTCGTGGTCGATCGGCGGGCTCTCGGTGGTCGAACGGGTCGCCCGCCACGACAAGGGGCGGATCCGCCGCCATCTCGTCGACCAGATACGCCGGGCGGTCTCCGGCGCCGGCGGGGTCTGGGCGAGGCTGGCCCCTTACCCGTTCCCTTGTCGATCCGCCTTCAACCTCCGACTCGACCTCGACGAGCCCGGGCCCGAGGATTACGCCCGGTTCGCCGCCGCGCGCCGGCCCCTGGACGACTGCTCCACCCACTTCGTCAGCACGGCGGCCTACGAGGGGGCCGAGGCCGTGCTGGACGACCTCCGGGGGGTGGATGCCCAATCGCACGGGCATTACCACTTCGTCTACCGCGACCCCGAGGCGAACCGGCGGAACCTCCGGCGGGCCCATCAGGTCCTGTTCGACTCCGGGTTCCGACCCGAGGGGTTCGCCGGGCCCCACGGGCGCTGGAACGAGGGGCTTGACGACGTTCTGGAAGGGCTCGGCTATTCCTACTCGTCCGACTTCCAACTTGGCTACGACGACCTCCCCTCGTTCCCCTGGCGGGGCGACCGGTTCTCGAAGGTCTGGC
>JAABUK010012449.1_pt1 | contig 10828 bp, 10 predicted proteins | sample 5559141 | NCBI WGS metagenome assembly JAABUK01 (sample SAMN10711869, study PRJNA513367) | rock metagenome | isolation source: Antarctica rocks | place: Antarctica: Victoria Land, Pudding Butte nord | collected 2016-01-03
TACTTCTTTAATTATATTGCTTTAATATCGCCAGCAGACGGGGGAAAAGCCCGTAAAGTGAGATAAACCAATCTATCTATACAAAGGGAAGTCGAGAGTACAATGATCTCGGTCAATAGAAGGGAAATGCCCGAATCGGAAAGATAGGCATCGGACTGTAGGCGGCAAGAACCGCTAGAAACAGGATCTTAGATCTGGAACATCATGACGCTTTAGGGCTGAAAGTATAATTTAATACACCACTTGTGCACGCTAGCGTCTTGCATGATATACTGGCGGGGGAAACTACGAAGCTGCATGGTTGGAGACACGTTCTATACATAAAGCCTAAGCAACTTTCGCAGAGCAGAGCTACCTCAAAGGCTAGGCAGCATCTCTTCGTGCTCTCGCTACCACCAAATTATGTCTCCAAGAGCCATGCGGTTTAGCTAAGAGAACACGGCAGATACTCTAACATGGTCGCCCAGCTTTGGATGAAGGCAGATTACGGTTCTCATGATGGATATTGGGAATCTGCATTCAGATGACGAGGGTGGTTTCGAGGATGCGCAGGAAGAACCCTCTCGACCCCGAGCTCTACCAAGCGACCTGCCCAAATCCCTAGACGACAGGCAACCGGTCCGCCATTATGGAGCAGAGACGGAAATGTACGACGCATGGCAAGGTACGAAATTCTGAGGCTTCTTAAATCTAACAAATTCCATGAGAATCTTCATTGACGATCGCATAGGCCAATCGCAAATCCTATCGAGTCCAATTTCTGCGCAGCCACTTGCTTTCAATCTGTCCCTGAATGACAACGAGGAGGATGACGATAGCTCTGCCCGGCGACTCGAAGACAATGACAACCGACTTATGGAGATGCTTGCTGCTCAGGCGGCGCATAAGGAAGATGGATCAGCTGTGGAGGATGAGGAAGCCATTGCGACCAACAACAAAATGTCAGACGTGGAAAAGAAGGCTATACTGCAAATATCATTACACAACGCTGCGAGCAATGGAGACATGGAACAAGTTGGCAGGCTACTACATGGTTCGGCGCGTAAATATGTCGACATCAACGGCCCAGATGAAGAGGGGACTGCGCCCATAATCTATGCCAGCTGTTTCGGCCATCAGGATGTGGTTTCGGCGTTACTAGAAGCTGGCGCGGAGGTAGACCGGCAAGACAAGAATCAGTGGACCCCATTGATGTGGGCGATGACAAACCGCCACAAGGGCATCGCAAAGATACTGCTGGACAGTGGTGCTTCGCCGACCGTGAGGTCTTCCTCTGGCCGGACAGCCTTCGACTTTGCTGCTCCGAATAGCGAGATCTCTGATTTCCTGCATCAGAATGGTTATCACATCGGCAATGCTGGTGTCGATGACGACTTCTACGACAATGGGTTCTCCCAGGACCGATTCGAACAAGAGATGGAAGAGAGTGAAATGAAGAGACGTATGATGATGGAAAGCTCGATGAACCTGGAGGTCGACCTTTCAAGCCTAGGTATGGACGAGAGGCCTGAGTCCCCCGAGGAAACGGAAGAACAGCAGGACTTCGTTTGGGACAAATGCTTGAACGACCAGATGTTTGTCTTTCAAGAGAATGAGCTGGGTCACATTCTGGACATTATCATTACCACTATGACTCCACAACGGTCTACGTCGCAAAAACCGGTACCTGCGAACATCCTCTTTCTAGCTGCAAGATATGCACATTACCATGCGAGCGGAGATTTACTGGCTACCCTACTGCTATCGGCAATGGACAAAATCAATACCAAGGTCGAGCGACATCAATGGGATATGACAGTCTTAGCCTTTTGGATATCGAACGCCACTCTACTTCTACACTATCTGAAAAAGGATGCCGGTCTCGTTGGAGCAACCATTGAGTTCCAGGTTCAGCTAGTGGAGCTCATCAACGAGATCTTCATTCTTATCATAAGGGATGCGGAGAGAAGGATGGACAAGGTATTGAAAGGCTCGATTTTGGACCATGAGACGATCCCATTCGACCACCTGGAGTTCGCGGGTGAGTGGAACCTGTTCAAGTCCAAAAACAAGGTACAACCGGAACCAGTCAGCTATAAACCTCCGCCTCCCCACAAAAGAGTGCAATTGTCACCACGAAATGTCACGTCTCTGCTATCCTCTACCCTCTTTGTTCTTGACCTTTATGATATTCACTCTGTCATCACGTCTCAAATCCTTGGCCAGCTCTTCTATTGGATAGGTGCTGAGCTTTTCAACCACATCATGTCCAACAAAGTGTACCTCGCACGGACGAAAGCGATGCAAGTCCGGATGAACATTTCCGTTTTAGAAGACTGGGCTCGTACCAACAACCGGTCACCGGAACACTATGAGGACGGCTCGCTTTCAACGTCAGGGGAGAGCACAGTCGATGCAGCGCGGAAGCATTTAACTCCTGTGATCCAATTACTTCAATGGCTACAATGCTTCTCCAGCCTTGACTACTCAACAAACTCTCAAGATTCCCTAGAAAATACTCTGAAACAGCTTACTCGACTCACACCTCATCAGCTACTCCATTCCACTGGTCACTATCGATACGAGAAAGAAGAAAAAACACTTCCCAAGGTAGCCCGCAAGCGATTACTGGGCCTGCAGACAGAGTCACAGAAGAAATGGGAGCAGATGCGACGAGACCGCACCGTTGCAGCGAAACGGCAATCTTCCTCAGTACAGAATGGAGCACCAGGCCTCGACAAAGCTGGCGGCCACGCCCTGTCAACGTCAGCAGCCGACGATCTCGACGGAGCCATCCTGCCAGAAGACGAAGAACCCCCATCCGAGCGCCTACTGATGGATCCAGCACACATGCTGCAATTCTCGTTGCCAACAACGGTCGATATGCGACTGAGCTACGGTGCCGGCTACGGTGGCGTGAACCGAGAGAGGGAGAGGAAGTATATACCCACCGTGCCACCGGAATTCTTAGCGAAGCTGGATATTAGCGGTAATGGCAATGGGAGCTTCATCGAGGAACGAGATTGGGATAAGTCTAGTGATGAGATTTGATGCGAGAAATGACTGGGACGATATGGGATGATTGGCATTGCGACGGGGGTTTGGGGAAAGTGGTGTTTTGGGAGTGTCTGTTACAGCGAAGGCATGCCCCTAGGATCGTGATATCACGCAGGGTGGTATGGTAGAATAAAATCTTACCGGATGATTACAGGACTAAGGTAGATGTAAGCACTAAGCACACACTTGAGCCAGCGGTCCACTTAGCGTTCTGTTCTGATATCGGTACGAGCCGTAAGCTGCGGCTGGCGGTGAGGCGGCCCCTCGGGCCCTAAATAGCCGTTACCTTCACCTTTGATTCACCGTCAGCGAGTTTCTCTTCATCTACAGTCCATATTCATTTATTGTTTTTGCATATTAGTGTATACTAGGGCCTTGACAGCCAGTCTCTGTTATTCTATGTCGACTTTCCCCGCTCAGACTGTTTTCAACGCCTAGGAATGGGCAATAACGAGGAAGTTCCCACGACGGAGCGGAATGGCGACACCATCGATAGCGACGTTGATCTCGACGAAATTGACAATGATCAGAGAGCAGTGGGGCCCCAAGCCACATTGTTGGTTGATGATAAGGGGCCAGAGCCTCCAGTGACCCGGCGCCATATGGTAGCTTTGACCTGTGGTGTGGGAGGGTGAGCAATCTTTGATTTCAGCGTATGTATGTGTATTATCACTGAGAGCAAATGCAGCTTGCAAGTCGTATGGTCTGTCATCTTATCCAATGGATCGGTGAGTAGCGTTTCCATTGCTAGCCCGTCACATGATCTTTCTTCACCTAATTTTGATGTTTTTGAAAGCCGTTCCTCGTATCTCTTGGCCTGTCGAAATCGTTGACCGCACTTGTTTGGGTTGCGGCTCCGTTGTGTGGGGTTGTAGTGCAACCATTGGTCGGAATCCTGAGTGATCGCACCCGTAGCCGCTGGGGACGACGGAGACCTTTCATCATCGGCGGCGCCATCGGTGTTATCATTGCTATGCTCGCCCTTGCTTGGGTCGAGAAAATTTCTGGCAGGTTCGCAAAGGCTCCTACCAGGAGCCAGCCAGACGGTCCTGTCAGCACTCTGGTTATATTGATTGCAATCTTTTGGATCTACGCTCTCAACATATTCATACAACCACTTCAAGCCGGTCTGCGGACTCTTATTATAGAGAACTGTCCTACTCATCAACAAACCCAAGCTAGCGCTTGGGCCAGCGGTATGACGGGGATTGGTAATATCGTGGGCTATCTTTCTGGATTTACTGCGTTGCCCAACATCTTTCCAGGACATCTGACTCAATTCCAATGCCTGTGTTTGATCGCTTCTTTATCATTGATGGCTACTGTCGCCATGAGCTGCTCCATCAAAGAGCGCAATTCGCCTCATGCGTTTCCGGTCAGGGTAGAGAGGACAGGTCTGGGGGTGGTATTGCGCGATTTGGTCCACACGTATAAAATCATGCCAAAGAGAGTCCGAAGAGTCTGTCATATACAAATCTTTGCTTGGATGGGGTGGTTTCCGTTTTTGTTTTATTCGACCACGTGAGTCTCACCTCAAGTTCAAGTTCTATCACCTCAGGCTGATCAATTTTCTTGGTGATAGCTATGTGGGTGAATTCTGTGAGTACCAAGCGTTTCAGTGAAGCCTCCTTCACACTAACAGTATCCAGATGTCGGACGCGTTCTAGCAAGGCAGATGTCTGGCTCGTCAGGACCAGGCTTCCCTACTGCATCTCTTACCTCTAGAGCACTGTCCATGATTTCTGATGACAACAGAACTTTATGCGCAGATGCTATCCGCTTCGGCACATTTGCAAGCTTCCTTTTTGCGGTAACAGCCTTCTTGACCAACATTGCGCTTCCGATCATCCTTCGGTCTCTCAGCAAAGGACACCTACCTTCAACAGAGAAGTCATCAAGGCTCAGTATATCCCGAGCATGGGCTTGCGCACATGCTTTCTTCGCTCTAGCAATGTTTGCAACCTTTTTCGCGCGTTCCCAGGCCGCCGCAACGTTCATAGTCGCCTCCGCAGGTCTGTCCTGGGCTCTCACGCTGTGGGCACCTTTTGCAATCATTGGAAATGAACTTGCATACCGGCAGTCATTTCAAGAAGACATCGTCGAAATGGATGGAGAAGAAGGATCGTCGTCGTCTCCGGAGGTACAGGCAGGCGCCATTATGGGTCTGCATAACGTGGCCATTTCGGCGCCGCAGATTGTCGCGGCGTTGGCCTGTAGTGGTATTTTTGGACTGGCCAAATTGGCTGGGAGTCATGATGGGACCGGGTGGGTGCTTAGAGCAGGAGGGTGCGCGGCATTGCTTGCGGCATATTTGACCTATGGATTCGAGGATTAAAATATATGCTGACGGTTTGGCATGTTTGCGTATAATAGAAGGGAAATCGAAGGATGAGATTTGTATCTTTTAACGTTTGCAGGTCGAGTTGACGACTGCCTATTCTAGCCGTACGTTGCACCGCTAAGCGATTATGCTTCGAGGCGCTTTTACGGCGGACGATAATTGAAACTAGGACAAAATCAAACCATCAAGAATAGTAGTAGGTAGGTATTACGCGTACAGGCTTAGGAACCTCTCTATTAGGCTTAGCGGCCAACTAGCGGGGGGCCAGTTCCGGGGACACCCGTTAGGGTAGCGCCCAGGGGGCTGCTTTCAGGGGATACTATTAGGGCAGCGCCTGAGGGGCTACTTTCAGGGGATCGCTAGGGTAGCGCCTGGGGGGCTGCTTCCGGGGGACACTGTTGGGGAAGCGCCCGGGGGGCTGCTTTCGGGGGATAGTATTAGGGTAGCGCCTGGGGGGCTGCTTTTGGGGGATAGTATTAGGGTAGCGCCTGAGGGGCTACTTTTAGGGGATTATAGTACGATACTGATAGGCGCTAGGCCTAACGTAGAAGGCGCTAAGCCTAATATAGATGGGTATGCGCCTCTAAGGATAGGGCGTACGCGTAATACCTGCCTTAAGATAGTATTATCCTCAGTGGTTTTGATTTTGTCCTAGTTTCAATTATCGTCCGCCGTAGCTTTGCTCTTTACAGCTTATCACCTAATCTCAGGCTTTGATTGGTACGATCTGGGCAAGGCTACGGAGTAATAGATCTTGAATTGCAAATAGGCTGTGGCGCAAGATCGAGGCTTCATGATTAGTCCCAAGGTGGTCACATCTCTTACCAGGTGTTGTCGCAAGCCAATACAGCAACCACGCCGATAGCCTCTCCCATGGATGCTAATCTCCACAGGCTCAATTGGTGCGGTCAATCACAATGGGATGGACACTCTCTCGTGGGTGATGCCTAGATTGGGCGACTCGCAGGCACCTGATGGCCCTTGCATGAAATGCAGGGAACAAGATTGTTATTGCCAATGACCGAGTCGGTGACTACTTATCATCCGAGGTTTTCTTTTCCCTTTCAATTGTGCATCTCGGTCGTGGTCATCGTGAGGGGTGCACGACGGATCAACCAATTCCACGACGGTTCATGCAATTCCTCTCCTACCCATAGATGGCTTTCAACGCCATGAGGTCCTGATCGCGTCAACCTCCAAGCAGACGTGTGATGGTCCGTTGGTCCTCATCAACATTTGCTTTCGACGCGACGAGATTGTTTCCTCATTCTTCATTAGCCCCACGGCTGAAGTATAGCATTGTCTTTGGAACATTCATCTTGCTCGTATCTACCTTCCTCCTATTGCATACATCCTACCCGCGCTTGTATCTGCACCCGGATCAATACTACACAAAACATTGGAGTGGCTGGGCCAACGTTGAGACAATTTTCATCTTGCAAGTCACCATGCTACTCATCGCCAAGTCTCGATACTAACCAGTGTCAGTGGAGACTCGTACTCGGACACAGGTTTTGACTACAATGGTCGACAGCCTTGCTCTGAATTCCCGCTCGGCAACCCACCGTATCCACTCGGAACGGCGTCTGATCAAGTCAATTGGCCTGTCTACCTCACAATTGAGTACAACCAGAGCGTGATAGAGACGTACAACTTCGCCCGCGTCGGCGCTACTATCGATCACGCGCTCATTCCTCATGGCTCTAGTTTTGTACATCAGTTACGAAAAGGCTTTCTCACGGTTCATGCAGACGAAGAGGGTGCGAAATGGGATGCTTCCACAAGTCTTTTTGCGGTCTTCTTCGGGATGAACGACGTCCTTCTTGGACTGGAACAGTATGACAAGCAGGAGATTCCATGGCTGTTTGACCAAGAGTTCATCACATACGCCTCTCTCATAGAAGAAGTAAGCACTGCCATCAACAGCCTCCAAGCGTCTGACTGATACAACCCCTCAAGCTCTACCATCTTGGCGCCCGCAACTTTCTATTCATGAAATCGCCCCCCATCGAGCGAACACCGTACGGATACCCTGCTCAAGGACCAGCAGCCAAATACTTCAACGCGCGACTCGTCGAAAAGGCTACCAATTTCAGTGCCACCTATCCCGACACGAACGTCTTTCAATTCGACACCCACAGCTTCTTCAATTCAGTCATCGACAAACCGCAGTCGTTCCCGGAGACCGCGCTCTACAAAAATACCACCAAACACTGCCTCAAATATGTTGGCGATACCAAGAAGAAAGGGTTTTCCGATCCGAGCTGCGGTGCGCCGATGAGAGAGCTCTTATGGCGGGACTCGCTCCATACTACTTGGCCGATCCATAGAGCCTTGGCTTCGCAGATTGCGAACCTGCTTGGCGGGTAGACCAGTCTCGGCATACAGCATGCTGATGCGTTTGCGGATAGGGAGTTATCTTAGTCACTCAAAGAGAAGGCATGCATTGTATTAGCCTTCAATATCGCCGAATGTATGAACAAACCAGCATTGAGAGTGGAGGGCTTTTGTACAAAGCAGGCCCAGGCCTTGCAATACCACAACATAACATATATATGAGCTCTGTGCCAAGGGACCCCTGGATCTAGGTGACGTGGTCCCGAGACACGCGAGCTATGTAGAGAAATGTCTGCCGTGGGACGGTGGGCGAAATCTTGATACATGATGTTCGAGATCCAAATGAATGAGGAAGAGAAATATCTTTTGAGGGGGACTCCAGTAATAATAATTACTTGGACTTCCATAATCGAAGCTCTGCAGTCAGCCGTAAAGGGCTGAATCCCTACTCAGGTTTCATGGTGTGAACCACTAGTAGGTGGAAATTCTAGTGCTTACATTACTCAAGACTAGCGTATCCGGCTAGCCGACGATGATCTAGATTCCAAGCTTAGCTATGCCATGATTGACTTGCAGCTGAGCTTCCATCTCACCGCTCCGGTCTCGCCTTTGGTAGAGGACGCCTGAAGGCGAAGCTCATAAGATGACCGTCACCTCTTAATATTCTGTGCTATCTTCGCTTGAATGATTGGCTACTGTAATCATGTTTTCGGCTACGACTTGTTACATTTGAGATCCTGGGCCGCAGCTGAGCCTCCGACACTAATGCTATAATGACTCCGTCTTCAGCTCTTCTACATTGTTGCTATAGACCTTCTCAAATTCAAAAAGGTAGGGATTCTACTCATGGCAGGTCGTTGTCCGTCTTCTCGCTCCGATAGAAAGATATATCGGCATCCCTTCTATCTCTTATCTTTCCCTGCAGCTTAGTTGAAAGCCCATGTACGTTCACACATTGTCATCTTTGCACCCATCTCTGACCACCATCCAGCATGGCCGTCATATCCTTCAACGTTCTCGCCGTCCGTGACACTAAATGCACCCTCCTTGCATCATCATGCATCGCTTGCTGACTCCCCTACAGGCCGTATCATGGGTCTTTGCCGGTCTAGCATTCATTCTCACAGGAGGTCGCTTTTGGATCCGATGCACCATCATCAAAAAACTATCGTGGGACGATGCAGCCCATCTGCTAGCGCTTCTATTACTCATAGCACAAGTGGGCATTATATGCAGCGCAACATCGATGAATTACCATCCAGCCGATGAAGATCAGAGAGACGTGTCATTCTTTCTTCGTCTTGATATCGCCGGCGTTTTTGTATCGTGGTGTTGCCTCTACGCCGTCAAGGTTTCTTTCTTGCTGCTCTACCGCCGGCTCTTTCAGGTTTCGGAAAGGTTCATGAGAGCGTGGTGTTGACGTTCTGGCCGTTGATCGTTGGCATACTTACCGGATGTGGTAGCCCGTCAGACCTCGGTCATCTCGGTACGTCGCTTCCAAAGGTGCACGCAATTCTGACACCGCAACTGATCTACCTCAGATCACTGCGAAACGTCTTCCGCGTTGCGCCGGCAGAAGATCTTTGTCACCTATAGCTGTGCTCTTAATCTGTTTTCAGATCTCGCAAGTGAGTCTCTCAGGAAGGTCAAACCCTTGCACAGCGATGGAATCTCCCTCGTTGCTAAGTGCTGATGAGTCCCAAAAGTAATGGCCTTACCCCTAGCCATGCTCAAGAACCTCCAAATGCGCACCACGGCCAAACTCGGACTCGCCGGCGTCTTCTGCTGCGCCTTCATCACCATCGCCTTTGACATCTTGCGCACCGTCGAAACCCTCACCGAAGACGAAGTCGCCGGCTCCACCGCTCTGTGGACCAATCTGGAATCAGCTATAGCCGTCATCATCTCCTGTCTTCCCAGCTTCGCAGCTTTGTTCAAGCCGAGGGATAGGAAGACTCTGGGCAGGAATGTTAGTCCGTATCGGCTACGGCCACTTGTGGTGTCGGACTCTGCAAAGGTTTGTATGAGTGCTGGAAGCTCGGTTATGAGTGGAGATGTCGGTCGCGTTCCTCAGGTTGCTGCGAGCTCTGTAAACGCCAGCTCGGATGCAAGCTTCGTGGCGAATGTGCACACCGCCGACGTCTCGTCAGCGATCTCCTCTTGGGCCTCCGAGTACGCGTAACGTTCCCGGCCATTATCGGCATTAAATGATATTCGTGTCGACCATTCGACAGCCGACGGTCCCTTGCGCACTGCTGCTCCCAACTCCGGCTACGCCGAGGACAATATCTACTCTTGCAAATACGTAAAAAGCCATACCAATGGCGACGGGTAGCCGATTTGCCAGCTTTGGTGTGTCGTCTAACCATGAGTAATGCTCACGCCACTGCTCGCACATGGCCCCTCGCATCAGGTACTCATCAACAACAACACAACGCCTGCCAAAAGTCCCCGCAGCCGAGAACCTCCCCCTCCCAAAATTGGAAAGAACCCTAAAGTAGTGTAGGATTTGCGCGGGTTTTGAGGTTGGGGATGGCATTGTAGACATGCTTTATATTAGGGGTGTATGAATTATGTAGATTAGAGTTGGTGTTGTGGTTGGGTTTTGTTGGGTTTATAGACAGGGATGGGGCATTGGATATGTTTAATGTTACCGGGTTGGTGTTATATATGTTATAGGGTGAGAGACTTGGTGAGATCGTAGTTGGCATGGACTGGCGGGGTTCTCGACGAATCGTTGACCAGAGTGAGATGTAGTATACAATATCTGATGTCGGCGTAGACGCCCGTGCGTGTTAGCGTCAACATTAGGGTGGATATGGATCTGAATCTGTATACAATACCCATAGCAGCAACCCCCTTACACCCATCCTATTACCCATAAAACACCCACCGAACATACCATCAAACCGGCAAGACGTGATCCAATCATAGCAGCTATAGAAAGCACTCATCGCGGGCGCAATATCTGTAGCGAGGGCCGTGATACCCATCGTAGAGTTTGTTATGGATGTGGGATTGATATATGGGGTCGAGTTGATAGCCGTAAGCATCTGATTTTTGGGGCTGGTTGTGATACCGCTGGCCGTTGTGTGGGGGGGGGGGATGGTGGAT
>JAABUK010012450.1_pt1 | contig 10825 bp, 8 predicted proteins | sample 5559141 | NCBI WGS metagenome assembly JAABUK01 (sample SAMN10711869, study PRJNA513367) | rock metagenome | isolation source: Antarctica rocks | place: Antarctica: Victoria Land, Pudding Butte nord | collected 2016-01-03
CGCCGGGCCGCTCGGACGCGCAGCTCTATCGATCGATCGCGCCCTCGAGTTCATCGCCGCCGAGGACATCTTCTGGACCGCCACATAGTCCCGCACAGGACAGAAATTGCGGAAAGTCGAGCTCAGGTGGTCAGCTTCTCCGTCGCCATGTCCGGTCCCCTTCTCGGTCCCAATTCCGATCACGGCTTCTACGACGCACAACGGAGGAGTACCAAGACGTAGCTTCAATACGGCCGGCGCTTTTCCGAATTCTCTACGCTGAACGGACCACAGTGGAGGGTACATTCGAGTCCCACTCCCTCCGGCGGCCCAATCTACATCTGCAGTGCCGACGATATGGTCAGGCATTCGAGTTGCGCCAAGCAATAGGGTTGAACATCGTGAGTTGGTAGGGAGCGAACAGTCCGGTTTGGAAAGCGCGTTCGGCAAAGCCTCTGTATTGAAGGTGAGTGGAGGGTTATGAACTGAAACGTCCGTTTCTGATCGTAACACCAGACCACGATTGCCCCTATGAGCGCTTCATCATCTGACCTTCGAGTGGCCATTGCCGAGGCACTTTACTCCACGAGCGCCCGCTTGCTGCCGGACGTGTGCGAACGGTTTGGTTTGCCTCCTGGCACCTACGACGAGGCTTATGCCAGCAAAAAGACATACGTGATGACCTGAACGGATTCGGAATGTGCGCTCGCCTTATGGTGAGTTGGTTGAGATCGTGATGGCCTCACGAGCATCTATCTTTACGTCGCTTTTATGCGCCGGGTCTGATTTCCCAATCGCTCCTTTATGTCCGGTGCTCCTAATGCACAGGCTCCATTGGTTCGGAGCGCCCCCCTTTATGGCTGACATCCTGGTCATCGTGCTCGGCACCGGCGGCATCCTGCTCATGGCGGGCTACGCCGTCCTGTGCGAGCGCATCTAGCGCCATGCTCGATCTCGTTCTGGGGGCCGCCGTCTCGGCCGGCCTGCTGATCTATCTGGTTTGGGCGCTCGTGCGCCCCGAAGACTTCTAGGGGCGTCCCGTGACTCTCATCGGTTGGGCGCAGATCGCGCTCGTGCTCACCCTCGTGTTCGTCTGTGCCGTGCCCCTGGGCCGCTATGTCGCCAAGGTCGTGCAAGGCGAGCGCACGATCCTTTCCTTCGTGCTAAGCCCGGTGGAGCGCGTTTTTTATAGGCTTGCCGGTGTGAATCCGGCCGTGGGCATGGGCTGGAAGACCTATGCCATCGCGCTGATCGCGCTGCAGGCCGTCCATTTTCTGGTCCTGTACGCGATGTTGCGGGTCCAGGGCGTGCTGCCGTTCAACCCGGCAGGGCAGCCCGGTGTCGCGCCCGACCTCGCGTTCAACACGGCGATGTCGTTCGTCACCAACACCAACTGGCAGGCGTATGGCGGCGAGACCACGCTGTCGTACGGCACGCAGATGTGGGGGTTGACGGTCCATAACTTCCTGTCCGCCGCGACCGGCATCGCCGCGGCGGCGGCCATCTCGCGGGCGTTCGCCGCGGGCGGCGTGAAGGAACTCGGCAACTTCTGGGCGGACCTCACGCGCGTCGTGCTCTACGTGCTGCTGCCGATCGTGCTGCTCTACACCGTGTTCCTGATCGCCTGCGGCGTGCCGCAGACGCTGGCGGGTTACGTGGACGCGACCTCGCTGGAAGGGGCCAAGCAGACTATCGCTCTCGGCCCGGTGGCGTTTCAGGAAGCGATCAAGCTGCTGGGCACCAACGGCGGGGGCTTTTTCAACGCCAACTCCGCCCACCCATTCGAGAATCCGACGGCGCTGACCAACGTGGTCGAAACCTGGTCGGAGATCGTGATTCCGTTCGCGCTGGCTGTCATGTTCGGCCACATCGTGCGCGACCGGCGGCAGGGGTTCGCCCTGTTCTGGGTCATGGGCATCCTCATGGTGGCGGCAGTGGTGCTCTGCTACGCGGCCGAGAGCGGCGGCAACCCGGTGCTGACCGCCCTGGGCGTGGACCCATCAATGGGCAACATGGAGGGCAAGGAGGTGCGGTTCGGCGCCGCCATGTCCTCGCTGTTCGCGGTCACGACCACGGCCACCTCCGACGGCGCTGTTATCGCCATGCACGACAGCTTCACGCCGCTGGGCGGCATGGTGCCGTTGTTCCTGATACAGCTGGGCGAGATCGTGCCCGGCGGCGTCGGGTCCGGGCTATACGGCATCCTGGTGTTCGCGTTGCTGGCGGTGTTCGTCGCCGGGCTGATGGTGGGGCGCACACCGGAGTACCTGGGCAAGAAGGTGCAGGCGCGGGAGATCAAGCTGGCGATGCTGGCGGTGCTGATCCTGCCGCTGTGCATCCTGTCCGGCACGGCGTTCAGTTTGGTGACGGCAAGCGGCACGGGGTCGCTCGCCAACGCCGGGCCGCATGGGCTGACGGAGATGCTGTACGCGTGGTCCAGCGCCACGGGCAACAACGGCAGCGCGTTTGCCGGGCTTTCGGCGAACACGCCGTTGCTGGACTACGGGCTGGGCGCGGCGATGTTGCTGGGGCGGTTCGCGTTTCTGGTGCCGGTGCTGGCAATCGCCGGGTCTCTGGCGGCCAAGCCGAAGCTGCCGGAGGGGGCGGGCACGTTCCCGACGCACGGGCCGCTGTTCATCGGCCTGCTAATTGGCGTGATCCTGATCCTGGGTGGGCTGCAGTTCCTGCCCGCGCTGTCGCTCGGCCCGTTGGCGGAGCACTGCTCCATGCTCGCCGGCAAGACTTTTTAGGGACACACGACATGGCCCAAACCACCACGGCGTCTGCCGACAGCATCGCGCTGTTCGACGGCGCGATCATCGCCCGCGCCACCCGCGACGCATTCGTCAAGCTCAACCCGCTGCAGCTGATCCGCAACCCCGTCATCTTCGTCACCGAAGTCGTGGCGGTGCTTGTGACGGTGCTGGCGGTCCGCAACCTGGCGACGGGCGCACCTTCGTCCTTTGCGTTCAGCATCGCCGCCTGGCTGTGGCTGACGGTGCTGTTCGCGACCTTTGCCGAGGCAGTCGCGGAGGGCCGCGGCCGGGCGCGCGCGGAAAGCCTGCGCCGCGCGCGCAGCGACTTGGTGGCGAAGGTCATCGCGTCGCCGCGGGAGCGCGGGCGCGTGACCGAGACGCCCGCCTCCGCGCTCAAGAAAGGCACGCTGGTGCTGGTGGAGACGGGCGACCTGATCCCGAGCGACGGCGAGATCGTCGAGGGGGTGGCGAGCGTGAACGAAAGCGCCGTCACCGGCGAAAGCGCACCCGTCATCCGCGAGGCCGGCGGCGACCGCAGCGCAGTCACCGGCGGCACGCAGGTGGTTTCGGACTACCTCATCGTCCGCATCACCGCCGACCCTGGCAGTACGTTCATCGACCGCATGATCGGCCTGGTGGAAGGAGCCGAGCGGCGCAAGACGCCGAACGAGATCGCGCTCGACATCTTGCTCGCGGGCCTGACCATCATCTTCCTGATCGCAGTCGTGACGTTGGTGGGCCTGGCCAAATACTCCGGCACCGAGCTCGGCGTGCCCGTGCTGGCGGCGCTGCTGGTGACGCTGATCCCAACCACGATCGGCGGATTGCTGTCCGCCATCGGCATCGCCGGCATGGACCGGCTGATCCGCTTCAACGTGGTCGCGACGTCCGGCCGCGCGGTGGAAGCCGCGGGCGACGTGGACACGCTGTTGCTGGACAAGACCGGGACCATCACGTTCGGCAACCGCATGTGCGCCGGGCTGACGCCGGTGCCGGGCGTGGACGACCGCACGCTGGCGGAGGCCGCCGGCACCGCTTCGCTCGGCGACGATACGCCGGAAGGGCGCTCCATTCTGTCGTGGGTGCGCGACCGGCACGGCATTAGCCCGGAGCGCCCGGCCGGCAGCGAGGTGGTGCCCTTCACCGCCAACACCCGCGTCTCCGGGTTGGACGCGGGGGGCCGGACGTGGCGCAAGGGTGCCGTGGACAACGTGCTGGCGCTGGCGGGCGGCGCCGCACCCGCCGCTTTCACCGGTGCTGTGGACCGCATCGCCCGGGCCGGCGGCACGCCGTTGGGCGTGGCGGTGGACGACCGCCTGATGGGCGTGATCGAGCTGAAGGACATCGTCAAGCCCGGCATCCGCGAGCGTTTCGCCCAGCTCCGCGCCATGGGAATCCGCACGGTCATGATCACCGGCGACAACAAGGTGACGGCGGCCGCCATCGCGAGCGAGGCCGGGGTGGACGACTTCCTGGCCCAGGCCACGCCGCAGGACAAGCTGGACTATATCCGCCGGGTGCAGGCCGAGGGGCGGCTGGTGGCGATGTGCGGGGACGGCACCAACGACGCCCCGGCGCTGGCGCAGGCCGACGTGGGGGTGGCGATGCAGACCGGCACGCAGGCGGCGCGCGAGGCCGGCAACATGGTCGACCTGGACAGCGACCCGACCAAGCTGCTGGAGGTGGTGGAGATCGGCAAGCAGCTGCTGATCACCCGCGGCAGCTTGACGACGTTCTCCATCGCCAACGACGTGAGCAAGTATTTCGCCATCCTGCCGGCGATCTTCGTCGCCACCTACCCGGAGCTGCAGGCGCTGAACGTCATGCGCCTGCACAGCCCGCAAACGGCGATCCTGTCGGCGGTGATCTTTAACGCGCTGATCATCGTGGCGCTGGTGCCACTGGCCCTGCGCGGCGTGGCGTTCCGGCCGCTGGGGGCCGCGGCGCTGCTGCGGCGCAACCTGCTGGTCTATGGCCTGGGGGGCTTGGTAGCGCCGTTCGTGGGCATCAAGCTGATCGACCTGGTACTGGCCGTGATGGGAGTGAATTGACGATGCTCGCCCAACTTCGTCCGGCGCTGGTGCTGATGGCGCTGTTCACGCTGCTGACCGGGATCGTCCTGCCGCTGGGCTTCACCGGCCTGGCCGGCGCCGTGTTCCCGCGCCAAGCCGGCGGCAGCCTGGTGGAGCGGGACGGCACCGTGGTCGGCTCCGCCCTGCTGGGCCAGCCGTTCACGCAGAACAAATACTTCCAGGGCCGACCGTCCGCAACCACGGACACCGACCCGGCCGACAGCACGAAAACCGTCGCAGCCCCCTACAACGCCGCCAACAGCGGCGCCAGCAACGCCGGGCCGACCAACAAGGCGCTGGTGGACCGCGTGACGGCCGACCTGGAAAAGGCCGGGCCGAAACCGGTTCCGGGCGATGTGGTGACGACCTCAGCCTCCGGCCTCGACCCGGACATCAGCCCGGCCAATGCCAGCCGGCAGGTGGCCCGCGTCGCCGCCGCCCCAATTTGCCAGAGGACCGCGTGCGCGCCCTGGTGGCGGAGCACACGGCCGGGCGGCTGCTGGGCTTGATCGGAGAACCGCGCGTGAACGTGCTGGCGCTGAATATGGCGCTGGACGACGCTGCCCGGAATTAAAGTTTCGGGCTAGTATCCGGGCGTGGACGACAACCGCCCCGACCCCGACGTCTTGCTGGCCGCCGCCGCCCGGGAGGGCCGTGGGCGGCTCAAGGTGTTCCTGGGCGCGGCTCCGGGCGTTGGCAAAACGTGGGAGATGCTGTCCCAGGCTCGCCGCCGGCAGGCCGAGGGGATGAACGTGCTGGCCGGCATCATCGAAACCCACGGCCGCGCGGAAACCGAGGCGCAGCTTGGCAATTTGCCTATCCTACCGCGTATCCAGGTGCCCTATCGCGGCCAGTTGCTGGACGAGTTCGATCTCGAGGCGGCGCTTGCCCGCCGGCCCGGGCTGCTGCTGGTCGACGAGCTCGCCCACACCAACGCTCCCGGCAGCCGCCACCATAAACGGTGGGAGGACGTGGAGGAACTGCTGGCCGCGGGCCTCGATGTGTGGGCGACGCTGAATGTGCAGCATCTCGAAAGCCTGAACGACGACGTGGCCCGCATCACCGGCGTGCGCGTGGCCGAGACCCTGCCGGATCAGGTGCTGGACAACGCGGACGAGATCGAGCTGATCGACGTGCCGCCGGCCGAGCTGCGGGCGCGGCTGGGCGACGGCCGCATCTACCAGGCCGAAACGGCGCGCCGAGCACTGGACGGCTATTTCCGCAAGGGCAACCTGGCGGCGCTGCGGGAGATCGCGCTGCGCCGGGCCGCGGCGCACGTCGACCACGACGTGCGGGATTGGATGCGCGCCACCGGCGTGTCCGGCCCTTGGCCCGTGGCCGAGCGTGTGATCGCCCTGGTTGGTCCCGACGCGGCGGGCGAGGCGGTGATCCGCCATGCCAAACGCCTGGCCGATGCGCTGCACGCCCCTTGGGTCGCATTGCACGTGGAACGCCCATCCGCCGCTCCCCGTGGCCGGCCCTCGCTGGCGCTGGCGGCCCAGTTGGGGGCGGAGGTGGAAACCCGGGCGGGCGCCGACTTGGTGGGTGTGGCGCTGGATGTGGCGCGGGCACGCAACGCCACGCAGATCGTGATCGGGCGGGCACTGCGCGGCGGGCGGCGTTGGCCCCTGAGTTGGGTGGTGCGTTGGGTGGTGCGTTGGGTGGGCCGGCCGACCTTGGCGGACGCATTGCTGCGCCGGGCGCCGGACTACGCGCTGCATGTGGTGCCTTCGCCCGCCGCGGCCCGCGCGCCGATTGGTGCCCCGGCGGCGCCTCCGCGGCCGTGGCTGCCGTGGGCGGTCGCGACGGGGTTGGTGGCGGCGGTGACGGGCGCCGGGCTGCTGCTGGATGCGGTGGTGCCGCAGGAAGCGATGGGCATGGTGTTCCTGGCCGCCGTCGTAGCCGCCGCCACCCTGCAGGGGCTGGGGCTGGCCCTGTTCACGGCTGGGATCGGGTTCCTGGCGTGGGATTTCTTCTTCATCCCTCCGGTACACACGATCACGATCGCCAACACCCACGACGCCGTGGCGCTGGCGGTGTTCGTGGCGGTGGCCGGCGTCACCGGCTGGCTGGCGGGGCGGCTGCGCGCGGAAGCGCAGGCGGGGCAGGCGCGCATCGAGGGGCTGCGGCGCATCGGCGCGTTCAGCCGCAAGCTGGGAGAGCCGGCGACGGAACACGAGTTGCTGGACGAGATCGTGCGCCAGGCCCGCGGGGTGATGGACGGCCCGGCCATCCTGCTGTCCGGCGGCGGCGAAGGCGCTCACGACGATGCAGAGCCGCTGCTGGTGCAGGCCGCCGAGCCTCGCCCGCCCGGTCCGCTTCATGCCGTGCTGGACGAGGGGGGTTGGGCCGCCGCGCGCCGATGCTGGACCCACGGGGAGCCGACGGGGCGCGGCACCGCCACCCTGCCGAGCGCGTCGTGGCGCTTCCTGCCGTTGCGCACCGCGCGGGGCCGGCTTGGCGTGCTGGGCGTGCGGGCCGGCGACAACCCGCCCGGCCCACGGCTGCAGACGCTGGACGCGCTGGCCGATCAAGCCGCCGTTGCGCTGGAGCGGGTGCGGCTGGCCGGGCAGGCCGCGCGCACCGCCGCGGCGGAGGAGACCCAGGCGCTGCGCACGGCGCTGCTGAACTCGCTCAGCCACGACCTGCGCACGCCGCTGGCGGGGATACGCGGCGCGGCCGGAACGCTTCGCGGCGCCTGGGACAGCCTGGCCCCGGACACGCGCACGGACCTTCTGGCCTCGATCGAGGAGGATACCGGGCGCATGACGCGGTTTCTGGCCAACATCATGGACCTGACCCGGCTGGAAAGCGGCCAGGTGCAGCCGCGTCTCGCTGCGGTGGCGGTGGCCGATGCCGCCGAAGCAGCGATCGCCCGAGTGCCCGGCGCGGCGTTCGTACCGGTGTCGCTTCCGGACCCGCCGCCGCTCGTGATGGCAGACGCCGCCTTGCTGGAACAGGCGTTGGTGAACGTGCTGGACAACGCGGTGAAGTACGCGCCCGGCGGATCGCATCCCACGGTGCGCATCACCAACGTCGCCGGGCAGGTCGCCATCGCCGTGGCGGACGAGGGCGTGGGCATCCCGCCGGAGGATCTGCCGCACGTGTTCGACAGCTTCTACCGGGCCAGGCGCGGGGACCGGGTGGCGCCGGGGACCGGGCTGGGCCTGGCGATCGCGCGCGGGCTTGTGGAGGCGATGGGGGGCGGGATTGCGGCGCAAAGCCCTCGCCCGGACCGGGCGGCGGATGCGGCGCCGGGCACAATCGTGACTCTGCGCGTGCCTGCTGCATGAGGTGGGCTGCATGAACCGCGCCTGTGTCCTGGTGGTGGATGACGAGCCGCAGATGCACCGGTTTTTGAAACCGGCGCTGGAAGCCGCAGGCTACGACACCCTGCGCGCGGACACCGGCGGGGAAGGGCTGCGCCTGGCCGCGGCCCGCGCGCCGGATGCGGTGCTGCTGGACCTGGGCCTGCCCGACATGGACGGGCAGGATGCGTTGCTCCGGCTGCGTGCTTTCAGCGCCGTGCCCGTGGTCGTCGTGTCGGCCCGGGACCGGGAGGCCGAGAAGATCAGGGCGCTGGATGCCGGCGCCGATGACTACGTGGAAAAGCCGTTCGGGATTGGGGAGCTGCTGGCCCGGATACGCGCCGCCCTGCGCCACGCCCGCACCCGGGACAGCGTGCCGGAGGTATGGCAGTCAGGCGGGGTCATCGTGGACCTGGCCCGGCGCAGCGTCACCGCCGATGGCGCGCCGGTGCAGCTCAGCCGGCGCGAGTACGACCTGCTTGCCTTGCTGGTCCGCAATGCCGGCCGGGTAATGACGCACCGGCAGTTGCTGGTCGCCGTATGGGGGCCGGCCCACGTCGAAGACGTTCAGTACTTGCGCGTGTACATCGGGCAGATCAGGCAGAAGCTTGGATCGTCTGGCGGCCGGCTGGTCACGACGGAGCCCGGCGTTGGATACCGTTTGCTTGAGTCGGAACAAGGAACCTGACCTGATCGGAAGATTCAAACTCAGTCAGCTTGCATTCTATGCTGGGCAACGATGCGCGACACTGTTGGCTGACTGACGTTGTAGAGCCGGGCCATCTCGGCGCCGGACTTGCGGCCTGTGATGACGCTCTCGGCAATTTCACGTCGTTTGGCCAGGTCTAGCTTCTTGCGCCGGCCGCCAATGCGACCCTCTGCACGAGCTATTGCAAGACCAGCCGAGGTTCGCTCGCGGATCATGGCACGCTCGAACTCGGCGAAGCTGCCGACCATCTGCATCATCATCCGGCCCGCGGGCGTGGTGGTGTCGATGTTCTCGGTCACCGACCGGAAACCCGCGCCGGCCTCGGCAATCCGTTCCATAATGTGCAGCACATCCTTCAGCGACCGAGATAGGCGGTCGAGCTTCCAGACTACCACAATGTCACCCTCCCGGAGTTGGTCGAGCATGCGGTGCAGCTCCGGCCGGTCCCAGCGTCCGCCGGATGCGGTCTCCTCGAACAGCTTGCGGCAGCCAGCGGCCCTGAATGCCTTGGCCTGCAGCGCATTGTTCTGCTCGTCGCCCTTGGACACCCGGGCATAGCCGAGCAGCATCCCGCCACTGCCGCTCATGCCGCCGGCGCCAGCGCCGCCGGCCGGTTCGGAGGCTTTCATAGACGGTCGTTTACGCACGAGTCTGGTGGTCACGATCAAACCTGGGATTCTGCTTTCAATAACCTCTTGCAGAACAGCACTGAAAGGCAAGTGGGTTATGAACGGGGCCGTCACCTTGCCGAGGTCCTATGCCCCGCCGTTCCCTGCTATCCGCCGAGCAGCGCGCCCGCCAGTTCGACGTTCCGACCACCTCCGCCGAAATGGCCAAGCACTACGTGCTCAGCGAGGGCGACCTGCTGCTTGTGCGTGCCAAGCGCCGCAGCATGAACCGCCTCGGCTTCGCCATGCAGCTCTGTCTGTTGCGCCATCCGGGTCAGGGTCTTGGTCCCGGCCAGCAGCCGCCCGCCGCGCTGCTGGACTTCGTGGCCGGCCAGCTCGGCATCCCGGCCGCGGCATTCGCCGACTATGCCCGGCGCGACCAGACCCGGCGCGAGCACGGCAGAGCTGCAGGTCATCCTCGGCCTTCGCAGCTTCCGGCTGAGCGACTGGCGGGACTGCCTGAGGGGGTTCCAGTCCAATGTGCCACACGCCCCCCTGCTCGCCGCCATCGACCTGCTCAACGCAACGGACGAGAGCGGCGCCCGCGCCCTGCCCAAACGGCTTCCATCGGCGTTCCTGCCGCCCAAGTGGCGCCGGATGATCTTTGCCGGGTCCGTTCCGGATCGGCGCCTGTATGAAACGGCCGTGCTCGCCATCTTGCGGGACCGTCTGCGTGGGGCGGGCGTATGGGTTGCTGGCAGCCGTGATCATCGCGCCTTCGAGGACTACCTGCTCCCGGCGGAGCCGGCCGGGACCAGCAGTTCTAAGTCGGCTCTGACGTGAGTGTCACTTGGTGATCTGGGCTTCGATATCGGGTGGGGGTTTGGAGTCGATCAGGGTCTGCATGAGCGTGGTCCAGTCTGGGAAGACCAGGTAGGCCGTGATGGTCCTGATGTGTTCGAAGAAGCGGGTGCGAGCCCGCTTGGCGGTCCTGGCGTTGATCCAGAGCTGTTCGAGGCAGTCGCAGGCGGTGTGGATGGCAAACGCCAGTAGGTTCATGGCGGCGAACAGCATGGCGAGGTGCTGCTTGCCGTGGCCGAAGTTGTGTTCGAGGTGGTAGCCGTTGGACTTGAGAACGTTGAAGCTTTCGTTCTCGATTTTCCAGCGTGCCCTGGCGCAGGCCACGATCTCGGCGACGGTCTCGGGTGTTACGGGCAGCGAGGTCACGAAGGCGCTGTTGTATGTGATTTTGCCGCGGGCATCGGTGACGGTGACGCCGACCCAGTTGACCAGCATGGCATCGCGTCCGTCGCGCAGCGGCGCGTCCGTGAACCAGCGGTAGCGGTGGGTCAGGCGCTTGCCAGCGGCTTTCTGGGTGACGGTCCGCTCGTCG
>JAABUK010012451.1_pt1 | contig 10825 bp, 16 predicted proteins | sample 5559141 | NCBI WGS metagenome assembly JAABUK01 (sample SAMN10711869, study PRJNA513367) | rock metagenome | isolation source: Antarctica rocks | place: Antarctica: Victoria Land, Pudding Butte nord | collected 2016-01-03
TGTCGCCTCAGTGACACGCGCCGATATCCTGCGCGTTGCCAAGTCCCACATCGATCCCTCGACGCTATCCGTGCTGGCCGTTGGCAATCCGAAAGATTTCTCGGAGCCGCTCACGAAGTTAGGCACACCGGTGAAAGAAATCGATATCGCCATTCCCGAACCAAAGGCCGCCAAAGCGGAAGCAAGCGGAGCAAGTACAGCCGGAGGACGCGCTCTTCTTCTGAAAATTCAGCAAGCCACAGGCGGCACGGCAAAACTCGCGGCTATCAAAGATTATTCGCAAGTCGTCGAAACTCAGGTCGAAGCCGCGTCCGGCGGTCTGAAAGCGGAGCAGACCAATCGCTGGCTCTCGCCCGGTATCTTCCGTCAGGATGCCGTTTACCCCTTCGGCAAAGTCGCGGTTTTCTTCGATGGCACCAGCGGCTGGATCAAAACTCCGCAAGGAGAAGCGCCGCTTCCCGACGCGCAGCGTACGCAGCTTTCAGGTGAACTCTTCCGCGCCTATCTGCCCCTTCTTTTAAGCTATACTGCACCCAAAAGAACAGTAAACCTGATTGCTCCCGGCACCGTCGAAATCACTGACGATCAAGGCAACACGGTGCGGCTCACAATCAACCAGCAAACTAATCTGCCGGAAAAAGAAGAATTCCAAAACGGTCCCACCGCGATCATGCAGGAATTTACCGCTTTCCAAATTGTGGGCGGTCTCAACCTTCCCTCAGCCGCCACAATCTATCAGGCAGGCAAGAAATTTGCTTCGGTCACGGTTAAAGAAATGAAGCTAAACACCGGCCTCACCAGCGAGACTCTTAGACAAAAACCATGACCCGCAGAGTGTTCACGGCACTGGCCGCCGCCCTCCCGCTCCGCGCCGCCGAAACGCGCGCCGCCAAGGGCAAGCGATTGCTCGACGAAGCTGTAGCAGCCCTCGGTGGCGAAAGGTTCCTCAAGATGCGCGATCGCAAGGAAACCGGCCGCGCGTATACCTTCTATAACGAACAGCTCACCGGCCTTTCCATCGCCCACATCTACACGCGTTATACCGATAATCCCGAACCCAGCAAACTCGGCCTGATGGAGCGCCAGACCTACGGAAAGAAGGAAGACAGCGCCACACTCTTTCTCGATGGTCAAGGCTTTGAAGTCACGTTCCGTGGTGCCCGCCCGCTTCCGGACGCTCTCCTGGAGCGTTACTTCCTCACCACCAGAAACAATTTTCTCTATATTGTTCGCCAGCGGTTGAAAGAACCGAATTTAACCTTCGAACACAGCGGCAGCGAAATAGTGGAAAACCAGCCCGTCGAAATCCTTGACATATTCGACGAGGAGAATAACAATGTCACGGTCTACCTCAACAGCTCTACCAAACTCCCGATTCGCCAGAAGTTCTACCGCCGTGACCCCGTAAACAAGTACAAGATCGAAGAAGTCACCCGCTATTCAAAATTTAAGCGAACCGAAAGCGGCGTCCTTTGGCCTCTGAATCTGCAGCGCGAACGCGATACGGAAAAGCTAACCGAAATCTACGATGACACGATCACGATAGATTCCGGCATTCCGGACAATTTCTTCAAACTCCCGAACGACATTCAAATCCTAAAGAAGCCGAAGTCCGCTTAACAAGGAATCGCATGACTGAGAACCTAGTCCCTTCCGAGTGGGCCGCCGCGCGCGCCGAAAAGTGGCGCTCCCAACTTTCGGGCATGGAAGGAATGCTCACAGATGTGAACGCGTTGCTGCTCCAGGAACTGCACCTCAACCGGCCTTATAGAATCGCGGAAATCGGATGCGGTGGCGGTGGAACGGCGCTCGAGATACTTCGTCATGCCCCGGCGGGAAGTGTTGTTCACGGCTTCGACATTTCAGCAACCCTAATTGAGGCAGCTCGCAATCGCGCGCTCCCGAATGAACCGGGCATCGCTTTCGCAGTTGCCGATATGGCAACCGCGACACCCCCTGAGGAGCCCTATAACCGGCTAGTCTCACGCTTCGGTGTGATGTTTTTCGACCATCCGCAAGCTGCCTTTTCGAATCTGTTTCACTGGCTCGCGCCAGGGGGGCGCTTCGCCTTTGCCGTATGGGGCTATCTTGGCAACAACCCATGGATGACCAGCGTACGCGATGTAGTAGCCGAGGTGGTCGAAGTTCCGCCTCAGGATCCAGATGGGCCGGGAGCGTTCCGCTATGCTGATCCTGATCGGTTGCAAAACCTGCTTGCAAGCGCTGGCTTTACCGAACTCGCTGTGCGCAACTGCGGCCTGACGCTCCGGATCGGTGGCGGACTCGCCGCCGCCGAAGCAGCAAATTTCGCCCTCTCGTCTTTTTCCTCATTTGGCGAGTTGCTCGCCGAAGCTGGCCCTGACGCACTCCAGAACGCCCGTAAGTCCCTTACCAAGCGCTTCGCAAGCCACCAGTACAACGAAGTGGTTCAACTAGACGCGAGCTTCCACGTAGTGACCGGCGCGGGCGGCTAACCTTACTTTCCTAAACTCCCCACCAGCACCGGATACGGATTCACAGCCGTCGTATGTTCCCACCAGTGCTTATCCGGCCCCAACTCCAGAATCGCGAAATGCAAATGCGGATTATTCGCCTGCGCATCCCCGGTCGACCCTACATACCCCAGCACATCGCCCTTTCGCAGCAGCATGCTCTCTTTCAACCCGTCCGCGTATTTGTCCAAATGTGCATAGTAATAACAAAATTTCTGCGCATTGTCATACTGATAAACCGTAATCCCGCCCTTCTTACTATTAAAAAGCTTCACAACGTTACCTTCCACCACCGCCATCACCGGCGTGCCACGCGGTACCATAATGTCCGCCGCTTCATGTTTCGTGCCACCCTCTCGCGTATCGCTGAAAGTATCGTGAATCGCTTCGCGCTTCAGATCCTTCACCGGTAAACCAATCATCCCAACGGTAGCGGGGACGGCGCTCGAAGAAGAAGCCTCCAGCTTCCCGTTCACTGACATTGCCTGCATCGCCGGAGGTGCCGCCGTCAAAGCCGGATTCGGCGGCGGAGGCAACGTAGTAGCCGGAGCCGAAGGCATCGAAGTATCTGGAGCCGCCGGTGTTGGAAGTACGGCAGGCGCGCTCACGGAAGCGCCACCTGCATTGTTCACGGCGACAGTCTGCCCCACCTGCAAGCGGCCCGTACTATATAAGAACAAGCCCAGCGCCAATACCCCAACCGCAAAACCTAATGCCAATCCAGCACCTAAACGCATTGATTAATTCTCCTTCAACACTGCCGGCGTACCAGGCTTCACCATGCTCGCCAATTGCGCCGCATCCCAATTTGTCAAACGAATGCAACCGTGGCTCTGTGTATGCCCAATCGTTTTCGGCGAAGGCGTCCCATGGATTCCATAGTGCTCTTTTGAAAGCCCAATCCAAACTACCCCCACCGGGTTGCGCGGACCCGCCGGGATCTTCGCTTCCGCATGTTCACCCTTCGCATCCCAGAACAAATCGGAATTGTAATTGAACACCGGATTTTTGCTCACGCCCACCACTTTCCACTCGCCCACCGGCAGCGGATCGTGCTCGCTCCCCACGGTAGCCGGATAAAACGCCAGCATCTTCCCGGTCGCATCCAGCGCCTGCACCGAAAGATCTGTTCCGTTCACCACCACCGAAGCCGCTTTGCCCGGCGACGCGGTCAATACATTCGGCACTAGGATTTCCGTACCTGCCGTCTCGAATGTTTTGCCCGGATTCAACTGCGCCAGCAGCTCTGGCGAGCTGTGAAATTTCTCCGCTAACCCCTCTTGCGCCGATTCGTAATTCAAGGCTTTCAACTTAGCCTTCTCTTTCATATCCACGGGGTTTTTCTCGAACGGCCCCACAACATCCGCCGCGGCTATCGTATACGTCATTAACGCGGGTGCTGAATCCTGATTCAGCGCGGCCCACATCTCCGCATTCACGGTCTTGCCCACGGGCAAATCGTGCGCCGCGCGATATGCCGCCACCGCATTATTCAGATTGTGTCCCCAAGCACCATCAATCTCCCCCGAAGAAACATGCGCACGATCCATCAGTATCTGCGCGCGTATCACACTGACCCCATGGCTCTTCGCATTCAACACCGGCATTACAGTCGCGTCATTCACCGCCGCCGGGTCAATCGCAGCAGCCAAAAACAATAAGGGCAAGATAGAAAACACAAGTACTCCTTCCGCCCCGAAGGAGCAATTGGATCACCAAGCACAACCTGCTACGTTGGCCGTGCCATGACCGCTGCGGTACTCGAACAGATGGAGCAGTTCCTCGCCGCCGCCAAATTGCCCGCGCTCCTCGAACCCGGCGAGGCCCTCCTGTCGCTTACGCCCACCAACCATTCTCTTGAGCCGCGTTCCTCGCACGTACTCCTGCAAGCGTGGGAAGAGCACCGCAATTTTTCCCGGCGGATCGTTCGCGCTACCCAATCCGAACGCGGCAAACTTGAACTTGCCGTCCAGCTTTTCGGCGGACGCGAAGGCAAACTCCTCTTGCTCGATCTCGCCAGCCCTCGCACCACTGAATGGCGCAAACGCGGCCGCAAACTGGAATTTCGCGAACGCTTCCGCCGTTTCCTTACTCGCGAATATTCTGATTGGACAGTCACCGAAGTCACCGCCGAACCGAATCTGGAACACAGCCTTTCCCCCGTGTTCCCCCGCGCCTTCCTCCGCCGCGGCAACCAGGGTCTTGCTGCCATTGCCTCTCCGCCCCAGCAGAACGACCCCGCCTCTATCCTTACCTTCGGTCTCATCTGGCTCGCCTATCTCCGCGCCCGTGATCCAAAGCTCAAAATCGCTGAACTGCTCCTGCTGCTCCCCGCCGGGCGCGAAAAACAAACCGCGCTTCGCCTGGGTTTCCTCAATCAGCCCTGCCGCCTCTACATCTACGATGAAGACGATCAAGCCATCCGGATTGATCCGCGCGACGCCGGAAACCTCGATACTATTCTTGCCACCTGCCACCGGGCCCCGTCCTGCCTCTCGCCGCCCGCGCCCGAACTAGCCGCCGTACCCGGCTTCGAACAGGTTCCTCAGCCGGATGGCACAGCCAGCTTGAGAATTCACGGGCTCGAATTTGCCCGCCTGCCGGGCAAGGCTACCGGTCGCGAACTGCTCACGCACGCAACCGAACTCTCCAAACTCCGCAACGAATCGGGTAGCCTGCTCCATACTCAAGATCCAGAGCGCTGGCTTGAATCCCAGGTACGCTCAAGCCTCCCCCAGATCGATCCCGAGCTTCGCCCAGCGCCCGTCTACGGTCAGGTCCCGGCCTTCACAGCCGGTGATCGCGGCATTGCCGACCTCCTCGGAATCACGCACTCCGGCCGCCTGGCAGTTCTCGAACTCAAAGCTTCGGCCGACATCCAGCTTCCACTGCAAGCGCTCGATTACTGGATGCGCGTCGCCCAACACGCCGCCTCGGGCGATTTCACAAGAGCCGGCTATTTCCCAAACCAGACCATCTCCCCGGAATCCCCAAAACTCCTGCTGGTAGCCCCAGCCCTGCAATTCCACTCAACCGCCGAAACCATCTTGAGCTTCTTCTCCCCTCAGATCGAAGTGCAACGCATCGGCCTCAGCAGCAACTGGCGCACGGAACTCCGCACCATGTTCCGCTTAAAAGGTCAAGACCATCCACAATCCTGGTAACTCAGTCTAGTTGTTTATGCAAAGCGCTCAGAAAAGCATCCGGCATGGCCGCATAGTCCTTGTCGGCCCGCTCCGTAAAGCGGAGCTTCATTTGCGCTTTTTTACATGGGCTTTGGCTCGTGCGTTGAGTGCGGTAATCGCATGCCCTGCGCTGGCATATGGCCCATGCGTTCTACCTTGCCTCACATCCTCCAGGCCTTCCGCCAAGTGTCGGTCAACCAGGCTTTTAGGGGTAAACTTGATTTTGCCGTTCTCCACTCCAGCCTCCAGAAAGTCGCCTATTTCCACATGCATCTGTTCGCGAACATGCTGCGGAATCACAATCTGAAACTTGTTTTTACGGTGACGATATTTATCTGACGCCCTTGCAATCAGTTTAACTGTTGAACAGTACAACTAAATCGCACCATCGTCGGGCGCACCGAACTCTGCACCATGTTCCGCCTGAACGGAGCCGACCAACCGTGAAAATCGTTAGGCGGTCAAATCGCCCGAAAAGCGCACCACCTTCGTATCCTTCATCCCAGCCGCGTGGCCTGCAGCGATAACTTGCGCTTCAGTCAACTCAGGCCGCCCTTTCGGATACACCACCCAAACCGCACGGGCCCGGTTCCACCCAGGCCATTAATCGTTCTCCCGAACAGCAAACAAAGACAACATGTCGGCATCAATATACCTAACAGACCAAGATGATTCCGGCATACTTGATTCATGGAATCGCAAAGATGAGCTTTCAGAAGCCGTAATTTACTTCAAGGAGTACGAAAATTGCCTGAAGTTCATGACGGAATTGCGCTGGAATAATGGCCGTGTCGCTTGCCCGCGTTGCGGTTCCGAGCACGTCACCTATCTGGAAAAGGCCCGTGTATGGAAGTGCTACGGGAAGGATGAAAGCCCGAAGTTTCCGCTGAAAGACTGGGACTATTTTGAAGATTCGCCGCTCGGTTTGGATAAGTGACTGCCCGTTGTTTGGCGCGTAGTGAACTGTCATAACAGTGTTTCTTCTTGGGAAATTCATCGGCCCATGAAGGTCACCCAGAAAACCGCATGAAGGAGGCGGAAACGGCCAGCCAGGAAGTCCCTTTCAAAGGGAGAAAGGAGCGGCAAGGGTGGGGTGTTAAAAAGACATTCCAAAGCCCGGGAAGGTGTTTATGGAATTTTTGTCAAGCCATCTTTGGCTCAGAGAGCAAAGGACTTAGACAATGGGCGGCAAAAGCATGATGTATAACATAAGACTTCTCCGATGAGAATTATTCTCACGTTTTCGAACTAGGGTTGTACCGTGAGCGAAGGGGATTGCATCAAATATGCTACAGGACAATTTTATGGCGGCAATGGCGATTAATTTCAGTCAAATTTTAAAGGGCATCCCAAAGGGCGCTTGGGTGGCGATTTCGCCTGACCAAACCAAAGTGATAGCTTTTGGTTCTGATCTCTCTGAAGTAATGGACAGATCGGCCGAACTCGGCGAGAGTGATCCAATCGTCACCAAAGTTCCACAGAGCCAAAACGCGCTGGCGTTCTAGGTAAATCGTCCCGCTGGCTACTCGCTTTAGTTTTCCTTATACAGAGGCAATAATATCTAGGCCAGACGGGACAGAAGTGTTGGCGTTGCGTCCCATACTGATTTCCCGAGTAAGCAATGGAGCCAAGGCGGTCAGTGTTCCGATGGTGGTGGGCACCGGAGCCGACAATTGCCTTTTCCCGTTATCGTTCCTTAAAATCCTTGGGCTTGACCCGCTCAATCTAGAAATGCGCCAGACCGGGGGCATCGGCAACTCTGCGAACGAAACCTTTTTCTCTCTCGTGAAAATAGATGTTGGAGTTGGTGCCCCCTTCACGACTTTTGCCGGATTCACGGCGGGCATTGAATCTTTTGGGGTTGGCCTTCTTGGACAATCTGGATTCTTTGAGAACTATCGGGCCACGTTTAATCACTCTGGAAGGGTTTTTCACGTCGATGTATGAACTTGTCAAGGTTTAATCTTCCGTTTCGGCCCGCCGGGGCGGTCATACTCCGTCCATAAGCCGCCATCCCCTTTTTCCCATTTCGCAACACCGGGATGCCAATCCGGAGGTTCCGTAAGCACCGCATAAACTTCAGCGGGCAATGCTTTAAACGAAGCAGTCCGGCTAGCCCGGTGCTGAACCGGCAACGCTGCACCGATCGCCACCACCCCCAAAACCAGCAAAACCAAACATCCCGCAGCAATCCACACCGCGCGCCTCACCCTTCGTACAAATCCCGGCCTCTTACCAGCGCCTCAATCTTCCTGTCCGTGACCGACCGTTTCAGCATCCAGAATCCGCAATCCGGATGCACCCATCCCACCCGTCCCGCGCCCAGCACTTTCTCCGCCCGCTCAATCGCGCGCGCAATCTCTTCCGGCGTCTCCACATGATTGGTCTTGATATCCACCACCCCGATCCCGATCTTGATCCGCTCCGTCACGCCCTTGAGAGCCTCCAGATCCGCCGCCGGCCGGTGCGCCAGTTCCAGCACCAGATGGTCCGCATGCAATGCATTCAAAAAGCCCAGCAGATGCTCCCAATCGCCCTTCTGAATCGTCTGGCCCCCGTAATTCCCAAAGCACAGGTGCACCGCTTTCTCACCAGTCACCCGGTCCAGCACCATATTGATCGCCCGCGCAGCCAGCGGCCCATCCGCCGGATTGCCCGGAATGTTCGCTTCGTCCACCTGCACGCAAGCACACGGCAACCCCGCAACCTGAGCCGCCAGCACCTCCGCAATCGCCATTGTCAGAGCTTCAAAATTTCTGTAATGCGTATCCAGCAGACTGCGCGACAACATGTACGGGCTCGTCACCGTAAACTTGAAATCCCCTGAAGCAACCGCGGCAGCAGCCTCGCAGTCGGCCTTCAAATTCAGCGACCCCTCTCCCAACTCCCCCACCACCACGCCCGCCGGTTTACGCCGGAACCCCATCGGCTGCAGCTTCTGAAACGCATCCCAGTCGCGCCGCCCCATCTGCGTCCGCATCCCTTCCATGGGCCGCACGAAATAATCGATCATCCCGTTCGTATCCGGATGATTCACATCGAAGCGGTACAGCTCTCCCTCAGTGGGCAGATCGATCCCGGCCTGCCGCTGAATATCCAGCACCACGCGCGTCGCATCGGCACGCGATTGCTCCGAAGGATTCGCCACCAGCCAGTCAGGTACGGGGTAAGAGCCTACAGTAGTCGTTCGAATAGCCATAAGAAATAGTTAGTCCACTAACGCCGCACCGCGCCGCCGCCGCAGGTAATCGTTTAAATCCACCAGCGACGCAAAAAATCCCGCGAAGTCCGAAGTCCGGTCTTTCGTTCCAGGCCGCCGCGCATCGAAATCCCGCGCCCGGAACAGGTCCGTTACCGAAATCACCGCGGTTCCCATAGGCCGGTATTCATGCGTGCCCTCCGCCCGCGCTACTCCGCCTGAAACGTAAAGCTCGAAACCCAACTAATAACTCCGGCTCACTCCGTTCCGTGAATTAGTCACCGTAAACTTGCCATCCGCGTGCGCCGACAGCTTAATGTAGTTGCCCGCATCCCCGTCCTGGCTCGGGTTGGCGATCAACTGCTCCTCCGCATTGCTCTCCGTCCCGCCTGCCACGGACGTATGCAATTGCCACATATCTTTCAGCCCTGGCGAAGCATGTACCGCCTTCCAAGCCTCAGGCGTGCCCCCCTTCTTAGCACCGTTATTCATAATTGCGACCTTCGGATGCAGAGCGTGCACAATCGCCGCCGGCCCCGACATATTCATCCCGTGATGCGTCGTCAGATACACGTCCACTGTCCCGATCCGGTTCTGCGGACACACCAGTTCAAATTCTTTGTTCCAGGTCAGGTCGCCTAAATCCAGAATCCGGAACTTGCCGTAAGTAATCAGCGTCCCCACGGACCGCGCATTCTCGGAAGGGTCCGCATCGCGCATCTTGGTCCCTTCGCAGAATGGGTTCGCCGCGCCCTTTCCCGCCATCAGTTCGCCCCCAGCGCTCAGCACTTTTACCGTTAACCCGCTCACAGGAATCGTGTCACCAGCCTTCACTTCCAGATGTTCGCCGCCCCCGCGGACCTTTGCATACGCCTCATACAACTTGTCCTCGTTCGCGCCATGCTCAAAGCTCGTGCCATGATCCACAAAATGTTTGATCGGCATCAGCGCAGCCAGTTGTGGAACGCCCCCCACGTGGTCGGTGTGGTAATGCGTAATCACCAGATAATCGATCTGTGTCACGCCCGCCGCCTTCGCCGCCGTCGCAATCCTCTTCGCGTCCCGCCCTTCAAAGCCAGGCCATCCCGTATCCACCAGCATCGATTCGCCCGATGGCGAAACAAAGAGCGTCGCCTGTCCGCCTTCCGTATCGATGAAGTAAACATCCAGAGACGATGACTTCGGCGCGCCCCAGACTACCGCGGCGCAAAGCAGCAATAGCGCAAATGAACTTTTCATAATCGAAAGAATCGTATCACGCGGGACAACCCAAGGAACAACCGGGTACCCTGGAACGTAACAGTTATCAAATGCCTTATTGCAGCCATTGCGGAACGGTCGCCGGGGAGAGTGACCGCTTTTGCGCAAAATGCGGCGCGCAACAACCCGCTCCCGCGGTCGTCACGCCCGTTCAGGACCCTTTTGAGAACCTAAACCCGCGCACTGCCTGCATTCTTTGTTACATCCCGGTTGTGGGTTGGATCCTTGCGGTCATCGTCCTCGCCTCCCGCAAATTCCGTACTGACCCGTTAGTCCGCTTCCACGCCTTTCAGGGCCTCTATCTCTTCGCCGTCTGGCTCTTCATCCATTGGGCTGTACGCCCCGTCTTCCAGGATCTCGATTTCCCCGGCTACCGCGCCGATAAGCTCCTTGAAGCCGTCATGTTCGGCATCTGGATTTTCATGATGATTAAGACCAGCCGCGAAGAACGGTACGTGCTCCCCCTGATCGGCGAACTAGCCCAACGCTCCGCCGCCGAAAACTAAACTGGACTTGTTGGCCTGACAATAAGTCGTTCTAATTCAACCGGGGCGACTAACCCGTGCTTCACAAAGAGGAGGAACGTGTTGTGTTCTGGCGCCGGCTCACCTTGTGTAATCCAGATAGCCTACCCTGCCAGCGAAGATTGAAAAGGCGTTGAAGCAAGAGCTTGTTGCAGTCTTGAAAAG
>JAABUK010012453.1_pt1 | contig 10824 bp, 16 predicted proteins | sample 5559141 | NCBI WGS metagenome assembly JAABUK01 (sample SAMN10711869, study PRJNA513367) | rock metagenome | isolation source: Antarctica rocks | place: Antarctica: Victoria Land, Pudding Butte nord | collected 2016-01-03
AAGTCAGGAAGCGTGCTCGACCCCTCAAGATGCAGGTATAGCTTGTAGCTTGCCATGCAGTAAACAGGCGCGGTGTTGCCTCGCACACACACGCATCCCGACGGTCGTCTGCACCGAATACCTACTTCGAAAACACCTCGTGCATTGCTCGAAAAGCTGACTAATGTCGAGACGAAGCAGCAGCCTTAGGGCACAACAGCAAGAGCCCTAAGCTACCATCGGTAAGGCTGCCGTCCACGCCTTCAGCGTCGCTGTTGAAGTCGCTGTTGCCCAAGCAGCCTTGCTCAAGATGGCCAACAGTAATGCTTTGAATACTGCACAAGGATACTTGTCAGCTGCTAGTTCGAAGGCCTGGAAGCTGTCCAGACACACTGGCAAGGCTGCTTGGATCGCTGGCACAAGCTTTCTGGTTTTAGTCGTGCCTTTGATTATTGAAATGGACAGGGAGCAGCAGTTGTTGGAGTTTGAGAACCAGCAGATCGGTGCACTGACCGGTGCAAAGTAAAATAATAGTTTCCATCAGAGCACAAGCAGCTAGACAGTATGAGCAAACCGTATCCCAGAGAAGCTTTGTCCATCTTCCGGCAGATACTGCGCATTCACAGAGAAAATTTGCCCCCACCTATGAGGGCACTGGGGGACAATTATGTTAGAGACGAAATGCGCAGGCATCAGGACGCTCAAACAAGTAAAGCGCAGTGGCAAACCTTTGTCAAAGAATGGAAGACGTACAGAGACATGCTCACAGGGAAGGCTGACCTGCAAAACAAGGGCGGTGACATTCACCCTGATGTGATAGCAGCAATGACACCCGAACAGAAACAGCAGTTTCTGGATTTGAGAGAAGAAACCCAAAAGCTGGCTGCTGCACTTGGCATTCCAGACTCCAAGACAAGTTAGTACTGACAATTTATTTGTGAAGGATTATGCGCAGCGTGGACCATGCTTAGCTTATTTGATACCAATGTCAAGCTGCACGTGTCCTGCCTCAACTGTATTGTTAGGACAATATTGATGCGGTATACCGTTGCCTGTGTGCGTTTCTGACAACAGTGCTGTGTCGCAATCACACCAAGATAGGCAAACTCAATTGCACTGTGGCTTCTATATGAATTTCTTACGTGGGTGCTGTATATTGCTGGCACTTGCCACTGTAGTGTATTGTTTCACCCATATGGGTTTCACCCATATGCATAGAGGCTGAGCCTTGTAAGGCACAGCTTGCTGCTCAATGGGCTGCTATGGTCTGCCTGGTGGCAGGCATTCATTGTAGTGCGTGATTGCAAACGGACACCACCTTGGCAAAATCACCGTTGGGCTAACGACACCAACATCGAGGCAAAACTTGCAGCAATGCTCAATGGTATGCCAGGGTCGTCCTGATGACAGGCGTTCATGGCAGTGCATGATTGTAGACGGAAAACCAGCTTGGCGTAATTGGCACTGTGCTAGTAACACCAACATCGAGAACCATTTGCTGGAATTCATGTAACTCTGCTACAGCTGGAATGTTGCAAACTGTTTCTTGTCCATGATCTGGTCTTGATCGACTGCTGCCAAGACCTGCAGGAGAAAAGTCGTTATGCAACACCTGGATGTGCAACCACATATACGTAACAGCAGGGCTAGACAACAGATATGTGCTGGCACCATGCACATCAGGTTCATGGCATTGACACTCAATTGACATGACCGACAACACAATCAGCACTGGTGACTGCATACAGATGCTCATCCTCACCTTGTTGTTTGTCTTATCACTGAACAGAGCATGCACAAGAAGGTCAGCAACATCTTCTCTATGTATGGCTCCACAAACACTTGAGTCCTCTGTGAGAACTCCCCTCCCTGTGGCTGGCTGGGTCTTTAGACCACCAGGTCTGATGATGGTGAACTGCATATCCCCTCCTATGCTCTGCAAAACCACAGCATGGTTGCTTGCAAATTTGCACTAAGAACTTGTTTGCATGCCTGGCACGATCACAGAAATGAAGTGCGCATCCAGCTGTCCATGCAACCTGAATTGCATGCATACCTAGCTGTGCAAATGGTACTCAAACTTGCAATCATCAGTTTGGCAGACTTGCTGCACAGATTGTGTTTTGTCATTCTGCCTGAGTCAAGATGCTGACCTTGAGTCTGTCCTCAGCTTTGCCCTTCTCAATGAGCACGGGTTTCAGCACATCATACACCTGCTGTGGGGGGGCGTCCTTGCTGTCTCCGACCCCAATGCTGGTCAGCAAAATGAACTTTTTCACGCCCTTCTTTGCTGCAGCCTCTATCAAGTTGATGTTACCCTGAACCGGCAGCCATGATTCAAAACAACAGACAAGAATCCTCAAGGCAGACCCTAATGGTGCAGCCTGTACATGCTTGGCAGATGTTGAGTCTGCCATGCAGAGATGACAATCACAGATGCCAGCACTTGCAGATCCTTCAACAAAAGACACAGAATGCAGTCTTGCTGGAAGCCAAAGTCAATGATTGGGTGTGGCAAAGACGGTGACATATCATGATGAAAGCATGTTTGCACCTTCTGACATGCATGACACCGTCCCACTGCTGTGTTGACTTGTAAATGCAGACCTGTGAGTCAGCTTGTGGGTCTGCTGGCGTGCCTCCGATGGTGCTGACAACAGCATCCACCTCCTCTATCTGGTCAAAAGCCTTCTGTATGGAGTCCGGCTGCAGGGCATCTCCCTTTATCACAATGGCCATCATCCCCTCTATCTCCTTCCTGACAAGCCACCATCTGTTTTGTGCCTTGTCCATCAGGCACTCAAGGTGCCACGCAGTGCACGCACACGCAGCAGCATATGGTCTAGATAGCTCATAGATACAAGAGCTGATGCCCCCTTCACGGGAAGGGCTTTAGCCTCGGCAGGAATGTAACTTATGCTGGCAACCATCAGGGTATGCCACATATGATTGGCCAATTACCAGTCTGTTACACTTACAGCTCATGGATATGCTTGTCCTATCAAGATGTGTTCGTGCTGACTTTTGCGGGGAAGCAAGGCAACCTTGAGTCACAAACACAGTCGTACAATGTGACAGTACCTTCTGGAATCAGAGCGCTGCAACATCCAGACCCAGGCTCCCATGTCTTTCAGCTTCCTGGTGACGTCCAAGGCAATGCCTCCGCCCCCACATACCAGGATGCTGGCATTGTCTGGGCTCATCTCAGCTTTGATTGACACGTTTCTGCTTCTGCAGCAGCACAAGTGCAGATGTTGCAATATGTAGCTCTGCATGCCCACATGTGATTGCGGGTAAACAAGCTCAAGACATGTGATCAACAGTGCTCCTTGTGACATACAATCACAAGCGCATCATCTGGGCAGCCCGGTATAATACTTGGCTTCTCATTAAATTGACGCCGAGAGGCGTAGTCTTTTCTTTTCTTTTCTTTTCTTTTCTTTTCTTTTCTTTTCTTTTCTTTTCTTTTCTTTTCTTTTCTTTTCCTTTCTTTTCCACAAGCGCATCTGGATGGCATCATACTCTGATGCTGCATGGTACATGTCAGCTAATGACATTTTCTGTATTCGACCATCATGAATCCCCAAACAGCTGAGCTTCCACAGACATGGGCAATTCATGATATGAAAGGCAGCTGTGTCCTGCAGTGTGACTTTTGACTTGCCTTTGTGTACATCTCTTTCTTGCTGGCATAGAAAGCTTCTGCACTGAGCCCCAGCTGTGATTTCCATTCTGCTGAGCGTGCCCAATGAAAGCTTGTGCTGCAACTGCATCAGGCAAATGTAAACATTCAAAGCACAACCAACATCATGATTGGCACAGTGCTTAAAGTAGTGCAACTACACATACCTGGTGACTTTCTCAGGGGCTGCCGCATGTGCAAGCATCCGTTGTGCACCAGGCCTGCGCAAGACCACACACACTTTCAGAGCCTGCAATGGTGTTCAACGAGCATTGTATTTGCGGTGTCAGTGCTTACCACTGCTCGTTTGCATTTGGCCGACCTGCTGCATCGCTCAGATCAGTCAGCACAACACGCGTCTTGCCGCAACGGAGGACGAACGCGCTGTCGCCGACAAGAGAGTTGATGGTGCTGTGCCGCTCGCGTGCTATGGAAAGTAGGCAGCGGAAATCAACATGAGTACGCTGGTAAACGATGAGGACGCGATTTCTACGAGGGCGCTGGAGGGCAAAGTGCCCTGCCCACGGCTAACAGCGATTACCTTGGCGGGCAAAGTGTATACTCAAATCATCACGGTTGCATGTTGTGCTGAGTGATCTGGTCAGACTGTCGTCGAGAAGTGGTGCATACATGACCCGATGATCCTGGCTGTGTCCCGACAGTCGTCAAACTCATCCTATGTAATTGATCAAAACCTTGGACACTACGAGGTGGTTGTTCTAACGTGACTCGAGTCCCTGCGTCTAAGCTGACCTTGGTGCTCATTGACTGAAGAGAGGGCATGAGTAGGACCACATACTCTACGCCCGTTCTCTTGTGCCTGTGTGCGCTGTCTTTCATCGCTGGGAGGTTCGTTCAGCAGATACCAGGTCTTCCAGAGAGCAATCGTGGGGTGAGACATCACGTAGAGACACTGCAACTCAAGTTTACCCGTGATGTGGTACTATATCCGACGGTGCTGCAGTTTTCCAAAGCAGCAGAGTCCACCCCTTCCTTGCGAAGACAAACCATCGAGCTCCAGCAACCTTCAGTCTTGTTAGCCCCTGCCAACCGAACCAAATCAGCTGAGTACCCCACATATGACGCAGCACTTGAAGCCTCTGGCATGTTTGTGGGCAGTGGTGCTGTGATTGCTGGTGAAAGTGGGGAGAGTGAGCAGTATACCCAGCCATTTCAGCTCTTGAGCTGGTATCCAAGGTAAGCTTGCAGTGGAAGCTGCATCAATCATGCACAGCAGCATGTTTGCTGTGACAACATACAGAGAATGACAGGTGTCCATTATGGCAGGCACTGCTTGAGGTTCCAGTCAATGGTGCTCTCATTCATGCTATTCTGCAGGACATATGTGTTTCCCCGCTTTCTGAATCCTGAGAGGGCCGAGCATTTTGTCAAACTGGCTAAAGCAAGACTGGCGCCCTCCTCACTGGCTTTCAAGAAGGGTGACACAGCAGACACCACCAAGTATGTTTCGTTACTTACTATACGCACTGCTCACCATCCTCGTACAAGACCCTTTTCAGTTTGCATGGTCATCCTTCTTGCTTTGATCTTGCACCTGAGCACAACATTGCGTCCAATCTGGAGCACACTCGATCTTGATGACTATCCAAAGAATACTGCCAAACATGCATATCATATCACGCCTGCATCATACATTTTCGTTGATGAATACATGCCGTTTCAGCAGCTACTTGATGCTGCAAAGAAATGGTGACAGCCAGATTTGCACCTGCTCTCCTGTAGAATGAGCAATGCATGTGTGCTCCTGCATAGGGATGTGCGCACCAGTCAGGGTACTTTCATATCACGCAATGAAGACAAGGAGGGTGTGTTGGCTTGGATTGAAGACAGGCTGGCACAGTTGACTGGTCTGCCTGGTAATCATGGTGAGGTGCGCTGTTCCCCTTTTTCTCATACGCACCCACTCTGTCTGCCTGCCTCCTGCGCACACGACCATCAGAACAGCGCTAAAGCTGCAAAACACAGTGTGACTGGTTAGTCTTCATGCCTGTGAGTCATTGGACTGTCAAAATTGCTCAGCCTGTATGTTCAACACCTAGCCCACCCAATGATTCTGCGTGGACTTGCATCATGAAGCCCAACAAGCCAGGCAACAAGTATGCTTCAGAGTGCACTTGGCCTTGTTGCACAATTCTTGCTCACCTGAATGTGTCATGCAAAGCGATACGTATATAGCACATGTTTGCAGCAAGTGAAAGTGTGGCATAATCAGGTGCTCTTTGTTCCTGAGCTTGGCTGCTTGCCATGCTTCAGAGGGAAACAATCCCTTTGAGGCAGTCTGTTCAAGCTGTGTTGAAGCTGGCAGTAGTCTGAATGTCAGAAATGTTGATGTCAGTTCATGTCTGCTCCTGCAGCCCTTCAACGTGCTGAGGTATCAGCTAACGCAGCATTACGACTCACACTACGATGTCTTTGATCCTGAGAGCTATGGGCCGCAACCCAGCCAAAGGGTGAGTCCCACGCTGTTATGCCTCTTCTGACAGGCTGTAATGGGAAGGGCAGCAATTGCGAGGTCACTTTTTGGTGGTCAGAAAGAATGCTGCATTCCACTCTGTAGCAGTTGCCAGCTGTCTCATTTGATCCAGCTTCTCTCTCAGTGTTTTGGAGTATTGTGGACAAGCTGTGGCCTACATGTGTATATGTTGACAGCACAACTGTCATGGTAGTATGCAAGCAATTTGTCCTGTTGCTGACCTGCATGCTTGTTGACATATAATGTCACATCTCTGAGGCACACTGCATTATTCCAGCAGAAGGTTTGACACTCAACTTAACAATGGAAAATGTGCAGATGGCGACTGTACTGATCTACCTGTCAGCACCCGAGGAAGGAGGGGAGACAGTGTTTCCTCTGGAAGGGGAGCATGGCCTTGATCGCCTGCCCACCATCAACTACAGATCATGCGATCAAGGGCTCAAGGTGAAATTCCTAGTTGATATGGATGCCATTGCCCTGGTTGAAGTTACTATTCTGCCCTGTTGATGGCTGCCTGCGCTGTCTGAGAAGTGGTCACATCAGGGGCATGCTCTAGTAACACATTGGCAATGCGCAAAGTATAATGAGATGTGTCACAGATCAGCTGCTGGTAGTTGTTTGTGCAGACTCACATCATTTTTTGTCAATCACACATGAACTACAGGGCAAATGCTGGACGGGTGTGACAGCAGCATCACTGGCAACATCCTTTGAATGTTGCCTGCAGTACAAGCCAAGATCTGGAGATGCTCTACTGTTCTGGTCCATACATCCAAACGGTACTTTTGACAAACATGCTCTGCATGGCGGCTGCCCCGTCACAAAAGGGGAGAAATGGGTTGCTACCAAGTGGATCAGGGATAAATGCTTTGGTTGCTCTTGAAGTCACCAGCAGCAGATGCCATGCAGCAAACTACCACTGCTCTAGCAGATCAGAAACGCCATAACCCATGAAGGCTGCGAGTCTGTACATGAGATTGTAAACAGCTTATGCTTATGCCAACAAATATCATGGAGGGACCTATATCACTACCACAAGCCTAATTCTCATGCTGTGCATCGTGTAACACGATCTAACATTCCTGACAGTGGTGTAATTGTCCATGTTAGATTTGCTGCAGCTACTTTTTCATCTCTTTGTTTGATGTTCATGGCGACTAGCCTCAGCACCTTGCCTACAGCAGGCCCGAGAACACAGGTTATGTTGCTTCAGGCTGTAAGCAATAGTAAGCAGCTTTTGCAAAGCTGCCCATGAACATGTTGACCCAAACGCAGTCAGTGATCGTGATCACAGTGTCTACAAGCTTGCATTTGAGACTAAATCAACAGCTGCTCCTTCCAGCCTAGCTCCAACTCTTTTGGCATTGCGTCCAGTATGCTGTCCAAATCTTCATCAGACACTTGTGACAAGTCCTTTGGGTCCCACTTTGGGCTCTTGTCCTTATCAACCATCATTGCCCTGACTCCCTCAATGAAGTCATGCCTGCTGACCATTCTTGTAGCTCCACGGTACTCTTGCTTCATGAGGTCGTAAATGTTTGACAGTGGGCCGTGTGATTGTGTGTCAGCATGCACTTGGGCGAAGTGATGCAGACTGAGACACAAGCTAGTAGGACATGCAGCCGACATGGACTTCATTGCAATCTTTGCAAAGTCCTTGTCTTTCTCTGCCTGCACACATAGCAGCATACGGCTGTTGTACAATAAACGGGCTTGTCTGTGTAAGCGGTGTAGTCTACAAGCACACTGGACGTGTGCCTGATGTGCATTTCCTTGATAGATTGGGTCTCAGGTACATGATCCCATGAATGCCCTGACTTGCAGAGCTTGGTAAAATGCCTGGATCATAGAGACATGTTGTGCACTTGTCAAAGAGAATGGCAGCACCAGCAGCAGACGCACATGTGTTCAAGTCATGCTGCCTGTCAAGGCATTTGCCACATGCCTTGCTGCAAACCCCCCTGAAAATGCAGCCTAGGTACACCGCTTAGCCACACAAGCCAGCACTGCAAATTCATGCAAATGCGTGCACCATAAAATTGGATGACAAACTGGCACACCAACTTCATGCTTCTTCTTTTTGTGACATGCTCCCAAAGGCCCACCTGTGCATTGTCTGCAAGTTCTCTGAGCGTGCTCAAAATGTTCAAAACAGCCTGGCCTGCACTCTGTCCCGTCGCCTTGTAGCCCAAAGCTGGCTTAAAGCAGTATTCAATGGCTGCCTGATCATGAGCCAGCTGTGCTGAGCTGGTGTCTACCTGCATGACAAGATAGGCACCTCTGACATACTCTGATTCATGCATAACAACAATGACAATAATAACAATTTACAGGCTTTCCAGTTAATTTTTCTTGCCAGGTACCTACCAGGTACCTGATGATTCATGCATGCCTGTGAGTTTCTGTGAGCCTGCATGTTGGCTTTGGGACTTGCAGCAACGACAAAGCACCTTGCACTGCCTGAAGTAGTCTTTCAGCAGCACACACAAGTGGCTAGCAGACCCTCTTCCATAAGCTGTTTGACACCTCCATGCAGTATCTCTGAGTTGACTGGCACAGCCATTGTTCAAGGCAATGGCCCATATCAAAAGACAGGGCATTCACACAGGCAACATGCCATGCAATGCTATTACAGCCAATTTGAAACCACCACACGCTCACAAGTCTGAAGCCTGCCAGGCAAATTCACCTCCTGTGCATAGGGCTGCAACCTTTCCAGGATCTGCTGCATGCCGTGCTGCTTGTCTGGCTGCCTTTTGAGGGGCTTGGCTAGAGCCTCACGAAGGGCAGGTAGTTGCCCACTGGGCACAAAGTGGGTTCCCAGTCCAGCGTACAGCAAGTCCTCTGGAGTCTTCAGCCTGCTGCCTGTCAATGCCAGATACAGTCCAGTAGCACCTGTACAGGTCAGAGCACACTGAAGCACACAGCATCAGCTCCTCACAAGCCTTCTGAGCAGTTTGCTTAGTAGCATGCAAAATGCTGTAGCAGTATAGATCATAGCCATGAGCAAGTTGTCATAACATGCCTGAATTCCAGAGAGCAGCATGTCGCTATGTCCTGTGCATGACTCTGTCGATGTTGTGGTTAGTATCTCATTTGCTTGCAAGCAGGCTCTTGCCCTTGACGCCATTTCATCAGATCTGGGGACCATGCATGATTGAGTCTGTCATGTGAACTGACTCTGCTGGTGTGTCAACACCTTACTCTTCAGGACCTCTTCATCCTGAATTCTCTTCTTCCTTATGTATCTTCAATATACAAAAATATCTCTTTCACAGTGTATATCCTAAACAAACAGCGCCTTGGACTAGTACACTGAGTTTCTATGCTGGGGAAAACCCAGAGGAGTAGTGGCGGTGGGTACCTGGAGCATTGTTGGCAGCCACCCGGGCAAATCCAACATCAGGCCACAACCCAATCATGTTCTCTGGCATGGCAAACATGGTGTTCTCAGTCACCACTCTGATGTCACCATGCACTGCAAAGCCGACTCCAAAGCCCATCCAGATTCCATTGCAGAGGGAGATGTAGGGGATGGGGCAGTTGACAATGTCACACATCAAGCTGTACTCAGCTTGAAAGACCTACAACATTGAGATGAGTTGTCTGCCATGTACTTAACTCGCCAACCGCATGAGGTACTCCCCATTTGCTGATTCAACACCCGAGCAAAGTTGTAATCAAGCAGCTTCAATAACTATTGTGCGTTGTAGCTTGCAGATGTGTAGATCTAAGGGAGATACCAAAAACTTCTGGCCTAAAGCATGAGTCACAGTTGCAGCATTTGGCAGCAGTTGATAGCATCAACTTGTGCCTGCTGGTGCCAGCCTTGAGTGCACCAATGTATCTTGTGACTGCATAATGACACAGTCCATGCAGTGCGCAGCATGCATTTGGTTGTTGCTGTTTATGGGCATCCCAGTATAATACTGGGTTTCTCATCAAATTGACGCCGCGAGACGTGGTCTTTTCTTTTCTTGTTGCTGCTTGCCTGAAAGGAGGCAATGCTGCCAGACATACCCTTGCAGCTCGGTGATCAAGAGGTGGATCTTTGACATAGCGTGAATCTAGCACAGCCTGCCTGATGTCTCGGATATCTCCTCCTGGAGAATGACCATGCCAAGTCAAGAATATGTGCAAATGTGCAAAGCTTGACCACAGAGGACAGGTCATTCTTTGCATTGTGTAACACACAAGGCCTTTAAAACATTGCTGATTAGGGGAAGGACACCTGCACAAAAGGCCTTGTCTCCAGAGGAGTCAATCAATACAGCTGCTGCCTCCTTGTTCTTAACAAAGTCTGCTAGGGCCTGATGTGCAGCCTCGACCATTTCTGCAGGTATAAGAATTGATATGCTCGAAAAGCGGTTCCCAATGTAGTCACACAGCAGTTTGACGGTGCAAGCACTTGTTCATACGCGCACCACAATTTTTTGCATTCAAGGCTTTGGGCCTGTTGACGGTGATTCTGCCCAGCCCGGCTTCTTTCCGCACGAGTAGATGCTCTTCATTTGCAGCGGTGCTGTAACGATGACCAACGGTGAATGATAAGTCCAAGGAGGGCAGCCCGGTGAGACGCAAGGCGTGATATAGGTTACACTGCAGATGAAGCAATTCTTTCCCATGCCGGTATCCGGGCCTCAGCAGAGTCTGCATAGCGAATGCG
>JAABUK010012455.1_pt1 | contig 10823 bp, 12 predicted proteins | sample 5559141 | NCBI WGS metagenome assembly JAABUK01 (sample SAMN10711869, study PRJNA513367) | rock metagenome | isolation source: Antarctica rocks | place: Antarctica: Victoria Land, Pudding Butte nord | collected 2016-01-03
CGGGTCGCTATACACATATTGGCGTCACCTCCTCTCGATAGTGGTAATTCCCTTCTCTTGAGAGGAATCTCGACCTACCCTGCGAGTATCATGGCTATGCTTCATCTATATCCAGAGAGGCCCGACGACTGGAGACTTTGTGTACTGGACAGACGTTTATTGTATATTGCAAGACGTATATATTGCAAATCGACTGGACCCATTGCCTGTTTCAGACCGATCTAATGACGCAACGATAGCATAGCCCCGCGATTAATGCTAGGCCAGACCTTCTACTCCAATTGAGTACGTCTAATCTGGAGTCCGGAGGAGAGGACAGTCGGCAGAGATAGATTGACGAGGTCATCACGTGATCTCATCCTTAGCTTGCGCTAACGGAATTCATCCCGCAGGACGCGCTCACTCGGCCCACCACCAACATAGCTATTACAAGATTGCATATTCACACTGCTTCAGTCCTCCAGATATGGCTCGACCGTACCCTCTCTTACGATAGCGGCTGAAGGTCTTCGCCTGGTGTCAGAGATAGCGACCTTCTTCCAAGAACCCAACCCAGAGCTTGAAGCAGACGTTTTTACTGCCAGTAGTATACTTGAAGGAACACAGATGTCTCTTGCGAGGCTGAAAAAACCTCCGCAGACGGCCTCTTTCAGAAATCCACGATCGAAGTAAGGCGACATGCTGCGCTGTACAGCACCGTCGTGGGAGCACTGATGGACGTACACAAAGATCCTGCGGAAGATTAAGGGAAGTGGAAGCAGCAATTCATGAAGAAGATGTCTTGGTTGTTCTACTTTCACCCCTGCTTGAAATCCTTGCATGGTTGTCCCTGAAATTTAACAGCACAGGGGTATGATAACTGCATTGAGTGCTACAACACGACTGTCAGGGACCAGAAATCATTTGATTTCGGAAACATATATTCAGAGCCCAGCCACCACGATGGGCGCTTCCTCATCGGAAACCTGCTTAGCGGTTTGGGCTTGTTAAGCGCGTTTCTCTCCTGATACTCACTCTGAGCGATCGATATCAGCGGGTTTCCAATTCGATCACGTGCATGTTTGCTGGTTTGATCGATTTGTCTTTATCACATCTGATTGCATTGTCTGTCAATCAAAACTTAGCCAATCTGTCGTCTATATTACAGACATCCCCTAGCAGCTACACCATTCTTGCTTTTTTATCGCCGCTGTGCACCTCGCTAAAAGTCGCAGTGTTTGAAGTTGAAATTTGGGAGAATAGTATCTAGCCTCAGACGAGTTATATCGTTGATTCTGTTTTGTTACGCTGTCATATAAGGGGTTGGTCGTTCCACGAATATCTTTCAGCGTTCGGAGATCTCCAAACGCTCGAACAATATTTGCAATATTCTGATCATTACCAGCTCAGATCCCACTTGTCTCGGCTGCCCTTCAGCTTTTACCGTCTACTGCATTATCCTCGGCTTCATGAAAGAGTGGGTTGCAGCGGTCAAAAGTATGAAGAATCTCAATGACAGGATCAATATTGACAAATCTATATCAGCTCACTATTATATAAAGAAATGAACTTGGGCTGCTTCCCGTCATGCCAACTCATGGACTGGCTACTCAATTGGTCCATAGCTGCAACGTGGCTTGGATTCGGGCGGATCTAGCAATATGGACTTGATAAAGAGGTTAGCCAAACAAAACAAGTCGAAGTTCACCACCTTCGCTGAAGTAGAGCCATTGGAAAAAGAGCATTCGGACGAAGGATCAGTCGTGTTTTTACGCCACGTCGTCAAACGATCCACCCGAAAAAAACTTATTTGGCCTGTATTATACTCCGCTAAACTCTTGTTTTACAGATCTACCTGCAGAGAAACATTTCTTGGCTTGAGTTTTCCTCAACCAACTCTTTGTTCTAACACAGGCGGGAAGGGTTTCAAATCTGGTTATGTTATTTTCCTCATCGAGTCATGTCAAATGCGGTTGTGACACTATTCTCCTAATAGAGGTTCAACACGAGGTTTCAGCAATTTCCACCGTCTATAAAAATATCTCGCTACATCAATTGCTCCATCCTTCAAACACAGAGCCAACCATCAACAACTAGCAACATCACCACACCTTACTTGCGCATTATCACAAGGTTTGAACACCTTTCCTCTACTACCCTCATTCGTCCACTCTCGATAGGATCAACATCGCTGTGATCATCACCAGCTTCGAAGATGTCTTGGTCCACGCCCCCTTCTATTGCCGCATCCAATCCCCAAGGCTCTTCGGGCTCCCAACATCAGCGTTTCAACTTCATAGGCCTCGCTCCGGAGATCCAACACATGATCTTCGAGTACGCCCTCCTCAGCGACGACAACAAAGCCTTGCGGTCTCTAACGGAAATGTCAGATACATACTCATGGCACACCATTCACAACACCACCATCTTGCGTGTATCACGCAGTATCCATGAGCAAGCCCTGCCAGTCCTCTACACAGAAAACCGGTTCCACCACTCGGTACGACAAGATATCCGAACAACACAGCTTTTTATCGACGCTCCATTGTTCCTCATGCACCTGCACCAAATGAGGAGCGTCAGCTTGGATTTCAGCGGCCAATACTACTGCCGATATGATCAAGTTGGACACAACGAATATGCGGGAGAATTGATCCCGATATATCTCAAGCAGCTCTACAAGCAATGTATCCATCTTCGTCACCTGAGTTTACAATTCATGCTACCGCCCCCTACCATCTACCTACATCCAGCCGCAGACCTAGAAGAGACAGATCTGCCTTGCAAAGAGTCCACTACTGCGGCTCTGCTTGAGCTAAAAGCTCGCCTTAAAACGCTGACGATCGTTGAATATGGCGAACTGGATACAGTGGAAGACTTATGTTTGGCTTGTGCTCCGAGAGAGGAATGGGCGAGGGGTACCTCGCGCAGCTGGGGCGACGATGTGTTGAGAGTGGAGTTTGCGGATGCGTTTGGTGATTGGGAAAGGGGGGTTGGTGTTGGGTGTTCGGAGATTTGCGTTTGGAAGTGGGTAAGGACTTGATGAGGTGATAATTGGCTGGAGGATGTGGTCGCTGGCGTGGCTGCTGGTTTGATCATTGTATCATCCTAGCCAAAGGATGTATTGCGAGAATCGAGGCGAAATGGATTAAGAGTATATAAGCTAATTGTTGGACACTTGGGCAGGAGTTCATCGATATCAATCAGCCTGTCTCCAGAAAACTCCTTCGACCAAGTTTGGAGATGATACCCACCCCACTTTTCGAAATCCCCGCCCCAGCACACACCAACTTCCACATCCCCCATATCTTCAGATCTTCCCTTTACAGATCCACAGCTAGTACCCTAACCCAACCGAGCACACCGACTCCTCCACCCGTGAGATCACCTCATCCGATATCAACGCCGAGAGAAGAGGGTATTGTAGTCATAATTGGGCTTCGGGGGGTTTATGACGGCTTGATATGTACTCTAGTTCTTTCTTTCTTCTGTCGGAGTGGGATCGTGGGATAGCATGGGGTGTATATTGTATAGGGATCTGTGCGCGGACTAGGTGGGTGTTGGATTTCTGGGAGTGTGGTTGATTGATTCATCTCTCCAATATTTAAACATACCCCGAGAACAAAGACGCAGATCTCGCCAATTTGTTTGGCGTAACACCACATTTATATTATTAACGATGTAGGGTCGCTTCATTATAAACCAGCTCACGGCTTTTGCATGTTTGGGAGTTTCATTGTTGGTGATGAGGCTTTGTTGAGGAGGATGTGGGTGCATATACTGCACTGCACTATTGGATTTCGGAAGAAAGGGTTTGCGGGGTGGGGGGAAGGAGGGTTTGGTGGGATGGGGGGAGTGGTGAGGGGTGAGAAGGTGGAGTAGGTGGAGTGGAAAGTTGGGGATGTAGGGAGGTTTGTGTGGTGTATCTGGGTGCTGGTATGGTGTTGCGTTCTGGTGGCGCTAGCGTGTTCCAGGGGTAGAGTTTGAACGGACGCAATGGGGTCTGGGTGTGTTTCCCACAGTCCAAGATCATGCCGGATGTACTTCGCACAGTGGGAATGAGGATGGTACTATGGGTATACTTTCTAGCAACGAATCAATATACTGTACCGCATATTACATCATATAGTCGCATATCTCATGTCTCCGACTCCATTAACGATACCCTCCTTTACTTCAAAGGCCCCTCACTGTCATCGTCACCCTTATGAGTGGGCAAGCCCATCTCCATGCTTACGCTCGCATCGCCCGCATCACTCAGATTCTGATGCCACTTTGACGACGGAGAAGAGTCTGGAAGAGCCTCGCGCCTCGAGTTGCTTGGCCATACCGGCTGTTTGCTAAACCCAGTGCTGCCCGACTTCCGTGTTGACAGCTTCCCGGTGAAGAAGAGGTAGAGCGGTCGCAGTATGGGCGCGTTTGCGCACATGATGCCGATGTTGACTTCGGGTCTGTTTGGCGGGGATCAGTCAGCACTGCCTTTAATACGTCGTTAGTATATCTCAGCTGCGCTACTCACATTCTCCACCCAACGTTGGCGACGAGTTCCCCTGTTGCGCGTTAGCTTTGTGTAAACCGGCATGCCAAAGGGCTGAGGAAGGTTATTACGTACAACTTGCGTCTTTAGCTAGAAGGGCCCCTGATAGACCTGTGCGGATGGCGCAACAAATGGCCGTACTGTGGGTCGTCTCGTCAGTGATCAGACAATTCAATAGATAACACACAGTCATACATTACCCCCAATCCCATCAAAATGCTCAGTCCGATCTTGGTCTTCTTGTTGATCTGAAGGTTGCGAAGAAAGAAGGCTGGAAGCGATGCGCAGATGAGATCTGAAATGACAGACAAGACTACCCAGTGTCAGAGACAGGCAATACCGCGATCGAGGCCAAGAAGTTACCTCCGTGAGCAATGATGATGTTCATAAATTGATGTTTCGACAAACATGTTCCTTGGACCTTCACACTCCACCAAGCACCGAGCGGCCTGCAAATGCCAAGAAGCAGGAAAACGCTGATCATGCTGAAAAGAACCATTGCCGCGATCAATGCGTACATGGCCCTTGTGACCGTCCTGGTATTCACGATGCGGAGTAGAAAGAGACAGATCGAGACTTTGATCAGCATGCACGTAATGAAGATTTGCACGAAGTCGGTCCAGCCGAGAGCTTCGAAACCCTTCAGTTGCGTTGGAGTCAGGAAGTATGCGTGTCTTCCCAAGCCATCGATAACCCCTGCGGTGACGAAACCGCTCCCCATGATAGTTGTGACCTGGGCGTTGATTCAGCAACTTTGCGCCCGGAGATGGTGATCGATTACTTACCATAGCTATAGATATCATGAGGTCGTCCCATCCCAGATTACGAGTAACGCGCATTCGTATCCAGAGACGAATAAGTGTAGAGATCAAGGCACCTGCGACGAGTACGAAGCAGAACGGGATCAGCCACCATCCATGATCATGGTCGCCGTCAGGAGGGCGGGTGAAAGTTTCTTGCTTCATATTGAAGACTTGGGCTGGTCAGTTTGGTTCGAATGTTTCCAGACAGTAAGATCAGTCAAAAATCCCTGCCGGTTACAGCATACTCGTTCTTATCCAAAGGTATAAGAGAGTTTCAAGAGAAACAGGTATATTGTGGATCACTATCCAAGAGAATGAATTGGCAGGTCGAGTCCAAGGCTGCTCGCCTATCATATCATCACGATGACCACAGACAAGGAACGCCCCGATGGCGGGCTGGGACGCTAGAGTGATGGTGTAGCCGTAGTGCAGGAGATAGTAATTGTCTGGCAAGCTGCTCTTTTGGAACCTCAGACATTCGCGGGAACATTGATTGCTATCGGCCCAACACTGACCAGGGCCACAAGGCTCTTTGTCTATGCATTATGTATTCTGCAACTGTCTCTTGCGGTGACATTCTTATTGATGGATACGAAACCTTGTTTGTCGGATCATGTTTCATGAGCTTGCAGATCCGCCATGTGGTGTAAACCACCGCTGGAGGCAGGTACGGGCGAGAAGTGACGGGAAACCAGCTGCCAATCATCCAAGGTATTGAAGCCGGGGATGGGACCACAAAGAAGCTTAGCTTAAGCTCACAGTTGCCGGCCGAATCAGGCGGGCCGCGCATGTCGTCCGATTAGCTTGCTACAGCATATGGCGCACACAGGTCTGTGTCGCACTGAGGGGAAAGAATAGGCACATGCTGGTATTGAAGGGGAACATGACGAGCTCCCGTGCCGTCTCACACTGTCGTGAATGTTCTGAGTGGCCCGCCTATTGATTTGAGCCGCGCCGCTCGGGATACACAAAAGCGCTCGAACACGAAGATTGGTGGGGGTGGTGGGGGAGAGACGCTTGATCATATTCTTGCGTAAGTGAGCTGTAGCTACCGTTGTCACGATACAATACTTGATTGTCAACAACCATGAAGAAATGAGGCTAAGTCGTCGATTACTTCCCTTCGAAAAGGTCACGTGCAGAACTAGACTCTTGGCGCCCGCGGCGCTTGAAGGCTGCTTCCTCACCAGATTACCTCTACCCTATTCAACTTCCTTGGTATTGGTGCAATGGCATCAACGATACCTCGTCCTGCCGAAGTCTTGTCCTTGACTCCCATCCAGATGGATGTGGTACCAATTGCATCGCCACAGAAAGGACTCTTTGACGGGGTATCTTCGTACATCGAGCTGCCTCTGCGCAATCGAGAGACAAGAGACCACTAGCCACGAAGAGACATACCGTCTTCCCGCGAGAAGTCGCGGGCTATGCAACATTTCGATCGTCTTCACCGCCTGCCCCAAGCGGCTTCTTTGCCACGCGCCAAATCGCAAAGTCAACACCTCTGCGACAACACTCATGATGCCACCCGTCCTCTCGAATGTATACACAAAGCATACATCACCACTGTTGACCTCTGCGAAGCCGGTCTACACACATGGGTAGCGCACATCGGTACAACGTGAGCACAATGTGATTGTTGAAGACACAGATATACTGCGGATGTCCGACGCGACTCTCCAGCTATAAGGTCAATGCCAAATGGAATGCGAAATATCCACGGATGCTTTCCCGTGGCACATCATATGCTGGCTAGGTACTATCCACGGGGTGTTTTGTGGGGACTCCAAGCTTTGGTCTTCCACCTGGATCGGATCCCGGACGGGCGGGAAAGATGCGGACACATGGCAGTGGTTGGATACACAAGGCTTGGGAAAGGTATTCGGCCATCATAAGCGGTATAAGGGCTGCACGAGCACACAAGAACATCCGATGCGAATTTGGTGCATTGGGTATGGTCTTCACAAGACGAAGAGCGGTGTTTCACGAGACTCCAATGAATGCGTAGAACCATACAGATCAGGAATGGCCGCTTGGTTTGGTACTCTTTTGTGAGAGCATGAGAGCATTTACGCCCCTCGCGGCGGGGCAGGTACAGTGTATGAGTCTCATACCGCATTGTCATGCGTTGGGTTTGCGAGGGTCCCGTTTTCTCTTTGATCTGCTCATTTCCAAGTTTTATGTGGCATTATTTACTGGCTTTCTAGCGTCTCATTGATTTCGCCCCCATACAACGTTTGCTGTACTCGGGAACCCAAATATCTGTATACTTCCTTTGCCTTCCCAATGGCTCCACCTTGTTGAATGGGTAGGCACTACTCAAGCAGCAGCTCTTGCCTGTTTCACCAGGTGCGCTAGCTAGGCTTTTCGTGCTGGGGACGAGCTTGGATTTCGCCCAAAGAGGCTTTTTGTGCTATCGACGGAGCATACGTTGTTTGCTTTGGAGTTTGTCGCTTTCTTTCGAACGAGCCGAAGTCTTGGCTGCTTGGGTCAGGCACTACGAGTAGAGCGGGTTCTTCATGAGTAGCCCTGAGGACTCGGGGAGCTCGCCTTTCGGAAACAACACGATCTTCCCACAATGATTCAGCTTCAGTGAACAAGGCTTCCTACCATGCCTAGCTGAAAATGGCGTGCTTGATAGCCAGAACAGCTTTGACCGTCCCTGCCGGCCGTCCGAATACAATGCGACACGCCAAACAATCAGGATCGCGGTGCTCATAGCCGGCGTTGCTGGCATCACTGCTGCGGTATGATAGACCCTGACTTCTACATGCAGTGGAGGACATTGATGGAAGACAGCTGCGCCTGACGCCAGCCTACGAATTATCGATTAGGCATGGATTTCTCTGAGCCCGGAACTACGGACAAGCGGTGGTACTGCCGCCAACGGATAAGAGTTAAGCATGCTGGGCTGTGAGGGAAATCACACCTGAATCAGGCAGCGGCTGCAGTGCTGATAGGCCAATGAGAGCGCCAGTCCATCCGGAACTAGCCCGATCGGCTAAGCGCGCTTTTGCGCCTACTGAAAGTAAATTATAGCATGCGCAGCCCAGTCTCTGCTGCCTACGACGTTCAACTCGTGTTACCTCTCCTGGACAGCATGCTTACAAGCTGAAAGCGATTGCAGCGTCGAATTCGGATCCAAGGTAATTCATAGGCTCTTAGTCCTGGTGGCTCAGCCTCCTAGCTGAAATGAAGAGGCTGCAGAAGGATTTTGGCGCGTTTCACAATCATCACCATGCAGCAGAGCTTGCCGCCGAGGTCATCTAGTAATATATGGCGAGTCCCACTGCGCTTTGAGCTTATCGTGGTTTCGTGATTCGCAGTTTCCGTCGCACCCAACACGTTACCGAGCTGTTGATTGTTGAGCCTCATCCTGCGGATATCTTGCAGCATATCATTATTATCAAATCATTGCTCAATGATTCTGTACATTAGAGTACATTAAAAAACAATCTCATTATCCTAGTATATAGGCGCGAGTTGGGTTGCCCGATATGCGTCTGCTATCTCTGCTGTCATTTCTGGCAATTTATGGTCAGCTTCATGCAATCGCTCAAAGAATTCCCCACTTCGGATCCGAGTCACCTTCTATCCCCGAGGAGGCCCCCGTGCCTAAGGTCCCCTCCGAAGCCGGCTCTGGAGAACACCCAATATCTCCCATCTACGGCGCCCCGGCTCCCAACGAACATATAGGAGCCGATGGCTCGAAAGCCTCAGAGCCCGATATCGGCGACGCCATCCAAAGTCTCCTCGACGCCATCACGTCCGTCGTTAGCGAAGTCCAAGGCGACTCCACCATAACTTCCGCTGCGCCACTTCCCACGGCGGCATACCCATGTCTGGACGCAGAGAGTGCCTACAGCGACTGCAGGTCGCACTCTACCGGTTTTGTCTCCGCGCCGATGAGTGCGCAGGCGAGCTGTTTGTGCTATAATAATGCGTCGAGCTGGTCGCCGGATCGTTTCGATGGGTATTTGAGCGGGTGCGATCGGTTTGTGCAGGCGCAGGCGACTGTTTCGGCTGCTGGGAATATCAGTACTGGATTGGGCTTGTGTACTAGTGCTGGGGATGTGTTGGCGAGTGCTTCTGCCTCTTCTGCGTCGAAGGCTTCCGTGGCATCGTCGACGAGTATCCCGATCCGAGCTCCGACTACTGGTATGGCGAGTGGGCGCGTCAGGTGCGGAAGTTCACTGGTCGTTCTCGGAGGGATATTACTGGGCAGTGCTTTCTCGTGACAAAATGTGTCGGAGAAGAGGATTCTAGGCAACAGGCAGTATACGCCTTACCCACATCACAATAACCCAAGCAATCACTTCGGCCTCACAACAACGAACTCAGCCGCATCCTCCTCCACATTCCCCCTCAACTGCTCCTTCGCATCCCCTACCTTGACACCCTCATGCACCAACGCCACCCTAAACCCGTCTTGCGGCCCAAATCGACCGGTCTGATAGATCACAAATAAAACCCCCTTGGACGTCCTTCCGTCCTTTACCGTTCCTGCTCTGAGGACTGCAGTCTCAATTCCTGCTCCGTTGTCTATATGTGAGATCTCGGCTAGGGTTTCTGAATGGGCTAGTTCTTTTAGTGAATTGTGGTCCATGCTGGGGTCTGGGGCGTTCGATGGGGTAGGCGGTGGGGGGTTTTTTGGGATGGAGATTTGATGGTTCTGTTTGTACGGGATTAGAAGGGGAGTTTTGGCTTGGGAGTGCTGTGGGCGGTTGGAGCGTGGTGGTAGGGCTTACTAGACGTCTATTTGAGGGTTTCAATTGAGCTGGATCTAGAGCCACCCTGGACGTCTTCAAAGGTAAAGCGCAATTGAATTTGTGTGGTGGGTCTGCAGTTTTGTTTAAGACTTTATGGTTTGTGCTCTTTCGTTCATTGAAGGCATCGAGAATCATCGGAAGGGAATAGCCTTTTTGATAGCAGTAATTTTATACTAGGATGATCACGTCAGCGCTAGGCACTACGTCAGTAGAACATCCCACTGTCCAATCTGGCCCTCGATCGATTTCCTTCACAATACAACACGGTTGATATATTTGAAAGGTGCATAGAAGCCATGTTATGATTGTTACTTGTGAGACGATAGCGCGGCGCAGTGATTAAACGAACCTTTCGCACGACCCAAACGTACAATCCAAAGTCTAATCTACGTTCATATCCAGGTTTCATAATGATATAAAACATGCTTCGTCTATGTCCCCACAATCGGGCGCTACTTACTTACACCTTCATGCTCAGAGCCTGAATCCACTCCGACACCACAATACGCGTTCTCAAGAGCTTAAGCGACCGATACGCCTTCCCCTTCGCCTCCTCATATTCCGCCCTAGATGTTTGTTATCTTTGATATAATATTTTATCGCCCTCTGGGTGGTTTTAAGTGGGATAACATATCTATGGAGCCCTTTTAGTGATATAAGGTGCAGGAGGGTAGGTGGCTATGGGGGATGTTGGTGTTTGGTGAGGGGCCAAGGTATGGGGTGGGGGTCTGGGGG
>JAABUK010012456.1_pt1 | contig 10822 bp, 9 predicted proteins | sample 5559141 | NCBI WGS metagenome assembly JAABUK01 (sample SAMN10711869, study PRJNA513367) | rock metagenome | isolation source: Antarctica rocks | place: Antarctica: Victoria Land, Pudding Butte nord | collected 2016-01-03
GCCGGGTCAAGCTGCGCGACCAGCAGCGCCTGGCGCACGGGCCGTTGAAGGAATACCCGCAATACCCCTACGGCCAGTTCGGCGACACGGTGCCGCGCGCGGGCAACGCCTCGGGCGGCGGCCAGCCTGGCTCCATCTTGAAGTGCAAGGGCTGGGAAACCGACCCGAACGCCTACCTGTACTTCATCGCCCAGGCCCCGGTGTGGGGCAAGATCTGCCAGGTGATCGGCAAGGAGGAGTGGATCACCGACCCCGACTACTCAAAGCCCGTCGCCCGGCTGCCGCGCCTGGTCGAAGTGTTCGCCGCCGTTGAGCAGTGGACCAAGACGAAGACCAAGTTCGAGGCGATGGAGATCCTGAACGAGCACGACATCCCGTGCGGTCCCATTCTGTCCATGAAGGAAATCGCCGAGGACCAGTCGCTGCGCGCCACTGGCACGGTGGTCGAGGTGGACCACCCCACGCGCGGCAACTACCTGACCGTCGGCAACCCGATCAAGCTGTCCGACAGCGCAACCGAGGTGACGCGCTCGCCGCTGCTGGGCGAGCACACCGACGAGATCCTGCGCGACGTGCTGCACTTCGACATCGACCGCATCGCGGCCGCCCATAATTCGGGCGCCCTGAGCGTCAAGCCGCGCATAGCGGCAGAATAGCCCAAGTCCGCAAGCTGAAAGGGCCGGCGTCCGCGCCGGCCCGCCTTCGACGCATGCCTGAATGCAAAAGCGTACGCACCCGAACCCCGGAGCACATAATGTTGGACACAACCCAGACCGCCAAGGACACCGTTCGCAAGATACTGGACGCCATCAAGGCTGATGGCCGCGACAGCCTGACCGCGCCGGAGGGCAAGCTGGTCTGTGACGCCTACGGCATCACGGTGCCCCAGGAAGGTGTCGCGTCCTCTGCCGACGAGGCGGTCGAGCTGGCCTCCAAAATGGGCACAGTCGTGCTGAAGATTGTCTCCCCAGACATTCTGCACAAGACGGAGGCCGGCGGCGTGCTAGTCGGTCTCAAGACCCCTGACGAGGTGCGCCGCGGCTACGACACCATCCTCAGCAACGCGAAGGCGTACAAGGCCGACGCCAAGGTGGTGGGCGTGCAGGTGCAGCAGATGCTGATGGGAGGCCAAGAGGTCATCATCGGCGCCGTGACAGATGACAGCTTCGGCAAGCTGATCGCCTTCGGCCTGGGCGGCGTGCTGGTGGAGGTGCTGAAGGACATCACCTTCCGCCTGGCCCCGGCCACAAACGAGGACGCGCTGTCCATGCTGGACGGCTTGCAGGCCGCCGAAATGCTCAAGGGCGTCCGCGGCAGCGAGCCGGTCAACCGCGAGGCGCTGTCCAATCTCGTCGTCCGCGTGTCCGAGCTGGTCAGCGACTTTCCCGAAATCTCCGAGATGGACCTGAATCCGGTGTTCGCGACCGCCAAGGGCGCCATCGCCGCCGACGTGCGGATCGTGGTGGACTTCTCGCCCAAGACGCCACGCTACCGCCCGGCGCACGACGACATCGTCAAGGCGATGAACAGCATCATGCGCCCGGACAGCGTCGCTGTGATCGGCGCCTCGGCCGAGGACGGCAAGATCGGCAACTCCGTGATGAAGAATCTCATCAACGGCGGCTACCAGGGCAAGATCTACCCGATCCACCCGAAGGCGGACTCGATCCTCGGCCACAAGGCCTACAAGTCGGTCAAGGACGTGCCGGAGAAGATCGACGTCGCGGTGTTCGCCATCCCCGCCAAGTTCGTCGCAGGCGCCCTGACCGAGTGCGGCGAGAAGGGAATTACCGGCGCCGTGCTGATCCCCTCCGGCTTCGCCGAGACTGGAAACGAAGAGGGCCAGCTCGAGATCCAGGAGATCGGGCGGAAGTACAACATCCGCCTGATGGGGCCGAACATCTACGGCTTCTATTACACGCCCAAGAACCTTTGCGCGACGTTCTGCACCGCCTACGACGTGAGGGGCCACGCCGCCCTGTCGTCGCAGTCCGGCGGCATCGGCATGGCGATCATTGGTTTCAGCCGCTCCGCCAAGATGGGCGTCTCCGCCATAGTCGGCCTGGGCAACAAGTCGGACATAGACGAGGACGACCTGCTGACCTTTTTTGAGCAGGACGATGAAACCCACATCATCGCCCAGCACTGCGAGGACCTGAAGGACGGCCGCGCCTTTGCCGAGGTCGCCAAGCGGGTGTCGCAGAAGAAGCCGATCGTGATGCTCAAGGCCGGGCGCACCTCGGCCGGCGCCAAGGCGGCCAGCAGCCACACCGGCGCGCTGGCCGGCAACGACAAAATTTACGAGGACGTGCTGAAGCAGTCCGGCGTCATCCGCGCCCGCAGCCTGCGCGAGATGCTGGAGCTGACCCGCGGCATCCCTGTCATGCCGACGCCGAAGGGCGAGAACGTCGTCATCATCACCGGCGCCGGCGGCTCCGGCGTGCTGCTGTCCGACGCCTGCGTGGACAACGGGCTTGAGCTGATGGTGATCCCGCCGGACCTGGACGCCGCGTTCCGCAAGTTCATCCCGCCCTTCGGCGCCGCTGGCAACCCAGTGGACATCACCGGCGGCGAGCCGCCGATGACCTACGCCAACACCGTACGCCTCGGCCTGTCGGATGATCGCATCCACGCCCTGATCCTGGGTTATTGGCACACCATCGTCACCCCGCCGATGGTCTTTGCCCGCCTGATGGTGGAGACGGTCAACGACATGAAGGCCAAGGGCATCTCCAAGCCCGTTGTCGCCTCGCTCGCCGGCGACGTGGAGGTGGAGGAGGCCGCCGAGTACCTATACGCGCACGGCATCCCCGCCTACGCCTACTCGACCGAGCTGCCTGTCCAGGTTCTGGGCGCGAAGTACAAGTGGGCGCGCGGCGCCGGGCTGATCAAGTAAGGCAGAGATAAAGCGGCACATGAACAAACCAGGAATGCCATGAATATCCACGAGTATCAGGCCAAGGAGCTGCTGCGCGGCTACGGCGTCGCGGTCTTAGAAGGCCACGTCGCCTGGACGCCAGAGGAGGCCGAGCAGGCTGCCACTAAGCTGCCCGGTCCGGTTTACGTCGTGAAGTCGCAGATCCATGCCGGCGGCCGCGGCGCCGGCCGGTTCGAGGGCGCGCCGGACGGCAAGGGCGGAGTCCGTTTGGCCAAATCCCCGGCCGAGGCTCGGGCCGCGGCGGAGGCGATGATCGGCAAGACCCTGATCACCAAGCAGACCGGCCCTGCAGGCCGCCGGGTCAGCCGCGTGTACGTCGAGGCCGGCTGCGCCATCGAGCGCGAGCTTTACTTGTCCTTGCTGGTGGACCGCGAAACCAGCCGCGTGACCATCGTCGCCAGTACCGAGGGCGGCATGGAGATCGAGCACGTCGCCGAAACCCAGCCCGACCGCATCATGCGCGTCGCGGTGGACCCGGCTGCGGGTATATCGGGGTTCCACGCCAGGAAGCTCGCCTACGGGCTGGGGCTGGAGGGCAAGCAGGTCGGCGCCTTCACCAAGTTCGTGCTGGCGATGTACAATGCGTTCGTCGAGCTGGACTGCGAGGTCGTGGAGATCAATCCGTTGGTGGTGACGGAGAGCGGGGAGGTTGTAGCACTCGACGCCAAGGTGAGCTTCGACGACAACGCGCTTTACCGCCATCCCAATCTGGAGCCGCTGCGCGACGAGAGCGAGGAGGATCCGAAGGAATTGGAGGCGAGCCGTTACAGCCTGAACTACATCTCGCTCGATGGCACCATCGGCTGCATGGTGAACGGGGCGGGGCTGGCCATGGCGACGATGGACATCATCAAGCTGTATGGCGGCAGCCCGGCCAACTTCCTCGACGTCGGCGGCGGCGCCACCAAGGAGCGGGTGACGGCGGCGTTCAAGATCATCCTGTCCGACCCGCAGGTGGAGGGCATCCTGGTCAACATCTTCGGCGGGATCATGCGCTGCGACGTGATCGCGGAGGGCGTGGTGGCGGCGGCGCGCGAGGTGAGCCTGGGGGTGCCGCTGGTGGTGCGCCTGGAGGGCACGAACGTCGAGCTGGGCAAGGACATCCTGGCCAGGTCCGGACTGCCCATCGTGAGCGCCGACAACCTGGCCGACGCCGCGCAGAAAGTGGTCGCCGCCGTGAAGGAGGCCGCATAATGGCCGTGCTGATTGACGAGACCACCCGCGTCATCACCCAGGGCTTCACCGGGGCGCAGGGCACGTTCCACTCGGAGCAGGCGATCGCCTACGGCACCAAGGTCATGGGCGGCGTCACACCGGGCAAGGGTGGCACGCAGCACCTGGGCCTGCCGGTGTTCGATACCGTGGCGCAGGCGCGGGAGGCTACGGGCGCGGACGCGACAGCCATCTATGTGCCGCCCCCCTTCGCGGCGGACGCGATCCTTGAAGCCATAGACGCCGAGATCCCGCTCATCATCTGCATCACCGAGGGTATACCGGTGCTGGACATGATCCGGGTCAAGCGGGCGTTGTCGGGCAGCAAGTCGCGCCTGATTGGGCCGAACTGCCCCGGCGTGATCACGCCCGACGCCTGCAAAATCGGCATCATGCCGGGCCACATCCATCGGCGCGGGTCGGTGGGGATCGTCAGCCGCAGCGGCACGCTAACGTACGAGGCTGTCAGCCAAACCACGGCGGCTGGTCTGGGTCAGAGCACCTGCGTCGGCATCGGCGGCGACCCGGTAAAGGGAACGGACTTCATCGAGGTGCTGGAGCTGTTCCTGGCCGACCCCGAAACGCAGAGCATCATCATGATCGGTGAGATCGGCGGGCAGTCGGAAATCAACGCGGCCGAGTTCATCGCGCACTCCAAGAGCAACAAGCCGGTGGTGGGCTTCATCGCGGGTGCAACGGCCCCTCCGGGCCGGCGCATGGGCCATGCCGGCGCCGTCATTAGCGGCGGCAAGGACACCGCGGAAGCCAAGTTCGAGGCAATGCGCAAGGCCGGCATCCACGTCGCCGAAAGCCCGGCTGCCCTGGGCAGCACGATGATCAAAGCTTTAAGCGGCTGAGCATCCGCCGGTGATGCGCAAAAGCGTGCCCGGCACAACAAAGGAGGAGACTACGTCATGTCCATGAGCGCGACAACAGCCAGCAACCCCGGAAACGGCCGCTGGTGGCAACTGGCGTTCGGCGTCATATGCATGATGCTGATCGCCAACCTTCAGTACGGCTGGACACTGTTCGTCAAGCCGATCCAGGCGGCGCACCACTGGGAAGTCGGGGACATCCAGTTGGCGTTCAGCATCTTCATCGCACTGGAAACCTGGCTCACGCCCGCGGGCGGTGCGCTTGTGGACCTGTTCGGGGCACGCCGGGGACCGAAGTATACCATCGCCCTCGGCGGCCTGATGGTCGGCATCGGCTGGGTCGTCAACTCCTACGCAGGCTCCTTGACGCTGCTCTACATCGGCTCGGCGGTGACTGGCATCGGCGCCGGATTCATCTACGCCACCTGCGTCGGCATCGCGGTGCGCTGGTTCCCGGACCGCCGCGGGCTGGCGGTGGGTCTGACGGCAGCGGGCTTCGGCGCGGGCGCGGCCATCACGGTCCTGCCGATCAAGGCCATGATCGAGGGCAGCGGCTATGCGCATACCTTCCTCGTGTTCGGCATCGGCCAGGGAGTGCTGCTGTTCATCGTGGCGTGGCTGCTCCGCATGCCCGAGCCGGGCGAGGTGCCCAGCGCGCCGTCCAAGAAAATCCAGCAGTCCTCCCGCAGCTTCACTCCGCGGGAGGTGCTTGGCACCCCGGTGTTCTGGCTGCTCTACGCGATGTTCGTGATGGTGTCGTCCAGCGGCCTGATGGCGACGGCCCAGTTGGCGCTCATCGCCGCGGACTTCGGCATAGATAAGACCCTGCTGCTGGGCGGCGCGTCCGTGCTGGCGGTGGCGCTGGTGGTGGACAACATCGCCAACGGCGGAGCGCGGCCGTTCTTCGGCTGGGTGTCGGACCAGATCGGGCGCGAGAACACGATGATCATCGCCTTCACGTTGGGCGGCGTGTCCTACCTGCTGCTGGGATCGGTGGGGCACCAGCCCTGGCTGTTCGTGCTGTTCGCGGCGCTGATCTTCTTCACCTGGGGCGAAATTTTCAGTCTGTTCCCGTCCACCTGCACGGACGCCTTCGGCCCGAAGTACGCGACGATCAACACTGCCCTGCTCTACACGGCAAAAGGTACGTCGGCGCTGCTGGTTCCCTTCGCTAACATGATCAAGACGGCGACCGGCAGTTGGTACACCGTGTTCCTGGTGGCGGCGATCATGAACTTCGGCGTGGTGCTGCTGGCGTTGTTCGTCCTCAAGCCGCTGCGCCGGGCACAGGATGCCCGTTCGGACCGGATGCTGACGTCAACCATCGAGGCTGCGCCAGCGGCGGCGATCATGGAGGCTACTGCCACGCCGCAGATGCGGCCGCTCCGCTAGGCTTCGCCTGCGCGGGGGAAAGCCCACTCTTACAGAGCGGTTCTTGAGGCAGTATCTTGCAGCCTTGGCTGGCGTGGTTGCGTCAGCCAGGGCTGCCAAACTGAACGCTGCACTCACCGGGGCAATGGCCACCGCCGCGGAGCGGGGCTGCACAGCGGGACCACCAAGTTGCTTGAGTCAAACGTCAACAGCAGGAACGGGCCATGGCAAAGAAAGCGGAACAGGGACAGGCGGCACCGGCTGTGGTGCCGGGCTACGGCGAGGCGGACGATGAGGCTGCGTCGATGAACAAAGCGGCGCACGAAGAGGAAACCCACGGCCGGGCCGGTGTGGCCGACTCCAGCCAGTCGGCCTCGGATGCTCTTGCAAAGGTCGTTCCCGACGCTGCAGGCCCCCTTGGCTACGGCACAACCGAGACAAACGTGAAGAAGCGCATCGCCGAAGCCGCGGCGCGTGAGGGTTTGAAGCCGCCAGGTCCCGTCTAACCCAGACATGAAAATGTTTGGCCATGCCTGGGCACCGGATGGGCCAGGTTGCAGGGACCAGGGATGCAGGCGCGGTTACCCCAGCCCCGCTCGGCAGTCAGGCGATGCGGACGGAGATCGGGCGTCCCAACTCCAGCATGCGGTTGAGCGCATGGACGGCAACGTCCACCTCGGTCGCCCGACGCCGGTCCGTGCGCGAGCGCAGCCTGTCACCAATGACCTGCTTGAACCTGCCGATGGCCGCCTCGACGTGAGCCCGCTTCGTGTAGCCGGATGCTTTCTGCCACCCCGCGCAATCATGCTCGGGGATGCTTTGCAGGTGGCGGTCCCGCTGCGTGGGCGCGGTTGCGGCCGTCTCGCTCGGCACGGCCGCGGACCGCGGCGGCACGATGATCGCCGCTTCGGGATGGCGCCCGGCGACGGCGGCGGCGACACCGTCCTGGTCGTATCCGCCGTCGGCGGTGAACGGCGCCACGGGCCCTGGCACCTGGTCGAGCAAGGGGCCAACCTCAAAACCGTCGTCGACGTCTTTGTTGGTCAGCGTTGCTGCGACGATCTGCCCGGTGTCGGCATCCAAGCCGATGTCAGCTCGCGCCAAGACCGGCGCGTCTTGGCGCCATGCTTCTCGACCAGCCACTCACCCGCACCGCAAAGCTTCAGGCCGGTGCTGTCCACCAGCAGGTGCATGGGCTCACCGTCCCAGCGCGATCACGGGCGTGGCACCTCCAGCGTCTCCGCTCGGCGGCATAGGGTCATGTGGTCCGGCACGGCCAGGGTGAGCGCGAGCAGGCCGATGACGGAGCCGATCAGGCCCTATGTTTGGCGCAGGGCCAGGCGGAGCACGGCCCGGAGCGTGAGTGCGGTCAGGATCGCCAGGGACGAATACCAGGGCTGCCCGCCCGGGGTCGTGCGCGGCTCCCCCCGCCAGCCCTCGATGGCTTCGTCCGTGAACCAGACCGTCAGGCTGCCGCGCTGGCGCAAGCTGGCGTCATACTCACGCCAGTTCATGAGCTTGTGCTTCTGCTTGGGGATGTGGCGGCGGCGGTGCTGGTTCAGCTTGAACCGCAAGATGGGTATCGCGGGTCAGGTCAGGGCGGAGCCTCTAGGCCCGGCCGGTTCCCGACGCCAATCGGCGGGTCCGTGCAACAAGGTTGCCTGTTGCAAACACCTCCAGCTCTTGCTTGCCTGGTGTGCTTCATGACGACCTCGCAAGCTCCCGTTGAGGCAATGGAACATGGTCCTTGGAACCCGGGCATCCAGTCCCGCCTTCCATCCCGGCTGGCACCTCTCTCGACGATTTATAGATCGGAAAACGCGTTTAAGAGCTATGAGGAAGTGCGCGAGCTACATGACTTAACGGGACTCGAAGTTGATGAGCTCGTGGTTTTCCGACCCGAACGCCTAGTGGTGCACGAGCTCCTAATTCGAGTGACTGGCGAGCTTTCCGTGCCTGATGGGTCAGAGGTTGATGATCTCGGCGTCAGTTTTCGACACATGACGCATACAATTCTGACGAGGCACATAGCGCCGCACATGCCAAAGGTTGTAAGCGCGTATCAGGAAGCCGAGCAGAAGTTGTCAGCGCTGATCAACGCCGAGTCTGAAGGCGTGTTTGGTTCCATGCGGCTCGGCACAATCGCGGTTCCGGCCCAAGATGTCCGGCAGACTGAGCGGTTTGGCTTCCTGCGCTGGCGATTTCGCGAGAGGAAAGACGTAGCCCAGCACGAGAATGCTCGTGATCGCGAGGAGCGTTTTCTCGGGCAGTGGGCGGAAAAGGCAGCATCAAGTACGAGCGACCCGCTCGCCATGATGGCGTATCAGACGCTGATCAGAGTGGTGTCAGCGGTACGTGGGAAGCACGGCCGCATTTGGGGCGATGCAAATGTGCTCGCATCCATCGCCACCGGCATTGCCTGCAACCGCCATGTTACAGAAATTATCAGCCAACTCGTCGACTCATGGTTCCGGGAGGCGGCGCAAGCCGAGGGGTATCAGCTACTGCCCTTCCAAGAACGACCTTTCGCAATGAATACGAAGGGAGCTTCGGCCTCCGGTAAGAGTACGATGCGACCTTACCAGAAGAGGCTCGCAGCAGAGATTGGCATTGATTGGCGGCAATTTGCGCTGATCAGCCCTGACATTTGGAGGAAGTATCTTCTTGACTTCACTTCACTCGGAGACAACTATAAATACGCGGGCATGTTTACTGGAGATGAGCTCGCCATCATCGACTCAAAGCTGGACCGCTACATGGGACAGAAAGGCGAGCGTGAGGAGATACCGCATCTCTTGATCGACCGTTTCCGGTTCGACAGTTTCGCAGCAGACGTTGATGAGACGACAAGTACGATGATCACGCGCTTCGCCGATCTCGTGTATCTCTTCTTTATGGTTACCCCGCCGCACGTTACCGTTGAGCGCGCCTGGGAACGCGGACTGCGTGTGGGACGTTACAAGGCCGTGGACGATCTGCTCGCGCATAATGTCGAGGCATTTACGGGCATGCCGGACCTGTTTTTCACCTGGGCGATGCGGACAACGAAACGAGTGCATTACGAATTTCTTGACAATAGCGTTCCGCATGGCGAGCGGCCGCGCACCATCGCTTTCGGATGGAACCGGGACATGACCATCCTCGATGTCAAGTGCATCCTCGACGTTGAGCGCTATCGAAAGATCAACGTGAACGCGAGATGCGCGGACGACGTGTACCCGGACTCATTCGCTATGGCACCAGAAAGCAACACACGCTTTCTCGAGCGGTGCGTACGGCTGCTCACGACTGTCAGCTTCGCGAGCCGCGAGACTGGGCTCGTCTATGCCCGCATGGAGTTGGGACGGATGACATGGATCGACTCAGAAGCGCTGGAGGAAGCGATGACGGAGCCGAACACTCGGGCCGGAATTTTGGCCGTCGCGCCAGACGCACTGAGGGACTCATACGTTCCCGAGCTGAAGAACAAACAACCACCGAAGAGCCTCGAATGCGATCGGATGCACATCCTTGGCCAGTGGGGATGTGGAACCGTGCCGATTGAAGAGGTATGAACGCGGTTAGGCAAGCGGGATGGGACGCCATCTGCGGAGCGACGGGCTGAGCAACGGCGTTGGCGCGGCAAGGTGGTGAGGTAGCCTGGTGATGGGCTACCCCCGCGAAGTAGACGGTTCCATAAGGAAGCCGAACACCTCAGCAGGGAGGTGTGGCGGAGCAGCGGACCCCGCGCCGGTTAATGATGCATTTCAAAGGCCAAGTGGTCGAGCGCGTACGCGAGGGCGCACTGAGTGGCCAAAGTTTTACTTCAGCAGGATCGGCTTGCAGCAATCGAGCTGGCGAGCCAAGCCTCTCGCATGAACCTCCGGCACCTTCGGTACTTCGTCGCCCTCGCTCGCGAGAAGCATTACGGTCGCGCTGCTGCAGCCTGCAGCGTAACGCAGCCGACTTTGTCAGAGGCGATCAAGCAACTCGAAGCCGAATTGGGTGTGCCGCTGATTGATCGTGGGGGACAGCGCTTCCGCGATCTTTCTCCGGAAGGAAGACGAGTGCTGGACTGGGCGCAGCTAATGCTGGCGGACCAGAATGGGCTTGAGCAGGAATTGGCTGAAATGCGGCACGGCTTGAGCGGGCGCCTGCGCCTCGGCGTCATTCCGGCCGCAATCGCGGCTGCCCCGCTCATTGTGACTCCATTCTGCCGCCACCATTCGAACGTGACTGCTGATGTGACCTCGATGACCTCGGTGCAAATTCAGCGCGGGCTGGAAAGCTTCGACTTGGAAGCGGGGCTTACCTACCTGGACAATGAGCCGCTGACCAACGTGCGCTCGCTGCCACTTTACCGGGAGCGCTACGTCCTGCTGACCTCGTCACCCGGCCCGCTCGGCAGCCAGGACCGTGTGTCCTGGCAGGAGGCAGCCAAGCTGCC
>JAABUK010012459.1_pt1 | contig 10819 bp, 9 predicted proteins | sample 5559141 | NCBI WGS metagenome assembly JAABUK01 (sample SAMN10711869, study PRJNA513367) | rock metagenome | isolation source: Antarctica rocks | place: Antarctica: Victoria Land, Pudding Butte nord | collected 2016-01-03
GAAAACACCGGCTCCGCCATGACCCGCTTGCCCATCATCACTGCCCCCATCGCACCATGGAGATCAATGAATCACAGCCGCTCACCCCGTCCTAACGGTGGCTACAGCGCCTTTTTCAACAGCATCATAGCTATCGTGGGCCGGTGGTTCTCCGAGTTTTGGGGCAATCCCTGCGCCATCAGCATCGTCGATGATCTCGCCGCGCCTGACATGCTCTTACAATATTCGATGCGCGCACCGCGCCGCGGCCGCAAGAACGTGAAGGCGTTCATGACCGAATTTCGCGAGGCATTCCCCGATCTCGCGCTCAGGAGCACTGGGGACCTCATAGCAGACCGTGACTTCGTGATCATCCGTTGGGAGGGCGGCGGCACACACACGGGTCCTGCGTTCAATGATTTCCATATTGGGCCTCTTCCAGCGGCCTCTGGCCAGACGATATCCCTTGCCGGACACACCGCGATCCGCGTCGAGAACGGCAAAATCGCCGAAGAAGCGATCTGGACAACGAAGCGTAAGGCCCACATGCGTGTGCTTTCCGAAGCGAGCGGGGGTGACGGACTTTCGTTAGCCCCAATACCGTTCAGTTAGGCCGTTTTCCGGAGTGTCGGACACCCCTGATCAAGCCGTTTCCCCACCATCGCCGGACGCCTAACGGCGCTAACTGAACGGTATTGTCGTTAGCCCGGTCTATAAGGCAGCAGTGGGTTTCAGCGCTGATCAGCCCCGTAAGACGTTGAACCAGAAGGTCTGTCTGGGTCCCGCACCCGAGCTGTTCCACAACCCCGGCCGAGATAGCGACCTCGACCGTGACGGCACCGACCCTGGACCGCGAGAATGTGCCGGTGACCAAGGCTACAACTTTGGCCTCTGCGGAAGTGGTAGAGGCCACCGTCCCCAAAGGAGAACCGCAGTTCAGTCTGGACCTGGTTCAGGTGAGCGCGACCCGCAGGACGCACCAAACCAAGCTCATCCTGGAACGGGAGCGCGGTGTTGACCGGATTAGACTGCGCCGGTGCTGACCGGTCTTCAGGAATTAGTATAGTTGCGCGGCGGCGGAGATCAGGCCAACACCCCGATTGAGGTGACGCTCGGCGGCGAATACAATTCGGCACGGCGGTCGCTGCTCATCATCGAGCCGACGATATTACAAATGGTCGGGCTCCTGCAGCCGCACGAGTTTGAGCAGATTGCGGTCTGGGCGGTGGTCAGCGCCGAGCTGATCCAGGATTACTGGGACAGCTCGATCCTTTCTGCGCCCGAGGTTGCCGGACGGGTCAAACTGGTGACACCCTCGCCCTGGTAAGCCTTGCCAACAGTTCCCTGCTCGAGCAAGACGAAAGTTACCCAGTAAAGAAGCACGCACGGACACGAGCCAGGGCGAAACTCCGAACGTGGCTTGGCGCTGCCAAGTGATGTCATGAGGAACGGTGCTTTGTAGCACTCGGTTCAGCTTCATTCCATGTATGTCCAGCCCAATGGTTCGTAAGGCTAGGGTCTGCTATCTCCCGCCGATGATTGTTCGTCCCCGCCCCAGCGCATTCGGCCTGCTGTTCATCCTGCGTGGCTCCATCGTGCCCACGATCGCGCCTCGGGTGCTGGTCGTTCTCGTGTTGTCCGCCGTCGTGGCGGGGCTGCACCACGCCGCTCCGCAACACTTCCGTGAACTCACCCCGGCGCCGTTCACACTCCTCGGCCTCGCGCTGTCGATCTTTCTCGGGTTCCGTAACAACACCTGCTACGAGCGTTGGTGGGAGGGTCGCAGGCAATGGGGCCAACTCGTCGCCGAGACCCGCAGCCTCCTGCGCGAGTGCGTCACCGTGCTGCCGGACGACCCGGCTCTGCGGCGGCGGCTTGGTCACCGAGCCGCCGCATTCGCACACGCCCTGCGCAGCCAACTCCGCGGCGCTGATGAGTGCACGGCACGCGACTGGCTGCCCGACGGAGAGTGGGATCGGATCGCTCGGCACCGTAGCCGCCCCGATGCCATTCTGCTGGCGCAATCAAACGAGTTGGGGGTGCTGCTCCGGCACGGTGAGCTGTCGGACATGCTTTATCGGGTATTCTCCGACCACCTCGCGGCGATGACGGGCATTCAGACCGCGTGCGAGCGGTTGCGCTCCACGCCGATGCCGTTCACCTACACGCTGCTGCTGCACCGCACCGCTTGGTTGTTCTGCTTGCTTCTGCCGCTTGGGCTCGTGAGCACTCTGGGCATGGCCACGCCGGTGGCAACGACGATCCTGGCTTACGCTTTCTTCGGTCTGGATGCGCTTGGCGAGGAGCTGGAGGAGCCATTCGGCCTATCGCAGAACGCCCTCCCGCTTGACGCTCTCGTCCGGGCTATCGAGATCGTCACCCTTGAGGCTCTGGGTGAGGCGGAATTGCCGATCGCACTGGAGCCGCGAGGGTTCGTGCTGCATTAGGCCGAATATCCCTCTTCGAAACACGCAATCTCATGAGCCGCCACGATGATCGAGAGCATTCATAGTCGTGGGGGAGTGGTAATCAGGCTGCTGCTGGCATCGTTCGCGGCGCGGAAGCCCGGATAGCGATCGCGAAATGCATCCTCGAGCATGTCGTTCAGCACGGCGGTGCGCACGTCGAGAAAGGGCCGTACGGTGCCCTGTTCCAGCGCATCTGCTGCTTCTTGTTCATACGCTTGGCGATGATTTCGTTGACTGCGCTTTCCACGAACGCGGTCGAAATCGGCTCACCACGCCCACGCCGGGCAGCGTAGTGCACCAGCGCGTCCTCGTTGCGTCGGAGGTAGCCCAGCAGCCCGCTCGCGTGTTGCAAGGCGGCCGATGCCGGGCACCTCACGCACGGGCTTGCGCTCCGTCCAGCGGTACAGGGCCGCGAGCTTGGGTCGGCACCCTGTCCAGCGCCCATGCCACAAGCGCCACTTTGCACGTTGGAGGCTCGGCATGGTCACGCTTGCCGCCTTGCTCACCGAGGCCGGAGGCCCGCTCGCCCGCAAGGACTACGCGGCCCTCCGGACCCTCGCGGGCGTGGCGCCGGTGACGAAGCGCAGCGGCAAAAGCCTGCATCGTCGTCATGCGCCACGCCGTCCAGGCCCAGCTGCGCCAGACCGTGTTCCATGAGACGCGGATCGCCGTGCAGCATGACCCCGAAAGCCGCGGCCGCGACGGGGCGCTCAGGGCACGTGGCCACTCCTACGGTCGCGCCTTGCGCGGCGTCGCCGACCGGGTGCTCGGGGTCGCCGGCGTCCTGCTGCAGCGTCATACCCTGTTCGACCCCGCCCACGGCACGCCGGCTGGGCCGTAACAACGAGCATCCCTTGGTGACTGCCGCCGGCATCCCTTCGGCCCGACCTGCCCTTGGCAGAGCGCCGCGCGAGCACGGCGCTACGCTCGACGGGTTGGGACAGCGTGCTCCACCTCACGGCATTCTGGGGCTTTTCAACGGCTCATCGAGCGCTTGACCGCGGGTAGGAAGTCCACGCTAACAGGTGGACGAAAGATAGGTCGAGCACGGCGTTGATACGTCGGAGCAGGTGGTGGACCGGCATGTAGTCTGTCACGCGGACCTCGTATCAGAGCTGCTCCTGGTCCTCCATCTTGCCCATCGTCGCCGTGCCCCGCGTAGTTAGGACAGCTACGGAGTTATGTATGAACTCGCCACCAAACTGGGTTTGTAAACAACCTCGTACGTTTTCGCAGCTAAGGGCCTTCTGACCCGGGCTGGGTGCGGCGCCGCTTTTCGAGCCACGGTGGTGCAAGAAATCTGTTGCGGAGCTTTTGGTATAATGCATAAAATGCACAACTGCCGGTAAACTTGCAGGGTAATCGGGCATCGCGACGCACGCGGTCAGGATAGGGGAAGCGGCATGCACGTCATCACGGCGCTGCTCGCCACATTTGGACGGCTATCCACGACCGGGTGGTCCGGAAGCGGCGCAGGCTGTTGCCTGGCGTCCGCCGTTGGAATGTACCGGGGCAGGCAGGGACGGGGCGGCCCATGACCACGTTTTCTGGCTTGAACCTTGGCAGGATCAAGGCAGACCTCGGGCTGCGGCGGCTTGCCTGCGACGCGATCAAGCAGGCCATCACCGAGATGGACATTTACGGCCATGCCGGCGAGCTGTGGCTCGACGAGCGCCAGCTTTCCGAGACCCTGGGCGTCAGCCGCACCCCGATCCGCGAGGCCATGGGCTTCCTGGAGCAGGAAGGGTTCATACGCTCCGTGCCCCGCCGTGGCGCCTATGTCGTGCGCAAGAGCAAGCGCGAGATCGTCGAGATGATTACCGTCTGGGCAGCGGTGGAGAGCATGGCGGCGCGGCTGGCCGCCGAGCGCGCGAGCGACGAGGACCTGCGATCCCTGCGCGGGTTGGTCGCGGCCTTCAAGGGAGACCCCTCGACCCACCTCAGCGAATACTCGCAGGCCAACATGACGTTCCACCGCGCCATCATCCGGATGGGCGGCTGCGCCCTGATGACCGAGATGACGGATTCAATGTTCATCCACATGCGCGCGGTTCGGGCCGTGACGATGGGGCAGGACAACCGGGCCAGGCGGTCCGTGGCGGACCACACGTCGATCGTCGCGGCGCTCGAGCGCCGGGACGCGGACCTGGCCGAGCGCCTGGTGCGCGAGCACACGCTCGGCCTGGCCGCGCATGTGGAGAGGAACGGCGACGCCCTCGACGCCCTGGCCCCGCAGCCGGCACCCGGGAGGGCGTCCCCCACCCGTCCGCGCAGAATCGGTCCGGCCCGGGACCTGGCGGTGCACGGGGCGACTAATGGGGCGGAGGACGGGGCCGCCATGCCTGGTCCTGCGCAGGGCGTGCAGCCCGGCCCGGGCGTGTCTTAGCCGCAACCAGGTTCAGGGAAGGACGATCACCATGACGGCAGCAGCAGACCCTGACCGGCTTTCCGATGGGGGCGCATCCGCCCTTGTGGACCGATGCGGGCGGCAGGGTGGCGCAGCCCTGCGCGAGTACCTAATCCTGACGACGCCGGCGAATGTTGGGGCATGGCCATGCTTCTTAGCTCCTCTCGTGCCGTTGGCCGGCGGCCTCACGGGCGCAAAGATATCCGCACCATGGACGCCGGCTACGGCCACGCTGCGGTTTCGGCAGCCTGGTCGCGGCCACTGACACGCAACTACGAAACTTACCGGAGGGGATCAGAATGTCAGCATTAGCGCAAAGCATCGTTGCAGATACGACCGAAAGTGAGGCGACGCAGGCGCTGACCGACGGCTTCCACTTGGTGCTCGACGCGCTGAAGCTGAACGGCATTACCACGATCTACGGCGTGCCTGGCATTCCGATCACCGACCTCGGCCGCATGGCGCAGGCAGAGGGCATGCGCGTCATCTCATTCCGGCACGAGCAGAACGCCGGCAACGCCGCCGCTATCGCCGGCTACCTGACCAAGTCGCCGGGCATCTGCCTCACGGTGTCGGCGCCGGGCTTCCTGAATGGCTTGACCGCGCTGGCCAATGCCACGACCAACTGCTTCCCGATGATCCTCATCAGCGGCTCGTCCGAGCGGGAGATCGTGGACCTGCAGCAGGGCGACTATGAGGAGATGGACCAGCTCGCCATCGCCAAGCCGCTGTGCAAGGCGGCGTTCCGCGTGCTGCACGCCGTGGATATCGGCATCGGCGTGGCGCGCGCTATCCGCGCCGCCCTCTCCGGGCGTCCTGGCGGCGTTTACCTCGACTTGCCGGCTAAGCTATTCTCCCAGGTCATGGACGCCGAAGCCGGCGCCGCGTCGCTGGTGAAGGTGATCGACCCGGCGCCCGCCCAGCTTCCCGCCCCGTCTGCCATTCAGCGCGCGCTGGAGGTGCTCCAGGGCGCCAAGCGTCCCCTCATCATCCTTGGCAAGGGCGCCGCCTATGCGCAGGCCGACGACCAGGTACGCTCCTTGATCGAGACGAGCGGCATCCCTTACGTGCCGATGAGCATGGCCAAGGGGCTTTTGCCCGACACGCACCCGCTGTCAGCGGGCGCTGCACGCTCGACGGCACTGAAGGAGGCGGACGTTGTAATGCTGGTCGGCGCTCGCCTCAACTGGCTGCTGTCGCACGGGAAGGGCAAGACCTGGGGCGAGGCCGGGTCGCAGAGGTTCATCCAAATCGACATCGAGCCGCGGGAGATGGACAGCAACGTCGAGATCGCCGCCCCGCTGGTCGGCGACATCGGCTCCTGCGTATCCGCCCTGCTGCAGGGGATGGGCGCCGGCTGGAAGGCTCCCCCGGCGGAGTGGATCGAGAGGCTCAAAGCGCGCAAGGAAGCCAACATCGCGAAGATGGCGCCTAAGCTGATGAGCAATGCGACGCCGATGAACTTCCACACGGCGCTCGGCGCGCTGCGGACCGTCATCAAGGAGCGGCCGGACGCCATTCTTGTCAACGAAGGCGCCAACACGCTCGATCTCACGCGCGGCATCATCGACATGTATCAGCCGCGCAAGCGCCTGGATGTCGGCACCTGGGGCATCATGGGTATCGGCATGGGTTTCGCCATCGCGGCTGCGGTGGAAACCGGCAAGCCCGTGCTGGCAGTTGAAGGCGACAGCGCTTTCGGCTTCTCCGGCATGGAGGTCGAGACAATCTGCCGTTACAACCTGCCGGTCTGCATCGTCGTGTTCAACAACAACGGCATCTACCGCGGCACCGACGTGAACCCGACCGGCGGTGGGGACGTCGCAACGACCGTCTTCGTCGCCGGGTCCCGTTACGACAAGATGATGGAGGCCTTCGGCGGCGTCGGCGTTAACGCAGTGACGCCGGACGAGTTGAAGCGCGCCGTGGACGCGGCGATGGATTCCGGCAGGCCGACCCTCATCAACGCGGTGATCGACCCGGCGGCCGGCAGCGAAAGCGGCAACATCGGCAGCCTGAACCCGCAAAGCGTGCTGAAGAAGAAATAATTCGGCTCCATCGAGCCTGATCCGGAACAAGGGAAGACACACAATGAAAGCTCTTGAGGGCGTCAAGATACTCGACTTCACCCACGTGCAATCCGGCCCGACCTGCACGCAGTTGCTGGCTTGGTTCGGTGCGGACGTGATCAAGGTGGAGCGCCCTGGCGAGGGCGACATCACCCGCGGCCAGCTTCGCGACATCCCGGATGTGGACAGCCTGTATTTCACCATGCTGAACCACAACAAGCGGTCGATCACCGTGGACAGCAAGCACTCGCAGGGCAAGGAGGTCATTGAGGGGCTGATCCGAACCTGCGACGTGCTGGTGGAGAACTTTGCACCCGGCGCGCTGGACCGCATGGGTTTTACCTGGGAGCGCATCCAAGAGCTGAACCCGCGCATGGTGATGGCTTCGGTCAAGGGCTTCGGTCCCGGCCCGTACGAGGATTGTAAGGTGTACGAGAATGTGGCGCAATGCGCTGGCGGTTCCGCGTCCACCACGGGGTTCGACGACGGCCCGCCGCTGGTGACGGGTGCGCAGATCGGCGACAGCGGGACCGGGCTGCACTTGGCGCTGGGCATCGTCGCCGCCTTGTATCAGCGCAACACGACCGGGCGGGGCCAAAAGGTGCTGGCGGCGATGCAGGACGGCGTGCTGAACCTGTGCCGGGTCAAGCTACGCGATCAGCAGCGCCTGGCGCACGGGCCGCTGAGGGAGTTCCCGCAATTTCCGGACGGCGAGTTCGGCGATGCCGTGCCGCGGGCCGGCAACGCTTCCGGCGGCGGCCAGCCCGGCTGGATCCTGAAGTGCAAAGGCTGGGAAACCGATCCCAACGCCTACATCTACTTCATCACCCAGGCCCCGGTGTGGAAATCCATCTGCGAGGTGATCGGCGAACCCGGCTGGATTACCCACCCCGACTACGCCAAGCCCGCGGCCCGGCTGCCGCGCCTCAAGTCCATTTTCGCCCGCATCGAGGAATGGACGATGACGAAGACGAAGTTCGAGGCGATGGAGGAGCTGAACAAGCGCGACGTCCCCTGCGGCCCCATCCTTTCAATGAAGGAGATCGCCGAGGACCAGTCGCTGCGCGCGACCGGCACGGTGGTCGAGGTGGACCATCCGACGCGGGGCAAGTACCTGACCGTTGGCAACCCGATCAAGATGTCCGACAGCAAGACCGAGGTGACGCGGTCCCCGTTGCTGGGCGAGCACACCGACGAGATCCTTCGGGACGTGCTGCACTTCGATGCCGACCGCATCGCCGCCATGCACAAGTCAGGCGCCCTGAGCGTCCGGCCCCGCATCGCGGCCGAGTAACCGACGGGGCCGGCCAGGCGCCGGCCCATCCAGATGCACCAAAAAAAGACCTCCGGAGGACACGATGCTAGACACGACCCAGACCGCCAAGGACACCGTCCGCAAGATCCTGGACACCATCAAGGCCGACGGCCGCGACAGCCTAACTGCGCCGGAAGGCAAGCTGGTCTGCGATGCCTACGGGATTACGGTCCCCCAGGAAGGGGTGGCTTCGTCGGCCGACGAGGCCGTCCAGATGGCGTCGAGCATGGGCACGGTCGTTCTGAAGATCGTTTCGCCGGACATCCTGCACAAGACCGAAGCTGGCGGCGTCCTCGTCGGCCTGAAGACCGCCGAGGAGGTGCGCCGCGGCTATGACACCATCCTCAGCAATGTTCGGGCCTATAAAGCCGATGCGAAAATCATAGGCCTCCAGGTGCAGCAGATGCTGCAGGGCGGCCAGGAGGTCATTATCGGCGCCGTGACCGACGACAGCTTTGGCAAGCTGGTCGCATTCGGCCTGGGCGGCGTGCTGGTCGAAGTGCTCAAGGACATCACCTTCCGCCTAGCCCCAGCCACCCACGAGGACGCGCTGTCCATGCTGGACGGCGTGCAGGCGGCCGAGATGCTAAAAGGCGTCCGCGGCAGCGAGCCGGTCAACCGCGAGGCGCTGTCCAACCTGATCGTCCGCGTGTCCGAGCTGGTCAGCGACTTCCCGGAGATTTCCGAGATGGATCTGAACCCGGTGTTCGCGACGGCGAAGGGGGCCATCGCCGCCGACGTCCGCATTGTGGTCGATTTCAGTCCCAAAGCCCCGCGCCACCGCCCGGCGCACGACGACATCGTCACGGCGATGAACCGCATTATGCGCCCGGACTCCGTGGCAGTGATCGGCGCCTCCGCCGAGGCCGGCAAAATCGGCAACTCTGTGATGAAGAACCTTATCACCGGCGGCTATCAGGGCAAGATCTACCCGATCCACCCCAAGGCCGACGAGATCATGGGCCACAAGGCCTATAAGTCGGTGAAGGACGTGCCCGGTGATATCGACACCGCCGTGTTCACCATCCCGGCCAAGTTCGTCGCCGCCGCGCTGATCGAATGCGGTGAGAAGAAGATTTCCGGCGCCGTCCTGATCCCCTCGGGCTTCGCCGAGACTGGGAACGAGGAAGGGCAGCTCGAATTGCAGGAGATCGGGCGCAAGTATAACATCCGCCTGATGGGGCCGAATATCTACGGCTTCTACTACACCCCGAAAAACCTTTGCGCGACGTTCTGCACCGCCTATGACGTGCGCGGCCACGCCGCCTTGTCGTCGCAGTCCGGCGGCATCGGTATGGCGATCATCGGCTTCAGCCGCTCCGCCAAGATGGGCGTTTCGGCCATCGTCGGCCTGGGCAACAAGTCGGACATTGACGAGGACGACCTGCTGACCTTCTTCGAGCAGGACGATGAGACCCATATCATCGCCCAGCACTGCGAGGACCTGAAGGACGGCCGCGCCTTCGCCGAGGTGGCGCGCCGGGTATCCAAAAAGAAGCCGATTGTGATGCTCAAGGCGGGCCGCACGTCGGCTGGGGCGAAGGCAGCCAGCAGCCATACCGGCGCGCTGGCCGGCAACGACAAAATCTACGAGGACGTGCTGGCGCAGGTGGGCGTCATCCGCGCCCGGTCCCTGCGCGATATGCTGGAGTTCACACGCGGTATCCCCGTGATGCCGACGCCGAAGGGCGAGAACATCGTCATCATCACCGGCGCCGGCGGGTCCGGCGTGCTGCTGTCGGACGCCTGTGTGGACAACGGCCTGCAGCTGATGGCGATCCCCGAGGACCTGGACGCTGCGTTCCGCAAGTTCATCCCGCCGTTCGGCGCGGCGGGCAACCCCGTGGACATCACCGGCGGCGAGCCGCCGATGACGTACGCCAACACGGTGCGCCTTGGATTGCAGGATGACCGCATCCACGCGCTGATCCTGGGCTACTGGCATACGATCGTCACGCCGCCGATGGTGTTCGCCAGGTTGATGGTCGAGACGATCAACGACATGAAGGCGAAGGGCATCAGCAAGCCCGTCGTGGTGTCGCTTGCAGGCGATGTGGAGGTTGAGGAGGCGGCGGAGTACCTGTACGCGCACGGCATTCCCGCATATGCCTATTCCACCGAAATTCCTGTGGCAGTGCTCGGCGCGAAGTATCGCTGGGCTCGTGGCGCAGGGCTAGTTTAATGAACATCCACGAATACCAGGCCAAAGAACTGTTGCGCGGATATGGCGTGGCCGTGCTGCAGGGGTTCGTTGCATCGACACCGGAGGAGGCCGAGCAAGCCGCCGCTAAGCTGCCCGGCCCCATCTACGTCGTGAAGGCACAAATCCACGCGGGCGGCCGCGGCGCCGGGCGTTTTGAGCATGATCCCGGAGGCAAGGGCGGCGTGCGCCTTGCCAAGTCTACCGCCGACGCGCAGGAGGCCGCGGCAGCGATGATCGGCAACGTCCTGGTTACCAAGCAGACCGGCCCCGCCGGACGCCGGGTCAGCCGCGTTTATGTCGAGGCCGGCTGCGACATCAAGCGCGAGCTGTATCTTTCGCTGCTGGTCGATCGGGAAACGTCGTGCGTCACCATCATCG
>JAABUK010012460.1_pt1 | contig 10819 bp, 11 predicted proteins | sample 5559141 | NCBI WGS metagenome assembly JAABUK01 (sample SAMN10711869, study PRJNA513367) | rock metagenome | isolation source: Antarctica rocks | place: Antarctica: Victoria Land, Pudding Butte nord | collected 2016-01-03
GGCGACGTGCTTGCCGTCGGCGCAGCGGTACGTGTCGTAGAACGGGGCGCCGCCGTCCAGGAGGTTCTCCTCGCGCCGGTCGGTCCACAGCCCGTCAGCGTGCGGCCCGTACACCATGGTCAACAGTGACGCGGCGCCGTCGACCATGGCGGCGTCGACGACCTGCCCGTGGCCGCTGCGTTGCCGTTCCAGGAGTGCGGCGAGGATGCCGACGACGAGGAACAGGGATCCTCCGCCGAAGTCGGCCACGAGGTTGAGCGCCTGACGCGGTTTGTCCGCGGACCCGGTGGCGTGCACTGCGCCGACGAGGCCGGCGTAGTTGATGTCGTGTCCCGGGGCCTGGGCGAGTGGCCCGTCTTGTCCCCAGCCGGTCATCCGGGCATAGACCAGAGCGGGGTGGCGGGCGCGACACTGCTGAGGTCCGACGCCGAGGCGCTCGGCCACCCCGGGACGCATTCCCTCGACGAGGACGTCCGCGGCCGCGGCGAGGCGCAAGACGGTCTCCACGGGCCGCGTCCTTGAGGTCGGCTTCGACGGTCGGCCGGCTCCGGTTCAACGTCGGTGTGGGGGCGGCGTCGAGGCCTGCACCGCCGGGCGGTCGACACGGACCACGTACGCGCCCATCTCGGCGAGCAGCAGACAGGCATACGGGCCCGGCCCTATGCCGGCAAGCTCCACCACCCGCACGCCCGCCAGCGGGCCGGCCGTCACTTCGCGCCCGACCCGGAGAGGATGCCGGTCACGGTGGCCCGCAGGAGGGGCAGCGCCTCCGGCGAGCTCCGCAGGTGCGGCGTCTGGGCGATGTTGTTGACGATCATGAGAGCGGCCTGCACCTCGATACGAGCAGCGGTCACGCCAAGTTCGGGCCGCACCGCTTGCAACAACGAGACGCATTCGGTGATGTAGTCGTGCTGGGACTCCCGGAACCGGTGACGCATCTCGGTGGACAGGACAGGCAGGTCACCGAGCAGCACGTTCATCACCTCGCGGCGCTCCATCGTCAGGGCGATGTACGAGTCGAGAAGCCGCGCAAGCGCGTCGGCCTCATCCGAGGCCTTGGCCAGGCTCGGGTGAGCTCTATCCAAAGCCATTCGTCGGCCCGGGTCAGGACCGCGAACATGGGGCCTGCTTGCTGGCGAAGTGGTTGTAGACGCTTGGGCCGGCGATGCCGACCCGCCTCGCCGACGTCATCGACGGTGACTAACGCATACCCGCGTTCGGTGAAGAGCCTGCTGGCGGCGGCCAGGATGACCTCTCGGCGCGAACGGATGACCAGACCGGCCGGGACGGCAGTGGCCTCGCACGAGCGGCCTGAACAGCCACAAGGCACTCTGGCAGGCCGGACATGACGGCACTGGGTTCTGGTGATGCCCGAGCGTGCGGGGATGCGCGTTTGGCATCACCAACGGCACGCCCGGCGGACCCGGCAGCGCCGCGCCCTGACGACTGGGTGGGCGAGATCGTCGACGGCACTGGTGAGCCCCTCGGCTTCGGGATCGACTGGACCGAGTGTGGCGTGGTCAAGTTCCTGCGCGCCCAGATAGTAGACGCGTTGACTCCCTGGCTCTGCGCCCTCGACTACGTCACCGCCGAGGCCACCGCGGTCAGGCACCCGCACCAAGACGGGCCCTGGGGCTGGGCCGGTGCGACTTCCGCAGGCCGCCGGCAAGGCGCGTCCACCCCTCGTGTCCAGAGCCACTAGGGGAGGATCGGCGAGCTCTCATGCAGGTAGCCCCGTACGCCTTGGGTTGCTACGTTGAGCCGATGAGCGCGCCGCCCGAGTCCTACTTCGACACGTCCGGATGGGATCCACGTGACGTGCGTTCTGGTGGGTCGCGGATGGTGGCGGTCAGCACACCGAATGGCGAGTTCCGGGTGTGGACGAAGCGGGTCGGCACCAACCCCGACCTGAAGGTGCTGCTGCTGCACGGCGGTCCGGGGGCGACCGGCGAGCTGTACGAGTGCTTCGACACCTGGTTCCCCGGTGCCGGGATCGAGTACTACTACTACGACCAGCTCGGCTCGTTCCGCAGCGACCAACCCGACGACCCGGCGTTGTGGGACCTGGCCAGGTTCGTCGACGAGGTCGAGCAGGTCCGTCAAGCACTCGTCCTGGACGCGAGCAACTTCGTTCTCCTCGGGCAGTCATGGGGCGGGATCCTCGCCATGGAGTACGCGGTCCACCACCAGGAGCACCTCAAGGGTCTGGTGATCTCCAACATGATGTCGAGCGCGCGGCTTTATAACGCCTATGCCCACGACGTCCTCATGCCCACCATGGACCCGTCGGTCCTCGCGCAGATCAAGCAGTTCGAGGCGGACGGGACCACTGATGACCCGCGGTATGAGCAGCTGCTCATGGAGCACCACTACGTCCTGCACGTCTGTCGGCTGCCGCTCGAGGAGTGGCCCGACCCGGTCCGGCGTTGTCTGGGTCACATCAACCCAGCGATCTACGTGCCCATGCAGGGGCCGAGCGAGCTCGGCCTCAGTGGCACCCTTGAAGACTGGGACCGCTCGGGAGATCTCAAGAACATCGACGTGCCGACCCTCGTCATCGGCGCCACTCACGACACGATGGACCCTGAGCACATGAAGTGGATGGCCGAGCAGCTCCCCCAAGGCACCTACCTGCACTGCCCCGAGGGGAGCCACCTGTCGCAGTTCGACGACCCGCAGCACTACTTCCCGGGGCTGGTCCGCTTCCTGCAGTCCTTGTAGCGACGTGCCCGCGGCTGCCCGTGATGAGTGCCTCGTGAGTCAGTAAGTGACGGTCGGCGGCGGTTCGGGCCGCCGACGGTCATTCGCCGCCATAGGCCAGAGCGCGCTGTGGCGGAGTGCCCCACCTGGTCGTTCCATGACCGACGAGCAGGGCGGGACTTTCACCCGGACCGAAATCATCGTGTCACTCCCTCTCACGACGCCGAGCTCGTCATCATTTCCGGAGCCGGCTCAAGCCGAGCGGCAACGTCGAGCTCGACACGCTGAACCGGGAGAGGCGCCGCGGCAGCAGTCGATATCGGTGCGGGCCGTGGACGCCGAGGCACCAGCGACCCATAAGAGCCGCCGCGGCCGGTGTAGATCAACAATCCCGAGACCCGGTCGGGTACGGCATCCAACGCGGCGCGGACCACAGGAAGCGCTCGGAACCGCAGCCAGTGGTCCTCTTCGGCGAAGCCGAGTTCCAGGGCGACACCCCACGGGTGGCGGGTCCACTGCCAATCGACCACCAGGTTGGTGTGCGCCGCCTCCACCAGAGCGTCACCGTAGGCGTCTCGCCAGCGCAGGGCAGACAGTTCCCCGTCCAACACCTCGATGGTCCAGTACTCCACGACAACAGGGTGCGCCGGCCATACGCACGAGGTCAACCAGCATGTGCGGTCGCCCGTGCTCCCAGTGTGGGTTTCCGGTTGCGGGGTTCCGTCGGCTGGAACGAGGTGCCTGGAGCGATGAGTGCGCCGGCAGGCGGCGAAGTGACGCATTTATCGCGGGAGTGTGGAAGGGAGTCCGGTGGGCGCAAAGCTGCGTTGACTCCCGAGGATCCGACCTGCGGGTGTCAGCCACGCGTCACCCTCCCGCACATGAGCCGCCCTCCGCTGCGGGAGCCTCCCCAAGGCCATCGGCTCAGGGCGCCGGCGTCGCCCGTCGCTTGAAGGCCTGCCGAAGGTCCCGCATGGCGGGCACGTTCCGCAGCCCGTCAGGTGTCCGGTAGAGACGGCAGGCCATCGCCCCCGACGTCCCCCGTGGTCTCGAACAGGTCGGTCCCGTCCACGACGAACGCGGGCGATCCCCCGAACGCCCGGGCCCGCGCCGCGTCCTCGGAGTCGATGGCCCTGATAGTGACCGTCACGTCCGCGAGCCCGATGCCATCAAGTGCGGCCCGAAGCAACTCCCAGGCCCCCTCGCTCCCCGGGCCCCCCGGAATCACGAGTAGTTCGACGTCCACCCAAGCATCATGACCGGCCCGTCAAGACTTGACGGGCCGCCCCATCGGCCTCATGGACCGTCCGGCATCCCGGGCGCTGAGTGCAGGCGAGACCGGGTCTGCCTACAAGTTGAAAGCGACCGACCCGGCCCGCGTCCCCGTCGGGACGGGCCACGCTGAGCTGAACCCGACGGTGCCACAACCGGTGCCCACACAATCTGCCTCATCGACCTACCTCTAAGGACTCACCCTCGGCGGCGCTGAACGCGGGCCGGAGCGAGGGGTCGGTTGCCGTCCTCGCGGGCGGCGTAGCGTGGAGTGGTGCTCCCCGAACAGGTGCGCCTCGACCTCCAGTGGGTGGCTCGCGACTTCGAGGGGCTGCTGGCAACCGCTGCGGCGGATCGGCTCGACGAGCCGACCGAAGGCACCCGATGGACCAACCGGCAGTTGCTGTGGCACATGTCCTTCGGTCAGCACATCGCCCGAGTACTGATCCCCGTGGTGGGCGGGTTCTCCAAGCTCCCAGGGTCGGCGTCCCGTCGGTACGCCCACGCCCTGTCCGCTGCGACCCGTCCGTACGAATGGGTGAACTACGCCGGCAGCGTCGCCGGCGCCCGGCTCACCGGTCTTCGGCTTGCCCGGCGGTGGATGCGGCGGGACACGGAGTGGCTGCTGGGCTGGGGCGCCGGCGCGACGGACAGGCAGCTCTCCTCAGGCATGTTTGTGCCAGCCGGCTGGGACCTCTACTTCACCTTCTGGATGAGCCGCTACGACGTGCTGGCGTGGACCAGGAAGCACTACGACCACCACCGTGCGCAACTGACCCTCGACATCCCGGGAGCCTCCACTTGAGCGCGCCTCCGACCCGCCGCGGCGATTCCCGACCCTTTGCGAGTCGCCGGGCTGCACCGGCAGGCGGCGGGGAAGGACGCGACTCCGACCGATGGCTCGACGAACTCGACGAACGGGTCGCGGCAGATTTGCTCGGATCTGCCCTGCTGACCCGCGCGGAGATCAGCGGTGGGTGGGCGCACCCAGTTCCCACCAGTCGGCCGGTACACGGTCACCATCACGCGTGCGGTGACCTCGACGTCGGGAGGGCTGCAGAACTTCCAGAGCTCCTTCGCGGCACGCCTGGTGGGCGTAGACCCGATTGGCGGGGAGCGCGTCACGGTCTTATACATTCAGATAGATGCAACACTCGGAGACCCGAAGCGTGTCTCACAGGTGGGGCACAGGGTCGCGCCACGGTTCTCTCAGACCCCTTTCTTAGCGTCCGGAACGGATCGATCCAGGTCGAGTCTCGAAGCAGGTCGAGGCGCTGGACCGGCTCGCTGGGTTGGTCGGACTGTCGACGACGCCAAGCGTGGCGCGGAAGCGGGTGGGCTGGGTGCACGTGGCTCGTGAAGGACGACGCCGGACGCGGCGTCGCACCGCCATCACCGTCGTGGCGGCCCTCGTCGTTGTTGCCGCAGCGGTCGGCGGGTGGTGGTGGACCCACCGGACCGCCGCCGCTCAGGCCGCGGTGACCACGCAGCTGGTCGCCGCCTCGACCGAGACGGTCAAGGAGACGGTGTCGGCGGCCGGTACCATCCAGCCGGCCAACCAGGCCAACCTCAAGTTTGCTCAGGGCGGCAAGGTGACGGCGGTCGACGTCAAGGTCGGGGACACCGTCACCCCCGGCCAGACGCTCGGCGTCATCGACGCGACCACCCTCACCGCCGCGGTCACCCTGGCGCAGCAGCAGCTCACCGCCGCGCAGGCCCAGCTGGCCGCGGCCACCACCGCCGCGAACGCCCAGCAGATCGCCTCCGCCAACGCGCAGGTGACCTCAGCCCAAACCAAGGTCACGTCGGCACAGCAGGCGCTCGACCAGGCGACGCTCACCGCTACCATCGCCGGAACCGTGGCCGCGGTCAACGCCAACGTCGGTGAGACCGTGAGCGGGGGGACCTCCAGCTCCGGCAGCGCTGGTTCGGGCTCGTCGGGCGGTTCCGGGTCGTCCGGCGGCTCAGGGTCGTCGGGCGGTTCGGGGTCCAGCGGCTCCGGTGCAGCCGCGGGCACCAGCGCTGCGTCGTCCGCGTCAGCTGCCCAGTTCGTCGTCATCGCCACCGACGCGTGGGTCGTCAACGCGACGGTCGGCGCCTCCGACCTGGCCAAGCTCAAGAACGGCCTGCAGGCCACCATCACACCCACCGACGCGACGCAGCCGATCTTCGGCACCCTCTCGACGGTCGGCGTCATCGGGACGACCAGCGGTGGCACGTCCACGTTCCCGGTCACCATCGCGGTCACCGGCACTCCCACCGGGCTGTATGCCGGGACCACCGCCAACGTCGTCATCACCGTCAAGCAGGTGCCCGACGTGCTCACTGTGCCGACCGCGGCGATCCACGACGAGGGCGGGCAGACCGTCGTCTACCAGATGAAGGACGGCGCACGGGTCTCGACGCCGGTCACCGTCGGCACCGTCTACGGCACCACGACGCAGGTGACCAAGGGGCTCAATGCGGGCGACCAGGTCGTGGTGACCGGGCGCACCGGCCGCGTCCCGTCGGGCACGAGCACCGGTGGCACCGGGCGTACCGGCAACGGCAACGGCAACGGCGGTGCGGGGGGCTTCGGCGGCGGGAACGGCGGCAGCTTCGGCCAGCAGGGCGGCATCGGGCAGGGTGCCCCCCCGCCCGCACCGGGCGGCAACTGATGACGGTCGTGACGTTCGACGACCTCACCTCCGCCGATCCCGACGGCGCGACCACCGACGAGACCGCCTCGGGCGAACGCCAGCCGATCCTGGATCTTCACGAGGTGCGCAAGACGTATGCCATGGGCGCCCTCGAGGTCGAGGCGCTCCGTGGCATCGACCTCGTCGTCCCTAACGGTGACTACGTCGCCATCATGGGCCCGTCCGGGTCCGGCAAGTCAACGCTGATGCACATCGTCGGCTGCCTCGACGTGCCCACGTCCGGCACCTACCGGCTCGCCGGCGTCGATGTGAGCGGCATGGACGAGGAGGACCTCGCCGAGGTCCGCAACCGGCGGATCGGGTTCGTCTTCCAGCAGTTCAACCTACTGCCCACCTTCACCGCCGTGCGCAACGTCGAGCTCCCCCTTGTGTATGCCGGGGTGTCGCGCAAGGAGCGCCGCCGCCGGGCCGAGGAGGCCCTGGATCGGGTGGGTCTCGGCGACCGCCTTGAACACCGACCGGGTGAGCTGTCCGGAGGGCAGCAGCAGCGCGTCTCGGTCGCCCGGGCGCTGGTCACCGATCCCGACCTCATCCTGGCCGACGAGCCCACCGGCAACCTCGACACCGCCTCCACTCTCGACGTCCTATCCCTGTTCCGCGAGTTACACGATCAGGGCCGCACCGTCGTGCTCATCACCCATGAGCGGGAGGTCGCCGACCAGGCGCAGCGCACCGTACTCATCCGCGACGGGCACCTCTTCCACTCCCATAAGGAAGAGGTCGCCGCAACCGAGGGACTCGCCGCCCTCGAGTCCTCGCCACCTACGTCCCCGTTGGCATCGCCGCATCCCTCCCCGTCGGCGCCACGGGACGCCGCCCGCCGCCCGCTCTGGGAGCACGACGCCCAAGAGGACCCTTCATGACGTGGGCGGACACCTTCCGCACGGCATACGAGGCGATCCTGGCCCGCCGGATGCGCTCGATCCTCACCATGCTCGGCATCCTCATTGGCATCGCCGCGGTGATGCTCACCGTCGGCCTCGGCCAGGGTGCGCAGCAGAAGGTCGCAAGCGCCATCAACGCCCTCGGCTCCAACCTGCTGGTCGTCTCGCCGGGCAGCACGACGAGCGCCAGCGGGTTCCGCGGCGGCCAGGGCACCGCGACGACGCTGACCGCCGGCGACGCGCAGATGCTGGCGAACTCGGCCATCGCGCCGGACGTGGCGGCCGTGGCTCCCGCGTCGACCGCGAACCAGCCCCTCGCCGCCGGGGCGCAGACGTGGACGTCATCGGTCGTCGGCACGACCCCGTCCTGGCTGTCGGTACGCGCCCGATCCGCGGTCGAGGGCCGCTTCTTCACCGACGCCGACCTCGCTGCCGGCAACACCGTCGCGGTCCTCGGGTCGACCACGGCGAGCGAGTTGTTCACGAGCAACCCAGTCGGGCAGACGGTGACGATCAACAACGCCCAGTTCACTGTGATCGGCATCCTCGACACCCAGGGCAGCAGCTCGTCGACGAACCTGGACGACCAGGTCGTCATCCCCAGTACGACCTTCGCGACCCGGGTTTCGGCGAGCACCAACCCGGAGGCGGTCAGCACGATCTACCTGCAGGCCGCGAGCCAGTCGACGCTCTCCGCGGCATACCAGGAGGTCAACAAAGCGTTGCTCACCAGTCACGGCGTGACCGCGACGGCCGCCGACTTCACGCTGAGCAGCCAGCAGTCGCTCGTCGACACCGCGACCAGCACCGAACACGTGCTCACCGTGCTGCTCGCCGGCATCGCCGCCATCTCGCTGCTCGTCGGCGGTATCGGCGTCATGAACATCATGCTCGTGTCGGTGGCCGAGCGGGTCCGCGAGATCGGCCTGCGCAAGGCCCTCGGTGCCAGCCCCACAGCGATCCTGCGCCAGTTCCTCCTCGAGGCCAGCCTGCTCGGCCTCACCGGCGGGGTGCTCGGCCTGGCCGTCGGGTACGCCGGTGCCGCCGTCCTGCCGAGCCTGATCTCCCAGCCCGTGACGATCTCAGCCCTCTCCGCGGTCGGCGCCCTGGTCATCTCCCTCGCCATCGGCCTGGTCGCCGGGGTCTACCCCGCCAACCGCGCCGCCCGCCTCGCCCCCATCGACGCTCTCAGGAGTGAATGACATGCCCACCCTGGTGCGCACCGGCAGCCTCCCGTATGCCGGGCTCACCCTCATCACGGCACTCGCCCTCGGGGCGTGCGGTGGCGGGTCGTCCACGACGAGCGGGCCAGCTCCCGCGGCCGGCTCGACGCCGGCGTCGACGGGGACCGCGGGCGCTCAGAGGGGGCAAGGTCAGCGACAGCCCGGCACCACGGGCCTCATCGCGGCGGTGAACGGGTCGACGATGCAGGTGCAGACCCGCACCGACCAGACCGCGGTGACCTGGACCGACGCGACGACGTTCACCAAGCAGGCGTCAGCCACGGCGGCGGACGTCACCGCGGGCTCCTGTGTGACCGTTGTCGAGCCGCTGTCGACGAGCACCGCGACGAGGACGCCTGGAGGGGCTGCGCCGACCGAGGTGACCGCGACGGCGGTCCAGGTCCGTCCGGCCACGAACGGACAGTGCGCGGGCGGGTTCGCCGGCGGCGGAGGTCCCGTCGGGGCAGGTCCCGGCGGCGGAGGCCTCGGCGGTGGAGGTGCCGGGGCGACCGGCGCTCCGACGCGTACAGGCACCGCCGGTCCGGAAGGTGGCGGCGGCGGGTTCGGCCGGCGCGGCGTCAACGGCCTCGTCACCGCGGTGAGCGGAAGCACCATTGCCGTACAGGAGGCGGTACGCGGCGGCGCGGGCGCAGGGTCGGCATCCGCGACCGCCGGCACGACGCAGACGGTCACGGTGACGACGACGGGCACGACCACCTACCTCGCCGAGAAGTCGGCCACAGCCGCCGATGTGGCCGTCGGCGAGTGCGCCACGACATCCGGCAAGCCCGACGACACCGGAGCCGTAGCGGCCACCGCCATCGCGCTGCGACCGGCCACCAACGGCAGCTGCACCAACGGCGGCGGCGCCGGACGCCCCACCGGTACCGCGACCGGATCGACGGGGTCCGCGAATGGCTAGCGCACGACAGCGCCGTCGCTGGCGCCGGCGGGGTGCCGTCGCGGCGGGGGTGGTCGCCGTCCTCGGGGCCGGCGGCTACGCGACATACGCGCAGGTTTCGAAGAACGACCCTGAGAGCACCTACCGTCTCGCGACGGCCTCGCTGGGGTCGGTCGCGCAGACGCTGACCATCACCGGCACCGTCAAGCGGGTGTCTCAGGTGAGCGCGACGTTCCCCGTGAACGGCACGGTGACCGGGGTCCTCGTCAAGGTTGGGGACACCGTCACCCCGGGCCAGCAGCTCGCCACGATCGACAAAACGCCACTACAGGCGGCGCTCACCGACGGCCAGGCGCAGCTGCTCCAGGCCCAGGCACAGCTGACGTCGGACCAGACGACGACTGCCGCCGGCGGGGCGGGATCGACCGGCTCTACCGGCTCTACCGGACCCACCGGGTCGACGGGCGCTTCGGGGTCTGCGGGCGCTGCGGGGTCTTCAGGGTCGGGCGCGGCCTCATCATCCCGGTCGCCCGCGGCCAAGAGCAGCACGGGGTCCAGCGGGAGCGGTACGGGGAGCACCGCCGCCGGACCCACCGGGTCGTCCACCGGTTCGTCCGGGCCGTCCACCGCTTCGTCCGGTACCTCGGGATCGACGGGGTTGCGCACGTCAGGCTCGGGGTCGTCCTCGACCGTCACCCTGCCCGACGCGAGTCCGCTGCACCAGGCCATAACGGCGATGAAGGTGGCCGCCGCGACCGAGGGGACGGCCTGCGCCCCCGTCCTAGCGGCCACGCCGCACCTCACCCCGGCCGCCTCGACGGCTCCTCCGACCACCTCGCAAACCACCTCGGCGACCACGGATCCCACGACGCCGCCGGCGACCTCCGCGACCACGTCGCCGACCGCACCTCCGACGACCGATCCCACGACGCCGCCGACGACACCCCCGACCTCCGCGACCAAATTGCCGACGACGCCGCCGACGTCTGCGACCACGACCTCACCGACGACCCCGCCGACCTCTTCGACGACGTCACCCACGACCAAATCGCCGACAACGCCGACGACCTCTGCGACCACGACCTCACCGACGACCCCGCCGACCTCTTCGACGACGTCACCCACGACCAAATCGCCGAC
>JAABUK010012461.1_pt1 | contig 10819 bp, 11 predicted proteins | sample 5559141 | NCBI WGS metagenome assembly JAABUK01 (sample SAMN10711869, study PRJNA513367) | rock metagenome | isolation source: Antarctica rocks | place: Antarctica: Victoria Land, Pudding Butte nord | collected 2016-01-03
ATAGTGACTTGATCAATTCGTCTGCTATCATATCTTGACTAGAGACGAAGTTCACTGAGATCTGATTCTTCTTGTGCAGATTTCGAATGTGATGATAAGCGATGTCGATGTGCTTCGATCGTTCGTGAATATGAGCATTCTTAACCAGCATAAGAGTCGCTTGATTATCTTCTTTGAGCTGCGTGAGTGAGACAGATTGATGAGTAATCTTCTCAAGAATATCAACGTGACTGTGACTGATGCTCAAGTACTTTGTCAGATTCATGTTCTTGAGCACTTAACTGATTCATAGACTCTTCTTGATGCAGATTGATAGAGTCATGTACTCTGTCTTGATGATCGATGTGACAACGAACTTTTGCTTTCGACTCATTCAGAAGACTGATTCTTCATCAAGCATGTAGATGTAGACGAGAATCGACTTGCAATCTAGTCTGTCTGAGACGTAGTCTGAGTCAGAGTATTCTACTAACTTCATGCTCTCACTGACTTCGTACATGATGTCTAGATCAATGATGAAACGAACGTATCATATCAACTTCTTCAAGACGTGTTCATGATGTTCTGCAGAATCACTGAGATATTGACTTAGTTGATTGAGAGCAAAGATGATGTTGAGTTGAGTGTGAATTGCAACATACATGAGACTTTCAATGACTTGTTGATACTCATGCTGATCGATTCTCACGTCTTCGAGTTCAGCTGAGCGAAGAGCATCATATTCATTCATTGAAAGATCTGTTGTCTTGTGCTTGTCTTGCTTCATGTTGAGTCTCTCGAGAACGTCATGAAGATAGTGAGTTTGATTCATTCGTAAGGTTTGTGCCTTTCTGTTGCAAGTGATTTGAATATCAAGAATCTTCTTCATTTTCTTCAGATTCTTGACTTTGAAAACACATTGAAACTCATGCTTAAATCATTTAATGTTGCTCAATGATTTGCAGACAATGACTATGTTGTCAACGTATAGTAGCAACATGATTTCTTTTGATCTATGAATCAGAAGGCATGAGTCTGCAGCGCATTGTGCAAAGTCGAGTTCAGACAGCGCTGTTACACAGCGATCATGTCAGTCTTGTGCAGCTTGCTTGAGATCATAAAGACTTTGAAGAACTTTTAGAACACAGTCAGATTTGACTTTCATCTCAGACGAAGAGAACATGTAGATGATTTCTTTGAGAAACGACTCAGTAAACGCATTGTTCACATCGACTTGATGAAGTTCAAGATCTTTCATTGTCGCGATAGCTAGAAAGACTCGCAGAGTGTCAAACTTGACGATTGACGCGAAAGTATTCTCGTAGTCAACTTCATGAATTTGAAAGAAATCTCTGACCACTAGTCTTGTCTTCAGTTTATCAAGAGAATCATCGACGTGCATCTTTGACTTGAAGACTCATTTGCTTGTTACGATGTTGATCTTTTTGAGCGACACTTCTTCTTGTCAGATTTCGTTGATGACTAGTGTCACAAGTTCTGCGTTGATCACTTCTTTTCAAAGTTTTCTTCAAACTGAGTTCTGCACTGCGTCTTTGTAAGTGTTCAACGTGAAGATTCTTATTGCTTTAGAAGAGTCAGATTCATCGACGTTGAATAATGTTCATGACATGCTTGCATCAGAATCGCTCTCATCATCATCAACTTTCTCTGTGATGAATCAGATCATCATAACTCGTGAGATCTTGAATGCGCGATCTTTCAGTTGTTGATCTTCGCTGTCTCTTTTTCTCTTTAAAATGACTACATGCAGAAATGTTTGAACTGCTGACTTTGACGTGCTTGATGCAAAGACTTTCTGAGTGATCTGAACATTTGAGTGAATTTCGTAATCATCTGACGCTTGTGATGTGATCTTGAATAGTGCATTCAAGTTGATTGCAGTAGTCTTCAGTGCATTAGTCGATTCAGACGAAACGTCAATCATGAAAGCGTCAGGTTTTGAAACGTCAGTTGACACGTTATTCTTTGATGATCTTCTCACAGATCTTCGCTCTGAAAGAACGTTGAATGTCTGTTTGCGAAGTCACAAGTTCATGTCTTCATTCTTTTCATCTTCAGCGAACTTGACAGCATGACTCTTGATGACTCGATTGAGATCTGAGACTCAAAGATGATATTGCTTATCAATGTCTTTCACATATCTCATGAATGCGTCGAATCTGCCTCTGTTCATGAATTTGTCTCATCTGTCTTCGATTGACAACGACTTGAGATCGACGTGCGAGTAGCATTTGCATTCTCATACTCGTACATGATCAATTGAGAGCTTGATCTCGATGAATGTCTTCTTCAAGATCGTGAGAGCTTCGTCGATCAAGAGTCTCGTGATGATTTGATTTCACAGATAGACATCTGTTTTCGCAGCTTCTGCTCAGAACTCAATGAGAAGTTCAGCATTCTTGATCATGACTTGCATCAAGTTTTCTGTGATGCATATGACTCTTTCGACTACTTCATTTTGAATTAACATATGTGAGACAGTGTATTGAGAAGCAATATCAACTGATGAGCATCAGCTATTCAAGATGACTTTAAGTTTCGTGACGTTGTCGCTGCGTACTGAGAGAAGTCTGACATCGCTGTGAAGCTTTACGCTGAGTTTTCATTTTCGCAAAGCATCTGATGCATCGAATCGTTGCTTCAAAGAAATGCATTAAGTCTTTCTGAAGTGATTGTTCACTATCTCTAGAAAGTACAACTTGCTATCGAGAAACAACGATAGTGATTCACAGATGTCTATGAAAATCAGAATCAAGATACTTGTCTTTTGATCGCTGACGTTGTGTTCTCGTTTGTTAATGAACTTGATGAGCGCACATATCTCACACACATTCTCATGACTGTCGTTGATGAAAATAGATTTTTTCAGAGTGATGATCTTATGAAGCTGACGAAGCTTTGCTGATTCAAGATGAGTGAAACGACGATGTCACAGCTTGTACAACTTGAAGCTTTTGTCATTTGCAAAGCTAAGTTGATCGTGATCAACTTCGACCTCATTCTCATGATGAATCACGTTAGTGTGAGACGCAGAATGATCTAGATTCATTGAATCATTGAGATTCATTGAACTGTGCATCGCTGAAAATGCTGATGAGATGTCACGCTGCATAGCTGATAGTAATGCAAATTCATCAAGATCGTTTGCAATTCTCTTTACTATGTAGACGTCTTCGCATTCTAGAGTCTCAATCATCTGCTTCTCTCGCTTGTCATGCATGTACAGATCTTTATCGTCAAAGCTCTCTTGCAGATCTTTCTCACACATTCTTCTTTCAGAAAGAAGATTCATTTCGAGCTTAGAAACATGAAGAACAGAGAACAGCTTGACTGAGTTTTCGTGACGATTTCACATGACTGCTGTGTCACAGTGATTGACATACAATTTTCCCTCTTCAACTTTGATGATACGTTTCTTAATGCAAATTAAAGACTCACTAAAAAGTCGAAGTTGATCAGTCATGTGCAAGAAGACATCAGAGTTTGTGATTCAGTTGAATTCAGAAATCTTACTGACAATGTTTTTTGACAGAGCTGCAATATTCTCGCTCTCTTCGTTCTCATTGTTCTCATCGTTGTCAGAGATTTCAGAGTCGCTTTTCACGTTGTAGACTCTGTGCTTCTTGTATTTACTCTTCAGAAGCTCAGCGAGAGTTTGAAGATCATCAGCATTCTTGTGTCTTGTTTTGTCTTTGTCTTTGCGTTTCTTCACAAGCTCTTGAGCTGCAGACAGATGAGAGCAATCGACTAGACGATGTTTGTCTTCACAGAGAAAACATCTTAGAAATCAACGACGCGATTGATCGCTGTTGAAGTCTGAGAAGTGTTTGCGACGATGACTGATTTTGCGTTTGTTCTGCTCTCGATCAGTACGCTCGCGTTCGTTTCTTCGCTTGACTCATAGCGCAGTCTCTGTTGTCTTCAATTGTGCTTTCTTCTCTTGTAGCTTTTGAAGTTCTCTCTCAACGTCTGACTTGTTCTGCGCATCAATGACATCTTGAATGATCGTGTATTCATCTGACAGCAATTGAAGTAAGACTTGAAAGCGACGTTCTGACTTGAATAAATCACTTATGTCATTCTGTGTTGCAACGATCTTTCGAGCCAGCTTGGCGAGATGTGTTCATGTCTTTTCAATAGAGGTATTCGTCGACATTCTGTAGTCGATAAAGTTCATCAGATATTGTCTTTCAGTGATTTGTAGCTTCTCTTTGTATTTGTAGCTCAGAGTATCTCAAACCTCTTTTGCTGACGTTTTGTCTGCAGTGTGTTCTTGATTGTCGATGATGATGCAGATGATCAGTCAGTAGTGAGCTTTCACATCGATCTTTTGACTTTTGAAATCGAGAGATTGAATTTCGCTGATGATGTCGATGACGCTGTCGAGTGTGTTCGAGTCAGACTTGTCTTCAATGACGAATCACAAGTCTTTTTCAATGAGTCATCTCTTCATAAGAGAAAATCATTGGTCGCAGTTCTTGCAAGTGAGAATGAGAACAGGTCGTCGTTTGATGAAGAAGTCATCGAAGTTCATGACGTTGATGTAGACTCAGCTTGTTGTTAAAATCGAAGAATAAAATAAGAATATTAGATAGATTGACGAGTGAAGTGAAGAGAATGTAATCTCGTCAGTGATGATGAAAATTTTATGCGTTCTTCGACGCGTTCAAGTATGTCTATTTGTTCACTTTCTTGAAGACTCGTAGTAGACTGTCGATTTGATGTGAGTGCTTATTTACCTTCTTGTGAGATGCGTAGTAAGCTGTCGAATTTCACTGAACTTCTCTAAGTCAGTGTACTTATTTGTCTTCTCGTGAGACGCATAGTAAGTGATCGCTGATTGCTCGTTTGAATAAGTCTCGTATCGAGTTGTCGAGCATCAAATGCTTAGAATGTTTTGACCTAATTACGTTGAAAGCTTCTTGCTAATCGAGACTCATAATCTATTGAAAGAATAGAGTGAACAGTATTACATATGGTGAAATCTATGCAGATTATAGAGAGAAGTCGTAGGCTGCTCTACCTATATACTGCTAACGTGACTGAGTCGCGACGTGCGACCTTTCCCCTGACGCTAGTCTACGAAGAGCTGCTAGGAACGAGCCTGTCATCGCACTTCTCAACATTCTCATTTATAGTAAAATCTTGAAAGAACATAAAACTCATGTGAAAGAAGTGTTAAACAAGCTTCGTGAAGTCGATCTGCAGATAAACATTAACAAGTGTGAATTCAAGATTCAGGAAATCTTGTTTCTTGAACTACTGATATTCATCAATAATCTACGAATAAACTCTTGAAAAGTAGATGTGATTCAAAGCTGAGAAGTGCTGCAATCATTGACTCATGTGCAGATCTTCATTGACTTCTGCAATTTCTATCAACGATTCATAAAGAACTTCTCAAAGATCATTCAACTCATGATAAAGCTGATTTGAAAAGATCATCTCTTTGAATGAACAGAGATCTGTCAGACAATCTTTGAAGAATTAAAGCAACAGATGATGACAGTTCTCATTCTGAAGCATTTCAACTCAATCAGAAAAGCTATTCTGAAAACGAACTTCTTGAACTATGTGAATGACGAAGTATTGTCTTAGTATGATGATGAAGACATTCTACATTCAGTGATCTTTTATAACAAGAACATGATTTTCGCAGAATGCAACTATGAGATCTATGACAAAGAACTGCTGATCATTATTTGCTGTTTGAAACATTGATGTCTTGAATTGAAATGTACAAATATTTCAATCAAGATCTTCATCAATCATCTGAATTTGAAGTACTTCATGATCATCAAAGAACTGACTTGACAACAAGCTAAATGAGCTGAGAAGTTATCTGAATATAACTTCAAGATCATATATCAGTCGAAAAAACAGAATCTGAAAGTTGACGCGCTGATCAGAATGTTAAACGTCAAGTCAGTTGAAGCAAATGATGATCAAAAGCTATATCAGCATCAGATGCTATTGTCAGAAGACAAATTTAAGCTGCAGTCAATAGAAGCTGATCAAGAAAATGATCAGAAAGTTGATTAAGATCTGACTCAGATTCAAAACAAGAATCGAACGCTAACGAAAATTCAATTGAAGAGATGATTTTTATTCAGAATCAAATTATAGTCGAAAATTGAATAAATCAACTGTGCTTCGATATTTGAATAGTTATGAAACAGAACAGAAAAACTTGTCAAGATATTGATCTAGACAATTGCAAAGTACTTGATGAAGTACTCTGAAAAGATGATAGACTATGAGTTTCTCAGTCAATGATCACTTGATTGATAAGAAAAGCACATGATCTTTTGATCAATGATCATTCTGACATGAATCAAACGTTGAACTTGCTGAGATGATCATATTGCTGATTGAAAATGAGAACGACAATCAAGCGCTACATTCAAAACTGTTACGTTTGTTGTAGGTCAAAAGCATCGAGAGATTGAATCAATGAACTGCTGAAGTCATTGCTCATACTTGAGCAGCAATGACAGAACATATCATTAGACTTCATTATCAATCTATCAGAAAGTGATGAAAACAACGCGATTCTGACAATCATAAATCAATTGTCTAAGAAATGACATTATATATCATGTTAATCAGATGATGAAGAAACCTTCGCAGAACAAACAGTCAAGCTACTGTTGATATGAATCTTCAGAACTCATGAACTATCAAGATCAATAGTGTTCAATCGTGATTCACAATTCATATTGATTGTCTGAAAGTCTTTATGCCTGAGACTTAACATCAAGATGAAACTATTCACAAACTATCATTCGCAGATCAATGATTAAACAGAAAGAGCGAATCAGAATGTGAAACGATATATATGAAGCTATTGCTCATATATGCAAGATGATTGATTCGCCTGATTATCTATGGTTGAATTCGTCAATAACAATGCTATTTCATCGTCAATTGAACAGTCAACGTTCTTTCTGAATAAGAACTTTCACTCTCATATGATCTTCGATTCGAACTCAATCAAATATGAGATCACTCAAGCTAGAATCGAAGCAGACAAAGCAAAGAATATATTCAAACACATGAAATGATCACTAGCATTGATCAAGCAAGTCTTAGCAAGAGTCAGAGTCACAATGAAGAAACAGACTGACAAGCATTAAAAGAAAATGATCTACAAGATAGATGACATGATGTTTCTGAATTCTAGAAACATAATGATCTCATGATCATCAAAGAAGCTAGACGATAAGATGCTAGAACTCTTCAAGATTCTGATTGAGATCGAACATGCATATCAATTGAAACTGTCGTTGACTATGAAAATTCATTCGAAGTTTGCATCAAATTTGCTGCAACTAGATTCAAAAAACGCTTTAGAAGAACAACGAAATAAGTCGTCTGATTTTATAGTGGTTGAAGATGAAGATGAATGAAAAGTGAAGAATATATTGAACTTCAGACATTATGAACGAGACAAACAACTACAATATCATGTCAATTGAAAAGAATACAACATCGATTTACATTGATACAACGTTGATGAAAGTGAATTCAAAGATTGCTTGAAAGTCATTAATGACTTTCATGAACATTATTTAAACAAGTCAAGATAGAAATTGACTCAAGAAAGATCGACTGAACTGCAGCAATGAGAACATTGTTAAATGAAGAGAGAAAGTAATGTTGCAAGCGTGCATCTCAAGTTAGTCTAACATAGATCATGTTAGACTATCATAGACTAGTATGAGACTGATGTTGACACGCTAGTAACCTAGCGCGCCTTCGTGAGTATAAAACTCTTGACGTGTTTCATCTTTTTTCTTCTTTAGCTTTGAACTTCTAGTTAGAATACACTCATATGATTCGCTTTATGCAGACTCATAACAGCAATGATAGCTGATTGATTATTGCTCGATTGAAGACATTTAGATAGTCATGATATTCAGAGAGAAGCTTGATCTCAACTTGCTTGAGAGCTTCAGCATGAGAAAGCTCATGCAGATTCACTTCTTCAGACTTGTTTTCAGCTGTAGTTATGAATCAATCGATTTTCAAGACTAGACTAATTGCGTTGAGTTGAGTCATTGAGGTTGAATCGAGTTCTCGACTCGTCAAGACTTGATTCAAGTTAGAATTCTTGACTCAAGTATTTGAGTTGAATCAGAAGATTTAATCTGAGTAATTGAGTTGAGTTAGAGAGTTGAAATCGAGTATCGATTCGAAATTCTCGATTCAACTCATCAAGACATGAAGCAAAGTACTACTAATATTTATCTGAGTGTCTGATAATGCAACAGAATAATGCAATTGATTGAAGAAAATTCATGCTTGTTCATTTACTACTGCTAATCTGAGATCACTATTATTTCATTATTATTCTTCTTCTTTTTCTTCTTCTTCTTCTTCTTCTTCTTCTTCTTGTACTTCTTCTTGTACTTCTTCTCATACTTGTTTTCATTCTCAATCATATCTACATCATCATTTCTCTTGCTAAATTTCATCTTCTTGTCATTGTCATCAATCTTACTGATATCATCAGATTCATCATCTGATGAATCTAGTAAATTAACTATCTTTCGATCAATCGCATTTTTTTCATTCGAAAATGCATTCATGAATTTGTTGAATTCTTGTATGACATCTGAATTGTTCATCATCTTCAATTCATTCAATTCTTCGTGATGTAAAATGCGTTGCTGAATTAGTTCAATAGTAAATATCATGTATCTTGACATGTTTTTCTCAAGTTCATCTTGTTGTGCAATAGTTTAATGCATACATTAGTCTTGTCTTTCACATTAAACACAGTACATACATCAATAGTAGAAGTAGTATTGAACGTTGTCTTCATGACTATTGCTTCAAGCTTCGCTCGCTTTGCAGTCTTCTTCTTTCTCGTCTTCTTCATCAAATTCGTCTTGAAGCATTGAGCTATTATACAATCAGCTTTTGAAACACATGCATTACTCAAATGCATTATCATGCAAACTCTTTTTCACTCGATCATTCATGATTGTATTTTGCATATTATTCTTCATTTTCATCTGCTTCACTTTGATAACTTTCTGATAAACACTGTTACTTCTCAATTTGATAAGTTGTTTATAAAGAGTCACTTGATCTGCACTTTGTTTGATATAAAGAGTTTTCTGATCTTCATTTCATTTCATTGCATGATTTCTACTCACAATTGACTGCAACTTAATTAATAGATTGAACATTCTGCGATTTTGATTAGTCTCAATAATAATGCATATAAATAATGCATAACAATCTTCTTATCTGATAGTTATTTTGAAGTGCTTTTCCTAATGAACTTAGTCACAATAGATGAGTGCAATGAATAAATATGAGACGTAGAAAAAGTTAGAGTTAAAATAAACATTGAGTGTAAATAAAGTTAGAATTAAAATAAATGTAAGATGAGATGTAAGTAAAATTAAAGTTAAAGCTGAATGTTAGAATTTATTCATCATCTTAAAATTGCAATCAACACATTCATCATATTAGTGCTAATATCAAAACATTCGTCATATTGATTCTATTATAAACACAGTCAACAATCATCATCTCTTGTTTACACATCATCTCTTGTTTACATTGTACTTCACTTTGCTTTCACTTAACTCAATAGTCTCAATTTTTCAAATTGTTGTCAGTTGATATACATCATGACTTATTGCAAGCAAATAAATAATGCATTTAGATAATGCATTTCTTGTTGCACATTGCTGATAGACTTGATTTAAAACGAAAGTTTAAAGATGCATTGTATGATGATTTGAGAGTTTTAACTCATGATGATATGACATCAGATAATTGAATCACAAACAAATCAAAAGCAGATTTAAAGACTTTATCTGAAAGCAAGATCAATAAAGTTCAGAAAATAATGCAAATAAATAATGCATTAAGCTATCAACAGCTAATTTATCACGACAGTCAAAGAGAAAATGAAAGTCAGAAATCATTGCACTTCAAAAGATACATCATTATCAAAAAGATGCAAATTTGTTAATATTGAAAATCTCATTCAAAAGAATAGTTCGTGAAATCATGCAGAATGAGACTGATATGAACAAGATGAATCAGAGAATGAGCGATGTAAACTATAAAATTCAAACTTCAACACTGCTTACTCTTCAGAAGATTGCAAAAGTGTTTCTATGTGAATTTCTTGTCAGTAAGTGCATTACTCATTTGCATTATCATTGATGTTTTACAACATTTACTGATATAATGCTTTACATATGCAGATAACAATCTTCTTGTTATTCATGTCAAGTGAGTAATTCTTCAGCAGAAAGATTTGATATTCATGAAAACTTTGATGTGCAATCTTGAAATTCAGTTGAGTACTTAATGAAAATAGCATTTGTGATATTTTGATCAGATCAAGTTATCTAGCATAGCAATACACTTTATGAACTGCATTATCTTTTTGCATTATTTTGTAACTATGTTATCATACTACATACATTGACAATGTAAAAGCAACTTCAAATGAAATGATATTAAACATTTAAACATTAATAAAATGTAAAACATTCTACAAATTTGTCTTGAAAGAATCATCAAATTCATCAATCGTGTTATCTTCATCTTCTTCTTTGCAATAAATATTTCATGCTTCAATGATAGTCTTTTCAGAATTCAAGTTCATGATACAATTATAATACTTAAGAAATATTATCTGTTCAACTGATTCTGAAGTCATTTGTGATCAATTTCATCAACAAACTCTTCTTGCAAAACTGAATGTTCATTCAATATTTATAGAAAATATTGAACATGAAAGAACATTCTTAGTCATTTGAGTCAATCTTGAATAGTTCAAGATGTT
>JAABUK010012462.1_pt1 | contig 10819 bp, 9 predicted proteins | sample 5559141 | NCBI WGS metagenome assembly JAABUK01 (sample SAMN10711869, study PRJNA513367) | rock metagenome | isolation source: Antarctica rocks | place: Antarctica: Victoria Land, Pudding Butte nord | collected 2016-01-03
GACTGCATGTCCAATAATCTCGGGCGGGAAGCGATGCCGCTTGTAGCTTGGCGTGCTCATCTTTTTTTCCATACGCCGAGTATCGCATAGCGCGATCTCGCCGTCGCCCAGTTACCTTGACAATACCGCCACATCGGCCCACGGGACGCGGATCGCCACCTCGCAGAGGTCTGTGAACACCCCGCCTCCCTGCCCCGTCAGCCCGAGCGTGCGCACCCCGATCGCGCGCGCCACACGGATAGCGTTGGCGACGTTGCGCGAATTACCGGACGTGCTGATCCCCAACAGCACATCGCCCGGTCGCCCATAGCCGTAGACCTGCTGTGCGAAGGCCATATCGGCGGCAACATCGTTGACGAAGGCGGTCGTCAGTGCCGCCTGACTGACCAGCGAGATCGCCGGGAGCGCTCCCTGAAGGTGATCGGCCAGATATTCGGCGGTCGTCGGATCGGTGTCGCGCAGCGCCGCGCGCAGCGCTTCCGGCACCGGGCGCCGCAGCAGAAAACCCTTCATGAGCTCGCCGACGATGTGCTCGCAATCGGATGCGCTGCCGCCATTGCCGCAGAGGAGGAGCTTTTGCCCCCTGGAGAAGGCGTCGCGCAGGATCGCGTGTGTCGCGGCGATCGCGTCACGACACGCCGTCAGATCGGGATAGCGCTCGTACAAGCGCGGGAACCAGTCCGTCATCGCCCTACCGTACCCTTCAGTCTGCGGCGTGCGTTCTCGCGCGTTCTATGGCTGCGCGACAGCAGGAATGTTCACCCCGGCTACGGACCAATCGTGTCAGGTGGTGGTCATTGTGCCATTGTCGGCGTAGGTGTACGTCTCGATGTGGCCCCCTGCGCGCGCGGCAAGCCGAAGTATCAGCCCTCCCATTCCAGCAAGTTGACCTCGATCGGCGGTTGTGTCGTGTCGTATGGCACCCGGAAGGTCTTGATCTCCGCCGGGCCGAACGTCGCCGCGATCACCCGTTCCCAGCCGGGTAGGGCGATCGTCGCACGCGTCGAGGTACGGGCGCTCTCGTATGCGCGGACGATCAGTGCGTCGCCGTCCTCCGCCTCCTTGAGCGTCGTGATCACGATTGTGTCAGGGGTGGTCGTGGCGAAGCCCTCGCGCAAAGGGAGCGTCCCGTGCGGGTGCCCGGTCGCCGCCATCGCGATCGGCGGCGCATTCAGCTCCGCCGCGCGGCGCACGGTCCCCGCCGCCTCCCACCCGTCCGCGTGGGGGTAGAGCGCGTAGCGGAAGCGCTGGACCCCCTGATCGGTGAAGGTGTACTCGGTGTCGGGCTGCGGCACGGCGGGGTTGTGATGGGCATAGATCGGGCTCCGCAGGATCGTCAGGCCCATGTCGCGCACATCGACATCGTAGCTGTGCTTCCCGTCGTTCAGGAGGCTGACCCCGTAGAGGGTATTCGTCTGGCGCCCGGAACCGGAGATGTCGAGCCAGCTCCCGCCCGGCTCTTCCGTGCCGTCCGCGCCGCGTTCGATGCTGCCATACGGGATCTCGCTGGTGACCCGATGGAAGTGGACGTTGATGGGGAAGCGCAGCTTCAGGGCGCGGAACTGTTCGTGCCAATCGAGCGTCGCCGCGACCTCCACAGTCGGGGAACCGGGGCGCAACGAGAAGTTCTGCACGAGACGCGAGCTCTCGTACTCGCTGATCACGCGGATCACCGCTTCCACCGGGCCATGCGCGATCAGGCGCACGCTCGTCGCCCGGAAACGCCCGATCTCGTCGCGGAAGCTGAAGACGTTGTGGCTCCAGGTGTCGCTCTCGTCGCGGAGCACGCTCGGCACCGCGCCGGGTCCGAGCAGCGCTTCCGTCTCGTGACGCTTGTCGTAGAGACTGCGGAGATAGCCGGTGTCGGGATCGAAGGTCAGGCGCAGGTACTCGTTCTCCAGGGTCGTGTCGGTTGCCAGGATCGACGAGGGCGGCTGCGCGGTGGTCACCGGCTGCACGCGATAGACGCGGTAGCCGAGCGCCGGGAGGTCGGCGATGAAGGCGAGGCGGTTGCGCCCGCCGGTGACCGACTCCGACTGGACGCGCTGCCAGGGAACACGCTCACCCCGCTCGTCGATCAGGCCATGCCCATCGGTGAGGCGCGCGAACTCGATCTCGGCCTTAACCGTGGTGGACCACGCGTGCGGGTTGAAGACGACGATCGGCCTCGAATCCTCTTCCTGCGGGATCGCCATCCGCCAGGAGAGGGCGAGGGTCGCCGCGTTAAGCGCCCGGTCGGCGATCGCCAGCGCTTCGCCGTGCAGATTGCGGGCATCCACATAGGCCGACTCGATGCTCGTCCCGGCGAGGATGTCGTGGAATTGGTTGAAGAGGACCCCCTGCCAGGCGTGGGTGAAGGCCGCCGTGGGATAGGGTAATCCCACCATCTGCGCCGCGATTGCCGCCCATTTCTCGGCAGTCAGCAAGGCCCACTCGGCCCGTCGGTTCCAGTACTTGACCGCCGAGTGGGCGGCGTAGCAGCCGCTGGCGTGGTGCTGCAACTCGTCGTGGACGGTCGGCAGAGGCAGGTCGCGCGCGCGGATGGAGTCGAGGAACCGATCCGGCGTGCTGAAGGTGAGGGCGGGCATGGCCGGGTCGGCGGCGAGGCGGTGGATGCTCCGCAGGTTCTCGATCGTCGGCCCGCCGCCGTGATTGCCAACGCCGTAGAAGCACATCAACTCGTCGAGTGGCTCGCGCAACTCGGCGGCGCAGCGGCCTATGTGGAAGTCGAGTTCGCGCCCCGAAGTGCAGTACTCGAACGGGAGCCGGTAGGCCAGCACGCGCGAGCCGTCGTCGGCCTCCCACCAGAAGAGGCGGGCGGGCAGGCCCTTCTCCTGCGGGCCGGGGCGCATGAAGACGTAGCTGTCCAGCCCGCTGCGCCGCAGAATCTGCGGCATCATGCCGTGGTGCCCGAAGCTGTCGACGTTATAGCCGACCCGCGCGACCACGCCGAACTTCTCCCTGAAATAGCGCTGACCGTACAATCCTTGCCGCACGAACGATTCGCCACCGGGGATATTGCAATCGGGCTGGATCCACCAGCCGCCGACGATCTCCCAGCGCCCCTCGCGCACCCGTGCGCGGATCTCCTCGAACATCGCCGGTTCGATCTGCTCCACCCAGGCGTAGAAGGCCGCCGAACTGGAGACAAAGAGGAAATCGGGATCCTCGTTCAGCCGATCGAGCGCCGAGCGGAACGAGGCCAGTACCTCGTGGCAGCCCTCTTGCCAGCGCCACAACCAGACCGGGTCGATGTGGGCGTTGCCGATCATGTGGAGCGTGCCCCTCGCGCGGCCTGCCCCCATTCCCTCACCGTGCGGTATCGTCGTTTCGGTCACCTCGCCCCCCTCTCGTTATGCTCGCATCGCCGGGTGTCTTCTGCCCGATCCCGTGTCCGGCCCCGCCCCGGACGCTCAGCCGACGACCACGCGCTCGTGGACGCTGATCAGGCACTCCGCCTGCTGGCCGAGCGGCTTCCCGTCGAGCGCCACGTCGACCGCGATCCGCGTGCGACGCGCGGGCGACCCGTGCGGGGTGACGTGGAAGGCGCGGGTCACCTCACCCACGGGCGGCACTGCGACGACGATCGTCGCTTCCGCCACCTCCCAGCCGCTCGGCAGGGCCAGCCGTAGCTCCGCCCGCATCGCCACGCCGTGCGGATTGCGCACCGTCACCCGCAGCTCGATCGGCTCGTCGAGCTGCGCCGTCAATTGATAGGGCCTGATCAGGGCGATCGCCTCCTCGGGGTCGCCGGCGAGATCCGCATCGAAAAGCAGATCGCGGTGCAGGCGTGCCAGGGTCTCCCCTTGCGTGTCGAGGGTGGCGAAGTAGTCGGGCTGCACCTCGAATGGACGCCAGTGCCCGGTCAGGACCAGTTGCGGGTCCAGGCGACGGAAGAGGGCGGCGCTGGCGCGGTAATCGTCGAGCGCGAAGCCGTTGCGATAGACGTAGTTCCAGAGGGTCGGGGCGACACGTTGCTCCGAGGCCTGATACTGATCGCCCGCCACGACGACCCGGCGTCCGTCGATCTCCAGGCTGATCGCCACCGCATACGTGGTATGCCCCTGGAGCGGGTGGAGGGTCAGCGTATACCCTTCCCACTCGATCGGCTGGCCGAGCGGCAGGATGCGATCGGCCGGTATCGCGTCATACCAGAGGCAGGGCAGATTGTAGTCGTCGGGCCGTGCGAGCACGTCGGCGAAGTTCTCCGCGAGCCAGACCTCCGTTCCTTCGACCTCGCGCAGTAGGTTGATCCCCGCCACATGGTCGTCGTGGTAGTGCGTCGGGATCACGGCGCTGATCTCGCGCACGCCGAAGCCCGCACGCAGCGCGGGGAGCGAATACAGCCAGGGGCGCCGCGCGGCGCGGTCGGACCCGGCGGCCAGGCCGATCGAGAAGTCGTAGCCGAAGTCGAGGAAGAGCGCCTTGCCGTTGTCGGCGAGGAGGACGTAGCCATACGCCAGGCTTGTGCGGTTCCAGAGCAGGTGGGGTGAGAGCGCGATGTAGGGCTGTTCCCGCAGCGTGTCGAGCTTGCGGTTCTTCTGCTGGCGCGCCTCGATCAGCGCCTCAAGGCGGGCGACGGTCCGATCGATCGCCTCGTCCACCTCGGCGATCGGCTCGCCGTGCGACGGGAGGAGCAGGTCGGGGCGATGCGCCTTCAGCGCCAGCAGCGAGAGGATCGTCGCCGCCAACCCCTCCCCCTGGTTGTACGTCCATTGCGTCGCCGCCAGCGACCAGATCTTGCCGGGCGCGGCGATCAGGTCGCCGGTGAACGCGATCCGCCGACCGTCGATCTCGGCGAGCAGGCTCAGCGACCCCACGGTGTGCCCCGGTGTCGGCAGTACCTCGAAGGTGTGGTCGTAGAAGCGGTAGGAGGCATAGTCGCGCAGGGTGCCCTCGATCGGGATGCGGTCGAGTAGCGAGAAGCGGTCCTGCCGCATGTTGTAATCGTTGAAGAGTTGGCGTGCCTGCCAGTGCTCATCGACCGCGCGGAACATGTCCTGTTCGGTGTGCGGTACCCACGCCCGCGCGCCCAGGGTGATCGCCTCCGGCAAACCCTGCACCTGGTCGCGATGATGATGGGTCACCAGCACGATGAGCGGCCCGCGGCGCGGCCCGAGTGCCGGATGGGCGAGCGCGCGCCCGGTGCCGAGATCGACGCCGACCGTGCCGCGCTCGCCGGTGATCAGATACACGTTGCAGCTGTCCTCGATGCGCCAGAGATGCGCCGAAAGTTGTCCCATCCGCTCACCTCGCCCGCTGAACGAGGCCGAAGAGGGACACCAACCGGTTTCCCGGCGTGTCGGGGTGCTCGGCGTGGTCGCGGAAGGCCACGCAGGGGCGATCGGCGGCGGGGAGCAGGCCGAGGCCGCCGATCCTGGGCGCGCGTGCCCAGGATCGGCGATACGCGGCGCTGGCCCCGAGCCGACCTAACGGGCCGCTATTCGTCAAGGAGCACCGCTCGGCGTGCTCGCGACCGTTCGCGATCGTTGTCACAATCATCGTCCGTCCAATCCCGCCGTGCTACCGTGTGCCAGCGGTCAGCGCCTGCCAGGCCGCCGCATCGGCCTGCCCGGCGCTGCCCAGGAAATGCCGTATCTTGTCGTCCACCACCCCCATCACCGCCGCGCGCGCGCGGGCGATCGCCGCCGCCGGGAGGGCGGACATCGCCGCATCGGTCAGCCGCTCCTCGCGCCCGAGCGCGGCCAGCGCCCCAAGCTCCAGATCGGTGGCGATGTTCACCTTGCTCACCCCCCCTCCGGGCAGCGCGATCGCTGCGGCGACCATCGCCGCCGGCACGCCGGACCCGCCGTGCAGCACCAGGTGGACGGGGGTCAGCGCGCGGATGGCGGCGATCCGCGCGAAGTCGATCGTCGGGGCCTTGACGGCGTAGACACCGTGCGCCGTCCCCACCGATACCGCCAGCGCATCAACGCCCGTCGCCGCCACGAAGTGCCGCGCCTCGTCCGGGTCGGTGTAGCGCTCGGTGTCATCGTCGGTCTCGATCATGTCGGTCGAGCCGATCCGGCCCAGTTCCGCCTCGATCGAGACGCCGTGCCGCCGCGCGAGCGCCACGACGGCACTGGTCTGCGCGATATTCTCGTCCAGCGGCAATTCGGAGGCATCGATCATCACCGAGGTGAACCCGGCGGCGATCGCCGCCTCGATCGTCGCCGGATCCTTCGTGTGGTCGAGATGCAGCACGACCGGCACGGTGACGCCGATGTCGTCGAGCTGGCGATAGAACTCGGCGGCGAAGGCGGTCGGCGTCACCCCGTAGCGGCGGAGCTCGTTCCCGGAGATCTGGACGATCAGCGGCGAGCGCGCCTCCTGCGCCGCCAGGAGGGCGGGGCGGATCATCGCCACGTAGCGCGGGGAGAACGAGCCGAGCGCATAACCCGCCGCCTCGGCGACGGGCAACGCCTCGCGGAGCGTCAGGACATGGGCGGGGCGCGAACGAGCGGTCATGTGATACCTCCTTCAACCTTCCGAGACGAGGTGGCCTTGCCAGGGGAGATAGTGCCTATCGAAGTGGTCGGCGTAGCGCCGATGGCGCGCCGGGTCCGGTTCCACCCGTTCGCATGGTCGCGCGGCGGCACAGGCAAGCGCCGTCGCGGCGTCGGGATACCGACCGCAGCCGACCCCGGCGATGAGCGCGGCACCGAGGAGGGCCGCCTCGTCGGCGGCGCGCACATCGAGCGGCACGCCGTAGACATCGGCCTTGATCTGCACCCAGCGCGGATTCCGCGCCCCGCCCCCCGTGACGATGATCGACTCCGGCGGCGTGCCGGTCAGCGAAGCGGCGGCCCGTCGGATCGCCTCGAGCTGATAGGCGGTGCCTTCGAGGACCGCCTTGAGCAGATCGGCCCGCCCGTGCTCTGCGGCGAGGCCGATGAACGCCCCGCGCGATGCCGGATTCGGCAACGGTGCGCCGCTGCCCGCGAGGTAGGGCAGGAAGAGGAGTTCGCCCGGTTCCGGTGAGAGCGGCGCCTGCAGGGCCGCGAGCTCCGCATAGGAGAGCGGCGGGGTGCCGAGGATGCCGCGCAACCAGTCGAGCGCGCCACCAGCCGAAGATAATCCGCCGAGCCAGTAGCGGGTGCCGGTGAGGGGCATGACCCCGAAGGCGAGGCCGGTGTGGCCCGCGCGCGTGCCGAGCCGACCCGGCGCACAGACCCCCGCCAGCACCTCGGCGGTGCCCATCGAGTCGAGCGCCTGTCCGGGCGTGCCGACGCCCGCGCCGATCAGGGCGCAGAGGTGATCGTGACCGCCGATTGCGACCGGGATGCCCGCCGACAGGCCTGCCTCGCGCGCGCCACGCCCCGTCACCCCGATCGGCGTGCCACTCGGCGATACCGGCGGGAAGATGGTGGTGGTCAGGTCAAAGCGTGCGAGCCATTCGTGATCCCACGCCCGCGCGGCGAGGTTAAAGGCACAGGTGCGCCCCGCCAGCGTCTCATCGGTGGCGAGCACGCCGGTAAGGCGGAACGCCACGTAGTCGGCCACCGACAGCCAACGCGCACCGTCGAGCAGCCGTGGCTCGCTGTCCCCGAGGTGGAGGAGCTTGGCCAGGCCACACTTGAAGGTTGGCTGGACGCCGAAGCGGGCGAGCGCCTCGCCCTCGGCGAGATTGTCGACCAGGAGTTGCGCGGCACGGGTGGCGGCGGTGTCGAACCAGGGCAGGAACGGGGTCCGCGCCACGCCACTGGCCGGATCGAGCAACAGTCCGGTCTCCGCCATGCTGGCGATGCCGATCGTCGTGATGGTGCCCTCCGGCAGCGCGCTGCAACAGGCCGCGCTCACGGCCCGAACGGTTTCCCAGAGGTGCTCGACGGCATAGACGGTCGCGCCCGCGATCGTCGAGCGCGGCGATGGTAGCGCAGCGGTCGCCAGCGTCTTCCCCGCCTCGTCGAAGACGGCCGCCTTGCAGTGGGTTGTGCCGATATCGAGTCCCAGCAGCGACATCTCCGGATCGGCTCCCGTCGCGAACGCGTCGGCGGGGACGTGGCGGACCACCTTCTCGGCCACCGCATACCCGCGTTTTCTGAGCGGCCACTGATTGTTTATAACACTATCTGTTCGCAAAAAACAATCAGTGCCCGTGAGCGCGTCGCAAGACGGTGGAGTCATCCAGGGTTTCCTGCTACATTGGCGCATAAGTAGGGAATCTCGCACACCCGTGCCGAGTGGCGGAGCGGGTGTGCGACGGCGACCTGGGGCTATCGGTGCGGCCTCTGTCCGGGAGAGAAGGGACGCGAGCAGCCTATGTCCACGCCAACGGAGCGCCGTCGCCAGATCGTGAAAGATATCGAGATCCTGGGCGATAATGTCGTGCCGCGACTGAGTCGCAAGTATGGTGTCTCGGAGATGACCATCCGCCGCGACCTCAAGACGCTGGAAGAGCACGGGGTGATCAAACGAACCTACGGCGGCGCTGTTCGCTGGCCCGCCAGCGGATCCGAAACCCAACTCCTCGCGCGGGACAAGCGGCAGACCCTCGCGACCGCGCAGAAGAACCTCCTGGCGCGCTATGCCGCCGAAACCCTCGTCGCCCCGGATGACATCATCATCATGGAGGGCGGGACCACCGTGACGGCGATGGCCCCCTATCTGACCGAGAAAGAGGAGTTGACCGTCGTCACGAACGGCATCGCCACGGCTGAGGAGTTGCGGCGGCACCTCCCGCTCAGCGCCACGATTATCAGCACCGGGGGAATCCTGCGCCCCGAGTCGTCGACCTGCGTCGGTGCCGTCCCCGAACGTTTCTTCGAGGAATTCCACGCCAACCGGCTCTTCCTATCAGCCACCGGGCTCACGCTTGAAGCAGGGCTGACCGACCCGAAAATCCTCGAGATTCAGGTGAAGCGGGCGATGGCCCAGGCGGCGCGCGAGGTGATCCTCCTGCTCGATAGCAGCAAGTTCGGCGTTCGCGCCATGATGCGGATGCTCGATCTCGAGGCGATCCATACGCTCGTCACCGATGACGGCGCACCGATGGCGATCATCGAGGCGCTGCGCGCGCGCGGCATTGTCGTCGTCCTGATCCCGACTCATTGAGCTGCCGGGCACCCGGATACCCCGACAATCGGGCGGAGCGATAGGTCGGCGAAGCGCACGCGGGCGTCGTCGGCCAGCAAGGCGAGCGCGCTCCCCGCGCGCCCCGCCGCGACGATCGAGAGCAGCAGATCATCGGCGAGGAAGACCTCGATCACGTCGTTCAGGAAGATCACGCGCAGGTCCGCCGCCTCGCCGTGCCGCAACGCGGCGGCACGACGCGCCATCGTGCCCCAGACCGCGCCGCTCGTGCCGAGCGCCACCTCCGCGATCTCGATCGTCCCCGCCCGTGCGTCGAGGATCACCGCGATACCGTAGCCGTACCGGTCGAGTCGCAGGCCGATCCCTGCGGCCCGGCCCGCCTCGATCGTCACCCGCGCCGTCAGCAGCAGATCGGTCGCCTCGGCCCGCAGCGGCAAGACGCTCGTCCCGATCGCCACCAGCCCTTCCGCCATCCCATCGGCGATGTTCCACTCGCCCGGTCGTTCGCGCTCGCTCGTCCAGTCGAGTGCGACGAGGGGCGGGACGAGGGGCGTGCTCAGGAACGGCTCGAGGATCGGCAGATAGCGCAGGCGTAACCCGCGCTCATCGGTCGCCAGCCCCTTCGGGAGCCCGAAGCTCCCGCGCGGCGGGCCGCCTCCAAGCGGTTCCGGGTAGGCATTGAGATAGTAGGCGAGCCGACCGAGCGGCGAGTCGACCGTCCGACAGACCCAGGCGCTGGAGAGGGCGACCGGGCTGCCGATCAGCACGTCGCGCGGCGGTCGCGTGTACGGCCCCTCGCGGCGTTCCGCCCAGAGGACGTGCGTCCCCGCCGCCAGTTCGGGCTCGCCGGTCGCGAAGCGTGTCCCGAAACGCGGGGTGGTTGAGTGGAGCAGGAACCAGCGACCGTCGAGTGTGAACAGATCGGGGACCTCGAGCATCGCGAATTCGGCGGGGACATCGAGGGGCGGACCCGCTTCCCAGTGCAGCAGGTCTGTCGAACGCATGGTGGCCACGATGCCGCGACCGCCGACCGGCCCGCTCTTGCCACGCGCGCACAGGAGGGCCAGGAAACCATCGCCATCGGGGAGGACGCACGGATCGCGCCAGGCGACATTGCCGACGGCGCAGGTGACCGGATCGCTCTCATACCAGCGGGGATCGGGGACCGAGACCGGGTTGCCGGGATATTTTTCCCAGGCGAGCAGGTCGTCGGAGATTGAGACACCGACCTTATCGACATGCCCTTCCGCCGCCCCATTGAGCAGATAGAAGCGCCCGTGCGCCCCGATCGCCGTGCCGGTGCGGAGCGGCCCGTGATCCCAGGAGCCCTCCTCGCCACGCAAATAGGCCGGGGCGACCTCGCGCCAGTGGACGAAATCGGTGGTGATCGCGTGTCCCACCGCGATCGTCTGCCGTTCCCCGGCTCGCTTCTGCTGGTAGAACAGGTGGTACTCGCCCGCGTGCGGGAAGAGCCAGGCATCCCACAGGACACGCTCGTCGGGTGGCGGTTGGAAGAGCATCGCGACTCCCGTTCGAGGTTCGGACGGGGTGCCGTTCCCCGCCCCGATGGCTTCGCGCCGTCGCGGCTCAGCGACCGCCGAGGCCGCTCAACGACACCCCTTCGATAAAGTACTTCTGCCCGAAGAAGAAGACGAGGATGATCGGCACGAGCACCACCAGACTCGCGGCCATCATCAGGTTCCACTGCGGCACGCCGCCCCCGCCGCCCTTGAACGCGGTCAGGCCGAGTTGGAGGGTGTAGAGCTTCTCGCTATGCAAGTAGATC
>JAABUK010012463.1_pt1 | contig 10818 bp, 14 predicted proteins | sample 5559141 | NCBI WGS metagenome assembly JAABUK01 (sample SAMN10711869, study PRJNA513367) | rock metagenome | isolation source: Antarctica rocks | place: Antarctica: Victoria Land, Pudding Butte nord | collected 2016-01-03
CGTTGCCAGAAGGGATCATGTCGCCCGTCTGCTCAAGCGCCCAGTCACAGCATTATTCCCGAAACGGTTAGCGCTGTTTGCTAGCGCATCCGCAGCTTTGCCTGTTGCCTACGAGCAAGCACTGTAGATCTGTGAAATCATCTTAGGCAAACATGCGCGCTTCGGTCGCTGCCTGCAAGCTGATCGGACTACTGAGCAAGGTAAGTTTACACTGAACTTTGCGTAATCAATCTTCTTCCTTGCCCGTTCGGCATCATTTGAGCTGGCATAGGGTCCCCCTGCCCACTGTCTCATGCTGATGTTACGCCCATCCAAGGCTGCTTGGGGAAGCAGGGAGAAGACGATGACCACTTTGGTGTACAGGTGGCTCATTGCTGGTGCGAGTAGATGAGTTGTGCTAGTTAGTTTATGAAGTTTATCAACACGAATTTCCACATGCAAAAATGTAAAGGTTTCAGCAGGAAACTCACAAATAACTACAAGCTTCATTTTTCAAGCAAACATACTTCCAGATGCTATCTGTCCAGCTTTTGAGCGGTCAAGTCCAACCAGCAGAACAAAGAGCTCCAAAGTGTACAACAACGTTGCCTGCTGCTGTCTTGTATGCGAATTTACCAAACCAATCTGTTTGATAGCATCACTACATCTGAAACACTCAACGCCAGGTGCTGCACCACTTGACCATTTCCTTCAGGAAAGTACAGGTCAAGATGGCTCATTGAGCTGACTGCAGAGCATGCTGCTTGAGCTGATCCATGGAGACTACTTTGAGTGCTTCCTCGGAGCATGACTCCAGCACAATGGGAGGGGCTTTGCCAGCATCCAAAGCTTCCTTCCATCTGCAGAATGCACAAACGCAATTTCTCCACACAAACTTGGAGTTAACACCCCGCTTTAAAGCCAAAATGCACATGTGACCTCACTGTGGAGCTGTCAGTCACAAATCAGCTCACGCTGTCACACAATCCTGCAGCCTTCTGTCTATGCAACGCAGGGTCTAGCACTTGATGAAGGGTTGTGTTGCAGCTGTCTCAAGGCATGCTTCCCTTGATGCATGCAGCTAGTGCTTTGCACATGTCTGAGCATAAAACAACCAAAACGCCCATGCAGCCTAGACAAGCCAAGAGTAAAGTCCTGCAGGTAAGACTGTAGACAGGTTGGCACAGAAGCAGCTGCGACTGACTAGAGCATACCGTGAGACACAGAGGCACCATCGCTCGCCTGCACTGACCACGCTCCTAAGATCGTTTCCACGTGATGCGCTGAACTCCAAAAATTCTGTAGTCATTTCTGAGCACACTGAGTGTACACCATGATCCTCAGGACCCACTCTGCAGTACCCGTCCCGGTAAAAGCCAGTCATTGGCTTGGTACAGCAGCACTCCAGCTTGCCCCCCAATACATTTTTCTGTGATAACAGACAGTGTAAGGTCACAGCCGGAAGTTGTGCGTATTTCGAGGGTTTCACTCTAGTAGGCGTTTACACCTGCTCTGCAGAGCTCATGACGGTGCGCTGACTGTCGCGCTGAGTCGCCTGAAGGGTTCTTTTGGCGGGTGCAAAGCCCTGTACACAAGTCTCTGCGTCGTTGCCGAAATCCCCGATCGCAAGCACTTGACAGATCAAACCACACCCGAGTACCAACTGCAGAGCGAGCAGACTGCACGGTGCACGGTTTATCATGACTAACTTGCCTGACGACGGAACAGGGCAACAGTCCTTGGAGCCAGAAGTGCACAAGCCATGCGCAACGTTGTTCCTTTGGGAATTTGTGTTTGGCCGCGATTGCAATGCCATGCACCACGTCACTTGACGTCACCGATGAAGAATTCTCTCATCCGCACACGCTCTGCAAGCTAAACCCCAAGCAACCCTGTGAACATGTTTGAGAATGCCTGCTGAATTTGCATGTTTGTGGGTTTGGAACTCAACATGTACAGTCCCATTAGCATGGATCGCATATGGTCACCAGTTTGCAACAGTGCGGTATGTTGAGCAGCGTCATGATTATGTGGCTCAAACGAGCGTTCATGTCAGCTGGTGACCTACATTTTGGTTTGCATACTTTACAAGCTCAGCGGGCCCACAAACCCGGATGTGCTGCTTCAAAAAATAATTTCTACTTTGAACAGCTTTGCATGACGAAACTGTCAACCTCATTCATTGTTTGCAATGCTCAAAAAAGTGGTGGCACAGGGCCAAGTTTGCAGAACCTGAGAAATGAATGCGCCGAAAGCAAACTGCTGTTGTTCTCTGAATACCAATCAGGCAAAGCACAGGAAGGGTGCTCATTGTTATGCAGGCTAATGACTAGACAAGCATGCATCCTGACTGCAAAACAAAACTGAGCAGGTGGTCCAAAGTCAAGAAAACGCTTATAATGCAATGTACAAAGATTTGTTGTGCTATGCCTTGCCCAGATTCCACTGGACCAGACAAAGCATCTTGCAAGCTTCCCCAACTGGCTTTGGACGTGATGACGCACAACCACTTGGGCAACTGAGGTCTATGAATACAACTATTGCCACCATTGTACAAGGCCAGCAGCACTCAGCCAGCCTTCAGACAGTACACGAGACCAGAGCATTGACTTTGGGATGCTTGATGGCCTGCTGCTGTTTCTGAGCCTCTGCAGCCCTTTTCAAAGCCCTCAGCCCACCAGTTGCCAGCTGACTGGTCCTCCTGAACCTTGTCCCGCAAGCATTGCACAGTACAGGCGCAGCTGCTGGACCACGTCGCCATTGAGGAGAGTCTGCAGCACATGAACATTGTCATTAGTTAGGGGAAGCAGTCAGCAGAAGACACTAGCCACTAGCTACCATAGGGCTGTGCCAGCGGCTGTGTGAGTGAGGATGTTGAAGAAGAATCTGGAAACAAGGATGTGTGCTCGCAGCACAAGAGGCCTGCAGCCCGACATTTTTTGCTACATCAGAGCTGCTGAGGACAAAGAAGGCGCAAGAGGCTGTCGCAGTCACCGGCAGTGCCGCCTAGGTGGGCAGGACTGGACAGATATGCACAAACCCTTGTATCACGACTTCGAGACTTCCCAAGCACAAAAAGCGATACTCGCGTGATGCTTGATTCAGATAACTTGCAGGCAAAGCAGAGTGCCCTTGCGCTGGCAGCAGCACTGTCCAATAAAACTAAGCATCGACCCTCAGGTTTCCCTCCCAATGCTATGCAACTCGACTCACCCGACTTGCTTTGCGTACTACAACATACACGAGAGTACCGGCAAGTGGTGCCATACCTACAACGCCACAGTTATTGCATGGTCCTCCGGGCTTGGGACGCGACACGCTGTTTTGCCTGCTGGGGGTGGCACCTGCTGAGGTAGCATTGGCCTGGTGTTTGCTGCGGTTCTCGGCGGTGCTGAGAGCGCGAGCCACTTCCTCGGCCTCCTCATCTGTCGCTGGTCGGACGGCATCTCCTGTTTCGCTGTCGACGAACGCCAGACAGTACAAGCTTCGTTCCGCAAATTGCTCAGAATGTTCTGAGCCACTGCTCGTGCTGGGCTTGTCTACGCAAGATGTGTCCAGCTCCACGCACTCGGAGGCTGTTGATATCTCTTCTTGACTAGACATGCTGGTCTCGGAAGACATAACAGCGACAGAATGCGCACAGGCCAGGACAACGTGCCACACGAACTTTGCATGCCTCGAAGATGTCCTTGCTGTGCCAAACTTCGGGACGGAGACATCCCCGAACTCGAGTAATTCAAATTCGAATCAAGTCATGCTTTCTGGCCAATTTAACAAAACCCTAGTGGAGGCAAGCACTACAATGCTGGCATTTGACAAGAAGCTTCACACGGTAAAGCAGAATGAGGCGGATACACGTCAGACTGTGTTGTGGCTGAAGTGATTCACATCAGCGGCACTTTGCATTTCTGCATCCAGCAGATGATCACGAATGCTGCGTAAGGAAGTCTGTGCATGCAGTGTTTGTGTGTCTGCCTGACGTGCTGCACTCGCAGCTGCTGACCGTGCACCAAGCTACAAGGCATGCATTCAAGCACATTTCTGCTATTTGGCGCAATCAATACTTGAAGTATTATACTTTTAGCCACATGCCCCACACAATATAGGAAATTGCAGTCTGCTTAGTTAGAGACCCAGGTCTATCTACTGCCAGCACAAGTCACTCCCCATATCTTTGAGCTCACTAGCATTGTGCCTCGGCATTGATGGCAGCGCTGCAACAGGCACTGTTGCATGCTGACTCACTGATGCTTTATGACCAAAGATCTTGCTCTGATTGCCTGGCATAGCAAACAACAAGCACACGCTACACAGGCTGCTCTGCACCAGTGCACTGCACTTGTCCTTGACAAGAAATGGCTCAGTGGGCGCAGTGCCCCTGACTACCAGTTTTCAAAAGGAGCACCTAGAGCAGACGGCAACTTGCTGCTTTCGCTATCAAGAGCTGCCATTTCGTCACTTGACAAGCGCCACCCAAAGGCACCTGCAGCACAACAGACACACTGCTTGCATTGCCATCTAAGTATCCACACGATTGCCTCAAGCGGCACAGGGAAATAGATAGTGCATGATTATAATCGATTGTCAGTACTTGCACCACCTCATCAGCTATAAATACCTGTAAAGTGCCTGCAGATTTGCTGCTAAGACTGCTTGGAACAGCAAAAGCAGTAGCATGCAACTTGACAGGCTAGTGTGTGTTGTTCATGTCACCAACAACACAGACACAGGTTGACAGTCAAGCATAACTAAAAGGGCAATGATGATTCTGATGCCAAGTTGAGAGGTGGGCGGACCTGCTGCTTCCTTGGCTTGCCTTGCACTCTTAGCGCCAGGGATGGGGACAGCACCTTTGCAAATTGTCCAATTGATGGCCACCTGTGAATGCCACATTTTGCCTTCTTTTAATGCAGACTTGACACATTCTACTTCCACTGTGGTGACAATTTGATGATGCTGCTTCTCATGACCCCTAGCAGTGCACTGTAGTGGACACATACTGTTGTAATGATAGTAGTAATAATAATGATTGTGTACTTAGCCAGCAGGCATCAGGTACATGCGACGCAACAGTGGACACATACTGTTGTCTGGTGGGCAAACACACTTGAGCAGCCCATGCACTGGTGGAGACTTATTCATGAAATTGCAGATGCCCTGTACATCTGGGTATCTGTTCCACACTTGACTGGGCATGTGGAGTGTTGCCGCAGCTGCATGGCAAACTCTTGTGCTCGGCACAGGAGTGGTGAAAGACGCTGTTTCTAGCATTGTCGTGGGGACACAGCTGCATCTCTGGAGACACGACTGCAACTTTTGGGACACAGCTGCAAGTCTGGGAGATATCATGACACACAACATTTAGAGGACAGATCCTTTACCTGACCAGGGGTTTTGCCACCATGGGCAGAACCTATGTCTCGCATGAGGCCAAGTAGGGGTTGCACCTCAGCTACCCTCTCCTTGTTGATGGTTGCTCCCCGGGGTCCCTTTGGTAAGTTGTCTTCAGTGAACTTGCCTGCAAAGGCAACTTGCGATTACACTTTCAGACGCACTGTCAGACATTAGCTGGATGCACATTTGCATTGGGTGTCCTGATGATGGTGTGTTTGTGAATAGATCCTCAGCACAAGTCGTTGTGCTTGGTCCGAGCAGCACACACCAGCATGCTGCAGTTGACAACCTCATGAGCAAAATACCAACTTCGATGGAACAGGGCAGCAGCGACATATGGTCATGCTTTAGGGCGCCTGACTCTGCAGCAACATAGAAGTCTCTGCATGAGCAGACAGACAGACAGACAAACAGACACAGACAGACAGACACATGCACACACACTGAGACAGATTCAGACACAAAAAGCCACGCATTGTCCCATTGCACATCGACGGTGTTTTTAGGTGCTGAGGACATGATATGTGAGAGGGAACCTGTCAGTAGCCCTTGCGCTCACGGACTGTATGCAATGAGGGGCTGAGGACATGATATGTGAGAGGGCACCTGTCAGTAGGCCTTGCGCTAAAGGGCTGTATGCAATGAGGGAAGTGCCTCCCTCCTCACATGCCTGCTTCACTCCATTCTTCTCTGGTGCCCTGTACAGCAGGCTATACTGCACCTGGTTGGACGCCAGACTGGTTCCTCGGTCCTGCAAGAAGAGACAAGAAAAGGCTTCGCTGTCGGCATCAATTCAATGAGAAGCCAAAAAAAGAAAAGGAATGAATATACTGTCGGCATTGATTTAATGAGAAGCCAAGTATATACCGGGCTGCCCAGGTTCTTAGTCCTGCAACAAAAGAAAAGAAAAGACTACACTGTTGGCGTCAATTTGATGAGAAGCTAAGTATTGTACCGGGCTGCCCAGGTTCTCGGTTCTGCACCCCATACCAAAACATGTGGGCCGGTCACAAACAAGCAGCAAAGGTATCAACCATGAGCTGCAATCTACATTGATGCAGCCAACAGCAACAGCCACAGCCACTGTTGAGAGCTGAGAAATCGCCACAATGGACACCTAATACTAGTCCCCAGGGATCGTACAGTGGAAGTTTGCTATGTAATCGGCTCAAAGAAGAGAAAGTGTCGGTTGCTGCATCCCACAGAGCTACTATGCAGCAATGACATGCAGAGACAACTTTACACTGCAGCACGCCAGGGCAACGCCAAGATGCTGGGCACTTAAAGCAGAAACAAGAACGAGATTTGTTACTTTCAGAATTTGCTGTGCAGTCTTGACACGCCCTAGGTTGAAGTTGGAAACTCCAACGGCTTGGGTGAGGCCTTGTTGCTGGCAGTCTGCCAGGCCCTGGACAAAGGCATCATTGCACCAGCCATTGGTGATAAAGCCTGGCCAATGAATCATGTACAAACCTAGTTTGCTGATGCCCAGCCTCTTCAAGCTCTTCCTGCATCACACCTGAAACATCTCCACAATGTAGAAACACAATACTGCGCCCGAGTCTAGGATTCCAGCGTATGGATGACGTTTCTGAATTGCATTAAGCGTTTCAGGGTTGCAAACGGCAAGCGCTTCCAGTCAGCAAAGGTCAGCAGGCAATTGAAAGTTTGGCTGCTGGCATGGCATCAGAGACAGCAGTCGTAGAAGGCAGCATGATTGCTAGGAGCAGATCACACAACACAGCATTGTTCTATGGCAAAATTGAAGGCCAATTGCTGATGACCACAAAATGCGGACATAGTGTTGATACATATTGCACTTACTTACAAGCTTCAACAACATTCTGTTCCCGGAACCGCCATGGCAGTGGTGCAAACTTGGTTGCTATGACTGGCTGTGTCCCTGTCTGTTTCATGAAGTCTTGCAGAAACTCTTCTGATAGCCCAAAACCATACACCTGCACATAAGGTATCTAGTACGAAGCAGTTGCACTTGACCAAGGGATGCCAAGTTGTCACATGCTTCCAACTGTCAGAACCTTACAACACCACATTGCACTTGACGGTACCTACTTGACAGTTGCCATGCTGACATGGAGTGATGCTGACATGGAGTGATGCTGACATTGCCCAAAGGCATGCAGTGCTGAAGGGATGGCAGGCAGAGGTGACTCTCACCTCTGAGGTGTCTATGAAGCTGATGCCTGATCCAACCACAGCCTTGTAAGCTTCCAAGTTGTCATCTTTCTGGTACTCGCTTCCATACCCCCAGTATCCAGTTCGATCACCCCAACTCCATGCTCCCACACCAACTGGACTGATCTGCAGGCCTGCACTGCAATCAGCAGTATCAGCAGCAGCAACCCCAGCACTTGTGACAAAGCTGTTGAGGGCTGCAATGACGGGACCTGACTGGCCAAGGGTTTAGGGTTTAGCCGGAAATTTAGCCGGAAATTTACAGGTGTGCGTCAGCAGGCGTGCCGGTGAATTACGTCGTTACACATTATGAGTAAAGCAGCGAAAGACGCTGCAGAGCAGTCAGGCGGACCTTGCAGCCGGAGCATCATCAACTTTACTGCACTTGACTTCTTGGCGTTGCCATCACCGTTCAGGCAATTGTTGTCAACCTTGCGCAGTGTTAAGCACCGGCAATTATGGTTGCAATATTAGCGCCAAAGGACGCATTTAGGCGTTCCGTCGTGTGCGTAGCTCTTTCTCTGCTGATTCTATTCGCGCTATATCCTGGCACAGAAGCGCTGCGACGCTTTACTCCAAATGATGCCAAAATTGCCAAGGAATTGAAAAGGAAGGCTGCCTCTGTCGACACCACATCGTATGGTCAACCTGTAGCCGAGCTTACCTCAAAGCTCACTTCAGTCGATCACTTCGGCTCGGTGCGCTACCCACTTATTGCATGTCTCAAACGTCGCTGGTAGAGTGTTGTTTTGAGCTCTCAATTGCACCCGTTCTGGCGTATACGTAGGTCCAGTACTCACGCAACGACACGTACAGTATGCGGTACATCCTCATCTGGCCAGAGATCAAGCCAGACGCCTCTTCACCTATCTACCTCTTCTGTGCGCAGGAAGTCACTCTCCCGTAAGTCCTTCAGCTTGCCCACCATCTTGTTGGGGCTTCACCAATAGCCAGAAGCTTGCAGGAAGCTGCCCTGCCTTAAGCTTGTGTCTGTCACACATTCATGTATTGTTTCTGCTTGTATTGCAGGGAAGCTAGTCCTGGGGCTGGCTTCTACTCAGCTCTTGCCAACTCAACAGGGGCTTTGCAAATTTGGCCTGAGCACCGTTATTATGCTAACTCAGCACCATACACGCCAACAGACAAGTTTGCTCACTTCACAATTGAGCAAGCTCTGGTCGATCATGTGGAGCTGGTGCTGTATGTGCAGAACATGTTCAACCTGACTACCAATCCAGTGATCGCAATTGGATCCAGCTACAGTAAGCATTCATTTCCCTGCTGTCACATGCCATTGCACCAGCACGAAACTTAAATTTGCATTGGCTTTTGTGGCCAACAGATAGTGTTGTTGCACAGCGCAGTCACCTTGCAAAAGGCTTTTCACCTTGGTCATGGCAGATTCACTTTGATCAGACCATATGCCCATGACATGTATGCATGCATATCATGGCCATCTTGCATCTGCTTGGCCTCCAATTCATGTCCATTTTGACACACTGCATGCCCTTGTTTCAGGTGGGCAATTGTCATCCTACCTGCGCATGCGCTACCCAGATGTCATTGCCGGCGCCATTTCCTCCTCCCCAACTTCCTTTGGCTGCCCTGGACTTGGCCTGGTGGGTCATTCTGCTCCTTGTTACTGCGTCATACACACCAAACCTAGTCTATGCCTGCTGCATGCTTCGACTCTTAGTGCTTGGCACCATCGTAGGGAATTGCACAAAGCAAACGCATAGCTGAGAGTGCCGATGTCATTTGCACCTATTCATGTCATCTGTTGGCACCACAGGCGTCACAAGCTTCGACCTGCATGCACATGTTTTCAGTGCTTCTCTGTCGTCATAGTCATCAATGTTTGCTACCATGCAATGTTGCAACCCAATAAGCAGGCATGTCTTTGCTGAGCGTGACATAGTACAATCAAGAATCATAGCTGTAACCTTGCAGGACCCCAGTTATGACCCCTATGGCTTTGCCAAGGTAGCTACTCGAGCAGCTTCCAGTGAAGGTGGCTCCGCAGCTGCATGCCCAGCCAACGTTCAGAAATTCTTCCAGACCATCCTGTCCCTAGGCGCATCTGCATCTGGGCGCAAGACAATCAACACTGAAATGAGCCTGTGCTCAGATTCTACCTTGGCTTCCAGTGATGATATTGAGAATTTGGCGCTATATGTGCAGGATCAGTGGACAACTGCTGTAAGTAAACTTGTCAATCTCTCACAACAATAAAAGTTGCAGAAAGAAGTGCTGGCAAGGTTCATGCTTGTTCAGTCAATTCAGCGTTGAGACTAACGTCGGGCTGCTTGGATTGCATGCTGATGACCATTGTGTTGGCTGCATCCAGCTTTTTTGCATGATTGCCTAGCATCAAGTTTGCACCAGCCCAGTATCTACAAACCTGCTTCAATCAGTAAAGCAAGACGCTTGCTTTCTGTGTCCATCTTCGGGCTACACAACGAGCTGACAGGCTTGCAGAATGTATCAATAAAGCCATGGCACTGTCTTGCAACCTGGCTTAGAATTTTTCATACATTGTGAATGATACTATTTGTGTGCATGCAGGCCCAGTACAATGCTCCTATTGCGGATTTGGGAACGACTGGAGTGCCAGCATACCGCGTCAGGGTTGCTTGCGACTACTTCAAGTCTACCACGCTGTCTACCACTGAGTTGATGGGCAACATGGTCAGTGCCTTGGCAGTCTTCAATGCCAACACAACCACCTCCACTGGGTGCCTGGACACATCAGGAGCTACTGCAGAACCTGAGCCGGAAGCTCCCGGCACAGCTGAGGCCCCTGCTGTGACTACACTAGATGTCAGTGTAGCTTCTCCAGAAGCTGAGCCGGAACCTAATGCAACACCAGAGCCTTCCAGCTCAGACAAGTTTGCCTACCAGGTGCGCTGTCTACCTGAGGAGGTCTTTCTTTGCCACCCATCTTGTAGACAGAGCCTTGTGTCTGGATGCACATACACTGTTCAGCATGCATCTGTTATTAGTGCCTTGCAGATGCATGTATTTACGTGATCACTTTCACAAGAGAGTGTTGCTGAGTTCTGAGTCAGTCTGGGCTGCCAAGCAAGTGTCTGCTGGTCAGTGCAGATTGGGCAGCCTGTATTTTTTTGTAGATTGATTGAGGAACTTGTTGGGCTACATGCAGCAAGCCAGTTGACATGCTCTGTTTTGCTGACACCTCTGGCTGGCTGTTTTGCAGGTTTGCAATCAGGATCAGACACCTGTGTCCTT
>JAABUK010012466.1_pt1 | contig 10817 bp, 9 predicted proteins | sample 5559141 | NCBI WGS metagenome assembly JAABUK01 (sample SAMN10711869, study PRJNA513367) | rock metagenome | isolation source: Antarctica rocks | place: Antarctica: Victoria Land, Pudding Butte nord | collected 2016-01-03
TGGTATAGTTCCAGGCATGATGGCCAAGATCTGCCCCCACGGCACCACTGGAAGGGCGGACTACTTTGGCACAGCAGTGAATCGTGCAGCTCGACTGTTGTGTGCCGCTCAGGCCGGCCAGGTGCTGGTGGAGGAGCACGTCATGGACAGCGTGATCACTGACTGGCGTGATGGTGGTGGCAAGCCGAAGTCGTGCCCGTGGGTCAAGGGTCTTGCATCAGCTGTTGCAACCACCGGCCCCGGTCGCTCAATTGGCAAGCGCGAGCTGCAAATCGATGTCAGCAACGCAAGCCCCGTCAGGCCAGGTGGGAAGTCCGTGTCTCTGGACGAACCTGCAGAGCTCCATAGTCGGAGCAAGAGTATGCCGCTGAACGAGATCCGGCGGCAGACCCTCACAGGCCGACTTGCTGTGCTCACCGATACTTTCACACCCAGAGGGCCATCCCCCGAAGGTGCTTCTTCGCGGGAGTCTTCTGACACTGGCGAAGCGCAAGCAGAAGAAGCATATTGCAGCCCGTACGCCTCGCACAGTCCCTTAGCCGTCAACAACTGCCATATGCTGAACTTCCTGGGGGAGTCGGGGAGATTGTTAGGTCGCAAGGAGAGTGGCGTGTTGCGGAGCAGGGCTTATCGTAGTCTGGCTAGCTCACGAGCAAAAGAGTCCTCGCGACATTTGCTTAGGTCCGCTGGGAACAGCTTGGATCCCAATTTTCAGGCAGCCACCAGCTCAACAGCAGTCAGCTCTCCTCAAGACTCCCAGATACCATCAGCGTCTCACAGGGTTGCTTGGGTTGATGGCTTGAACGCACAGATTGCCAAGCAAGAAGAGATTTCAGCCAGCGGTGCGTCACACAATCACGCTGGCAGGCTACATTCTGCTTTTGCATGTTTGTGGCTGGCTATACCGCTGCGTGCACTGTCTAACTGTGACTCTCGTTTCTCACCATCACTGTATGCTATGGCATCTGCATAAGCACAATAACATGTTTGTATCTGGACTGTATCATTGTTATGTCAGCACAAGCATCCTCAGTCGATGCTGAGGTTTGCATGTGGACCCGAAACCGCAATGGCCATTGACATGTGTTGGCATCAACAAGATTCTGCCTTCCATTGAAAATTTCAACAACAAACAAAACACATATTTCATTTCATTTCAACAGACTGCCGCCTCATGTTTGACTATCTTTCAGCATATACAAATGTCTACTTGCAGGCACAAAGGCCAAGCGTGTGTGGACGCCGAGTCTGAGCAAGGGCAAGCCCTTTCCCGTGAAGAAGATGCCTGTGGAGGTTTGGGCCATTGGAGACTTTAGGTTTAAAGGAATTCCCGGGATCTCCAAGGTAAATGCTGATTTGCACATCTGCACGTACTTAGCTCATCATGAGCTGGAAAGCTTTTTTGTTACTTTTTTGTTTTTGTTACAGGCACAGGCCTCATACACATGCATTGTCATGTCGTGGCGTCATCACCAAGACACGTCAGAATGTTCACAATGCATTGTGAACATTTTATCCTATGCCTGCACAGTTTTGCACATCTTATCAGTACTGTTCTCAACTCCTGTTTTGTAGGGATGTGCTAGTGTAGGACATGCTACAGTGTATGTAGTTGTCTAGTAAAGGTAGCATCAAAAGTAATTCTACATCGTGAAGCAGTACTACAGTCAAAACCGTCAAGTGGGACTTCATTGCACAAAGCATTGCATGTCAGCTGACTATGTCAGGGCACACATGATGTAGTGACTCTGCAAACAAATTGCAAGGCATCCATATGGGGCACACGGTACATATCAGTCATCATAACACTGCACATCATGGCATACCAACGCACAACATCACAGAACTGTCACAAACAGAAAGTAACACACAGCTATGTGGGATCACTCACCTGCTCAGTACACCTCCTGAAAGAGGGTGTCAGATGTTGGTTTGTGTAGGGATGAGTCCCAGTCACAGTTATGCTAGCACAACCTGCAAGTTGCCAGCATGACTGTGCAAAAGACCACAAACCAAACTTGACGCTGTTGCATGCCACTACTCAAAATATGCAGCTGCTTGATCTCAAACACCTCCACAATGTAGCAACGCGTTTTTGCTGTCCCCAGACGTTTCTCTGTTGAAATTTCCAGCGTAGGGATGACATTTCAGAATCAAAGTTGACGTTTCGGGATTGAGAAGAGCTGGTGGAAATGTAGGTGATGGAAGTTCTGCCAGGAGAGCTGGCAGAACGGATGGATCTGCACCCAGCAGTACTGCAGCCAGGAAAAGCAACTTGTGTTTTGGCTGCACGATCACGCCGCTGCCTCATGAACATACAGCTGATGGATGTGCTAGACCTGCAGTTGTCCTTGTGACGCACAGCATTGATATGCTGAGCTTTAGTTCTCACCAAATTTGCTGCACCCCTACGCTTGAAGGCGCATTGACAGTTCGCTAGAACAAATGGAGATATTGTTGTACGGAGCGTGTCTGTGGCCTTACACAGATTATTGGTACGGCATGGTTGTGGCTGCAGTTGTGGCACTGCGTGTATATGCTGTGCAGCAAAAGCTGGTGTTGTGGCCTGCCGGTGATGTGGCATTCATGCCGTCATTTTCCATGTCTTCACCTGTGTTGTGTGTTGATTACGCTTTGCATACGACTACAGCTGACTGTGGTATGCCTGATCTGGACAGTAGTTCTGGCTGATGTTTGGGTGAAGAAGAGCAAAGGCGGCTTGTCGTTTCTTTGCGCTTCTTTGCCGCTTTGCTGAAAGCCTAATATCCCCACTCAAGTTCCCCAGGAGTGGCGTTGAATAAACATTTGTCTTTCAGTAAACACAGTATTAGAAACTCAGTTCTCAAAACTCAGATCTGATGTCAGATTTGTTGAATCAATCAGATGGCAGAGTTCCAGCTTGAGAGTGCTGAGTCATGCAGCTGTTGTATGTATGTCAAAGTACACAATTTTGTACTTGTACAAGTACAAAATTGTGTATCCACATGTGAATCCACATGTTATCCATTTTGAGCCACTGTTCTGAAACAGTGATTACACTGACAGTCACTGTGACACACTGTGTGGATATCATCGTTGTAAACCTGTCAGGGGCATGACTAGTCTACTTTTAAACTTGTTTGGCTAGGAGTGTTCTAGATGATTCTGAGATTGGAGCTGCGATGATCAAAGTATGTAACAGAACTGCGGTGATGCGATGTAGCGTGCATTTTTTCCTACACAGTGCTAGTGACTCCTGCATGCCTCCTGCATGATTGATTGAATGCAATCCATCAATCAATGTATTCAATATCCTGGGGGGCAGCTGGGACTCAACAAACAAGTTCACTGAAGTTCAGTTCAGTGAATTCATACAGACAAGATTTGCTTCCTACATGCAAAGCATTCCCTAAGGAAACCACCACATGCATTTGGTTCACACAAAGTCATAAAGTCTGCAGTGCTGCAGGAGGTCTAAATGCTGATGATCTGAAAAGTGACTAACCGCGCCCAACGTGCTCGCACGTGCATTGACGAAGTAGAGGAACGACACCGACAGCATCTTTTGCATTCTGGCTGTGGTTGCAACTGCGCGCAAAAGCTGGAGCTGAACCCCAGCAAACTCGCAAAGTCACAATCTGATTGATCTCAGACAATTCAGTGAGACGTCAGCAAGCAACGCCGCTCCGAAAGGTCACATTCTAAGCGGGTATGAGTCAAACTTTAGCACCGTTTTCGCGTCAAGTGCTGCTCGCAAGCTGCATTCGGCCGATTACCACCAATGTTGTTATACCGACGCAACAGAGCACTCCACATGTACATCCGTTCTGTTCGTAGGAAGCTACGTGATTGACGGAGTGTCGTTGCCGCTGCCTCGATGAAGTTCTCTCAGGCCTTGAAGGCCAATAGCGTTCCGGACTGGAAGCATCACTACATTCATTACTCACGCCTGAAGAAAATGATATTTCGACTGGAGCAGCTGCAAGGCAACGCCCCTCTGAGTCCTGTGCCTGAGCATAGACAATCCTTAGACTTCACCAATCCTTCAGCGCCCCTGCTGTCCAGACAAAGCCCTTCCATGCTGCCAAGGACCAGTTCGGGCTTTGAACACGGCCAAATCGACGAGCTGATGTTTGAGCGGGAAATTCATGAGGAGCTCGCAAGAGTCAAAGCATTTTATGTTGAGAAGGTGCGCTGAAGTTCTCTGCCTCTGTGCATGCTGATAACAGGTGCCTTTTGCCTAGCAGGCTTTTGCATTGAGCGCTCACCGCCGTATGCACGCCACTCTACCAGACTTCTTTTCCGTTGCACACAGTATAGACATCACACGTTGCACCTATTCGGCAGCTGCAAAAATCAGGCTGTTGTAAGTCCTGTGTTTCGGCTGCATTATACTTGCTGTTTGGGTGCAGCATGATGAACTGGACGCAGAGGTGGCTGCAGTGTTGGCAAAGGTTGCAGCAGCAGAGAGACGGGGCATCTCGGGTGGGTCTAGTGACATCTGCTTGATTGCTGGACAGCACATCACAACATCCACATGATTCTGGCCGTGCATCTGTGCGCAGCTGACAATCTGAGTTAAGGCAGCCTGCTTTCTATGTCAACTTGACAACACTGGCAAGCACCAAGTCAAACACAGGTTCTAGTCAAAGTTGCATCACTTGCAGCAGATGTAACACCACATTGCTCCTACCTGGACACTGTACTAGAACTTTATTTGAGGAAGCAGCAGCAGCAGCAGCAGCAGCAGCAGCAGCGACAGCAGTCAATCATATCACAACAGAGTCAGCATCACGCAACAGTAGTGCAACAGTGAGTGGTGCTGATGGCAAAAGTGCAAAGGCTTCAGTAAGATGCACGTTCACCAGCAGCAGCAACCATGTCTTTGGTAACAGCACTTGCAGCAGCAGGAGGCACATATTAACACAATGCAGCATTACATGCACAGCGTGGTGCATGTCTACATGGTTGAATCAGACACAAGGGGGGGCTCACCTGACATGCAGCTGCAACTGATGCTGATGCATGCATGAGGTGCATTGAAGTGTAATCACAGCGCAGCCGCCAGCACATGAAAAGGGAGAGAGAGAGGCTTGCAAGTGTCTGCCAGCACACCTTGGCTGACGACATGGCCTCCAACTAGATGATGTTGGAGCTTGATGTGATGCATGTGTGTGTGCAAGACCTGCACATACCTAGCTCGTCATGAGCTGATGGAAAGCGTTTTGTTTGTCACCCTCTTGGTTCGCGTGTGTGTGCAGGGCCAGGTCATCAGGATGTCGAGGGCGGTCAGTCTTTGCCAGAGGAGCAGCGAATAGCGTTCTGGAATGATGTGAATGTGCCCAGGAACATCAAGGAACGCCTCAGTGGGGCCCTTACGGACGTGTACATCCAGCTCGACAATCTATCCAAGTTTGTTGAGCTGAACTATGACGGATTCAGGTATGTATCATTACCCGATGGTCGGCTGCTCACAGTGGCTGGAAGGATGAGTGTGTTCAGAAGGAAAGAATGAACCAGCAAAGACTGTGCCTTGCAGTACTTATTCATGTATGTGGGTGCTCATCATTCTGATGTTGCTATGGCTGCCTTTGCAATTCATCAAAAGTGCATACAGGTCCATCCCTACAATTCCTTGCACAGTTTACAAGCTGCCACTTAATCTCACAACTGGCCATATGTTGCTACTGATGCTGTGCAAAGGCGTGTGATCTTTGAAACTAATGCTAAAGTCAAGGGCAAAGGGTCAAGGCCAAGGGCTACGGGCTAGGGCTAAGGCCAAGGGCTAAGTCTAAGGGCGAAGGGTCAAGGCTAAGGGCTAAGGGCAAGGGCTAAGGCCGAGGGCTGAGGCCAACGGCTAAGGGCTAAGGGCAAGGGCTAAGGGCAAGGGTCAAGGCTCAGTGCTAAGTCTAAGGGCTGAAGGCCAAGGGCTAAGGCTGTGGTTACGCTGCAGGAAGATCCTGAAGAAGCACGACAAAATGACCAACACAGAGCTGTCAGGGCGGCTGATGCCCACAGTCTCAGACATGTTGGCCAAAGAGCAGCGCAAAGGGGCTTTGGAGGGGCTGAAGAACAGTGTGGTGCATGAGTACGCCCTCATGGCTCACAGTGGGGGTGAGCCTGAGGCTGAGCAAGAGCTGGGGCGGCACCGGCGGGATCAGCTGACCTTTGAAAGAAACACAGGTATAGATAAAATACTATTGTTCACGCCCTCAAGCTTAGCTCAAGCTTTACATGTTGACCCTCAAGAGGGGAAAAGAGAACAATTGTACTTGCACTGGGAATAATACTCATCTTACAGATATAGGCAGCATCTCAGTAAGTAGTGATCACGATGCTAATAAGAGTAGTCATGGGATTCACAACACCAATGACAAAGTAGTGTGCTCTGAGTGATGAGCTCAAAAGCGCGATTGCAAGGGATGGTGTGTGAGCAGAAGCTTGGCAAGCACGTGCAGTATGTTGAGTGACACCCTTGCGCACAGTCTTGTGCTAGTGCTTGCTAATAGTTTGACCCTCACTCGTGGACGTGGAACAGGATATTGACAGTAAATGGGCTAGCATACAAGAAATCTGCTTAAAAAGGTTTCACAGGCATGCTGGAATGCTCAATGCTTGGTAGGCCTACACTCATGTGCTGTTAAGCCTGAAGAACTGCATGCTGCCTGAGATGACACTGACAGCATGCATTGTCACACAAGCAATGGCTGGGCTAACCGTCTTTCAGAAGCTTGCATGGTCCCTTAGCTGTGGGACACTGTCCACAGCTGTGGCCACCAACATGCTGCTTGGCCAAGACTTCTGACTTTCGTCCAGAGAAAAGTGTTTGCTGCTCAGATGCACTTCAGTGTTGCTCCACTGTGGTGTGATTGGGCCACAGGCAGTTGTATACTGTTGTTTGTTGCAAAAACTTCATTCTCCTTTTTTTTTTCCTATTTCAAAATGAAAGTTACATAGTAAAACCTACACAATAACAATTACACTATAAAGAAGACACAAAATTATAAATTTATTGCATGCTTTGTTGTGACAAACAATCGAGCAGTGAGCGTAAATGATTGTCGGCATCTGCAGTCTGGAGGGATATGGTGGCAATGCAGCGCAGAGGCACTAATGTGGTGATAGGAGGGGACCGCCAGAAGCTGGGCGCCAGAGAACTGGACCTCACATCTGTGGTGAAGCGCAACAAGAAGCAGATCACTGCCGTTTTGATCTCCCTGACAGCTTTTGCTGTGCTGCTAAGTAAGCCACACTACTCAGTGCGTTTCTCTGAGCTATGGAACATAATACGTCAGTGTTGTTTTGATCTCCCTGACTGCTTTTGCTGTGCTGCTAAGTAAGCTACACTACTTGATGCGCTTCTCTTGGCTATGGACCAGCACTATCTGCTTTTGTCAGTGCATGGCAACAGCTGCTACCCCCCTCTACCTGCCCCCCCCCCCCGGCCCTTCCCTCACCGCATTCACAATTTTGTATCCCACCCCACTTTGACCCCCTTGACATGGCATGCCCATGGCCACTGTTGTCACTCCACTTCTCAGCCAAAGCTTGCATGTGGTCATCAGTGACTGCATGTCTGTCATGACCAAGTAGTAAGAATCAATGCTCATCATCATTGCCCGCCCCACCACAGATGTGAACATCTCTATCTGTGAGTACTGCTCACTGCCTGACAAGTAGCCAAAGCATGTGTCCAGTCATCCTGAAACATATGTGTATGTCTGTCGTCATCAAGCATTGGCTCATGCTAATCAGCATTGCCCTGCTGCCACAGATGTAGCATATCTATCGTGATCAAGCATTAGCTAATGCTCATCAGCACTGCCTTGCTGCCACAGATATCAAGCTCCCCATATTCAAGAAGCCCCAGGAGCAGAACTGCGCAGCGCTGCTGGCGTTTGTTTCGCTGCTGTGGTGCACAGAAGCGCTGCCTCTGTATATCACATCCACTCTCATACCTCTATTAGCAGGTCTGCCTTCCACACCTTCACAGTTGTCTCAGCATACTGCATGGACATGCCGGTACATCCACTCTCATACCTCTCTTAGCAGGTCTGCCTTGGACACCTTCAAAGCTTTGTCAGCACACTGCATAGATCTGTCGGCACTCTTTGCAGCATGCGTGGCTTTCCATAACAGCCTCATTGTGTGTCACTGCACAAGCTGTTGTCTTGTGTTAGCACAATCTGATGTGTGCCATGCTGTCTGATCCATCATCGAACCAAACTACAAATGCACATAAGTTAATTCCAGCAGTTGGCATGCAGCCAATGGGCTTCAGAACACAAGTTTTGTGAAGCTATTCCCTAGATACTTTGTGGCTTCATTGATGGTTACTGCAGTTATATCTTGTTTGTATGAATCCGTATAATACAAATAAATAGGCTTTAAAATGTATTTCTGCAGTGACGCTGAGGGTACTGACCAAGCAGCAGGACGGACACACAGTCAGACTGACACCTCAAGAGGCTGCACCCCAAGTCTTCCATGCCATGTTCTCTCAGGCAAGCATACTGCTCTCTTTGGGCTATGGCCCATGGTCATAGTTCCAGGTTGCTGCCTTAGGAGGCTCCTTTTATAATATCTGAAAATTTTCTTTACAAACATACTGCTGCTCAGTGTGTATCATGATTACACAAGTTGTCACAGTGTATGGGTTGCATTGCCACAAGCTAGTCTGATGCAAGCAAGAGCACAACTGCAGTCTTCATCAGTCAATCATTTGGTCAAGCAGTCCATCAACCAATCATTCAATCAATCAAGTAGTGAGTTTCAATAAAGTGCTGGTCAGTGTGTTGATTCCAACAGTTTCATGCTGCAGTTGGCACCTGTCACTTACAGGGAAATCCACTGTGTTTCATGTATTTCGTTCTCAATCTTTTCTTCAGTCAACGCCAAAAGGCGTAACGCTTAGATTTTCTTCCCACCTGTCCCTGAGATGCTACTGGCAGCTTTCCCCCAAACATACTCAGCAGGTGCTGCATGAAGTGAAGAGGGAATCTGTGGAGTATATGTTCGTTTTCTGCAGATCAGCACAGTCGTGAGTCGTCCAAAAGGTGCAAGTCACATAGCTGCCGCAAACCTCTGCTTCCATCAGAGGACGCCAAGCTGCAAGTCCACATGAAGATCATACCTGATAGGAGCCAATATCCCATCAAGAATTGCTCACCTCCCACTCAGCAAATGGAATAAATGAAAATGAACTGAGTTGAATATAACATTGGAACAGAAAAAAGGAGAAACAAAAAAACTACAACGATATGATGCTGCAGGTCATTATGTTGCTGTTGGGAGGCTTTGCCATAGCTGGCGCTCTCAGCAAGCACTTCATTGCTAAGTCGATGGCGACAGCAATCCTGAGCAGAGTTGGCCGGCAACCGCACTGGGTGCTGCTGGCTAACATGCTGGTGGCTACCTTCCTCAGCATGTTCATCTCCAATGTTGCAGCGCCTGTTCTGTGTTTTGGCTTGGTGCAGCCGATCCTCAGAACCTATGCAGCAGGTCAGTCGTGTTCATTTCCAATGTTGCAGCGCCTGTTCTGTGTTTTGGCTTGGTGCAGCCGATCCTCAGAACCTATGCAGCAGGTCAGTCATGTTTGCTTGTTCAGTCACTCGCTCACTCACATATTTGCTCACTCACTCACTCACTCACTCACTCACTCACTCACTCACTCACTCACTCACGCACGCATGCATGCATCAGATGTGTGTCTTGAAGGCACGTCCAGTCCTTAGTAGATCCCTGTATGAGAGTTTTTAATCAGTCTACCAACAACAACATATATTCCTGTGCTTTGAGTCGGACTGGACAAGCTTAGTTCACATTGTTGTGTTGCTGGAGATGCTCTGCGGTGGCTGGCCATGCTCATTTGCATGGTACAGCAGCTGGTAAAATGCTTACTGCCTGAGCTTGTACCCTATACATTGATGGTGCAGCAATGACCTTCTGTGACACTGGCTTCTCTTATTGAGATGCTTGTGGCAAATATCACCACTTTGTGAACTCTATGCATATCGGCAGCAGAAGGTGCCTCATGCCTTTTTTGACTGCAGGTCATCCTGTGTCAGCTAGCTTGGTGATGGGCATTGCACTGGCGTCCAACGTCGGAGGTATGACCAGTCCAATCAGCAGTCCGCAAAACATCTTTGCCATTGAGCGCATGGTCCTGATCGGCAGCACTCCCAGCTGGCTGCAGTGGTTTGCCATAGCACTTCCCATTGGCATCCTGGTGGACATCCTTTGCTGGGGGTTGCTCCTGGTTGTGTACCGTCCTGGTCAGGAGGTGCAAGAGATCAGACCTCTCAAGCCCAATAAGGATCCCTGGACTGCTACCCAGCTGTACGTCATGTTCATCAGCGTGGCCACCGTCGGCTTGTGGTGCGCCAACACCAAGCTAGAAACCTACACTGGCGAGATGGGGACGCTGGCGATTCTTCCGCTTGTAGCGTTCTTCGGAACAGGTGTCCTGGGCAAGGATGACTGGAATGGTTTCCTGTGGGACGTAGTGATGCTAGCTATGGGCGGTCTTGCACTTGGGGAGTGCGTCAAGAGTTCTGGTCTTCTGTCCACTATCGCTGGCGAGATCGGCAACTTCGTCGGTGGCCTTGGACTGTGGCCGGTGCTTATGATCTTCTGTGCTTTGGTGCTTGTCTGCACAACTTTCATATCTCATACAGTTGGAGCCATGATCATTCTGCCAATAGTGCAATCTGTGGGAGAAGACATGGCAGATCCACACCCAAAGCTGCTGGTCATGGGTGCAGCTTTGATGTGCTCTGGAGCTATGGGCTTGCCAGTCAGTGGATTCCCAAACATGAATGCCATAGCATTAGAAGACG
>JAABUK010012468.1_pt1 | contig 10816 bp, 6 predicted proteins | sample 5559141 | NCBI WGS metagenome assembly JAABUK01 (sample SAMN10711869, study PRJNA513367) | rock metagenome | isolation source: Antarctica rocks | place: Antarctica: Victoria Land, Pudding Butte nord | collected 2016-01-03
ATCCGAGGATCCTTCCGGGCGTCGACCCGACTCGGGATCCGGGAACGACTTGGCCACGAGCGGGGCGACCAAGGTGCCTCGCTCGCGGCGGACGCGGGCCCGGGCGTGGAAGATCCTGGCAATTCCGAGGACGGCGACGACGGAAGCCTGATCGACCCCAAGCCTCGCTTCCTCCGGGTCGGACGCGCCCGCGACGGTCGGGTTGAGGACTGCGGACGAGGCGGCGAGGGCGGCCGTCTCCTGGTCCGCGATCGCCACGCTCGGGCCCGGGACGTCGCCCGGCGGCGGAGACTCCGGGAGGGTGCCGGCCCCCCAACCTCGGCGGATTCCCGCCACCGACCAGCCCTGGGAGCCGGGGCGCGGCCCGCCCAGGGGCCCCGCGGGGATGACCATCGTCACGGCCGGCGCGGGCGCCGGGACGGACCGATCGGATCGGTCCGATGTCGCCGTCGAGGCGAGCCAGAGGCCCCGATCGGCCCACCGCCCGGTCGTCGCCTTGACCGGTTGGCCGATCCCGGCACCGGCCTGGAGACCATCGGGTCGGACGGGGGAGGGGAGGTCACGCCCAGTCCCGAGGCCGGCCAGTGGTGGGACCGAGACCCCGCCCAGGGTCGTCAGCGAACCCCGGGGCGCCGAGACCGATAGGGCGACCCACCGGTAAGGGCTGCCGGCCGAGGCGATCCCAGGGGGGAGTGGGTCGAGCCCGGCGAAGGTCGGGGCGGCCAGGCGACGGCGAGTCGAATCGTCCAGCCCCGGGCCGACCGGGTCGGAGAGGCTCGCCCCGTACAATCGGAAAAGTCGTCCGGGTCGTTCCCCCGTCCCGGGACGATGCGACGGCGAACTCGACCCGGTAGGAGCCCGGTACGATGAACACCGGGTCGCCGCCGGCCGTCTCCCCCGGCCCCGCCGCCCGCGTGTCGACCACCCGCCCCGATCCGTCGACGACTCTCATGGTGACGAACCCGCCGGCCCCACCGACGCCCGAGGCGGAGAGCAGGAAATCGAAGAGCTGCGCCTGGTCGACCTCGAGATCATAGGTCATCACACCGCCCGGTCTGTCGATCGTCGAGGCGACGAAGTTGACTGGGCGGGCCGGATCATGGCCATATTCCACGTCCAGCTCGTAGTTGCCCACGACCTTGCCCGAAGCCGGGTCGGCGGTGACCCTGATGAAGTAGGTCGTCCCCGGTCGGACGTGGTCGGCCTGGATCGAATAAGTCCCGTCGCCTCGGGCGAGCACGACGGCCGGCACGGGGGCCCGGGACGCGTCGAACACCTCGACCCGAGGCATGAGCCCATTGACCTCGGGCGCGCGTCCCGTCACGGTCATGACGAGCGGGCGTTCGGGCGAGTCGCCGCCGCTCGCTGGATCCGGCGTCTCGATGCGGTAGACGTCGACATCCGCAAAGTCTCCCAGGCTGGCCGTGATCCGGGCGGGGGCCTCGGAACCGTAGGACCCGGAGGGTTCGAGGTCGGCGGCGGATGCGAACGTGTCGTCGGTGTGGTGGTCGTCCTGGAAGAGGGCCCCCTGCGGGTCGCGGAAGATCGCGTTGATCGCGTCGGGAGGCAGATAGCCGTAGGACTGTCGGGCCAGCCGGTCGATCACGTCCGGGGGGACGGTCGATCTCGCGTCGTAAGTGACGGCCATCGCATACTCGCCCACGCCCGAGAGGTCCCCGGCGGCCGCGCGAGCCTGGATCGAGTAGGTCGCGCCGGGGTCGACTCGCGGCAAGGTGAACCGGAGCGTGTCGCCCGAGGAGCCGGCCTTGGCGAGATCGGCGAGGACCCGGCCGGAGTTATCGTAAAGGGTGAGGCGGGGGGCGAGCAGGCTGACGCCGGAGGTCTGGAGCCGCACCGTCATCGGGCCGGCGTAGCCGTCGGGCGTCCGCACGGAGTAGATGTCGGAGTCGCGGGGAGATGCTATGTCGGCATAGAGGAATAAAGGCGTCGTCCCGTCGTGGCCCGCCGGGGACGGGAACGACGCGGCCGTCGCGAGGGTCTCGTTGCCGACGGGTCCTTCGTACGGGTCCTGCCCCCGGGGGCCGTAGAGGGCCTGGATCGCGGCGACGTCGCTCGGGGCGAGCGAGACTCGCGCGTTGTCCAAGTGCTCGGCCATGACCGACGCGGGGTCGTCGCTGTGGTCGAGGCCCAGGACATGCCCGGCCTCGTGCAACATCGCCTGGAAGAGGCCGGGGCCACCGTCATTGAAAGCGACGGAGTCGTTGATCAGGACGTCGCCCGACCACGTGCCCGACAGGAAGGGGTCGTGCGGCACGGAGATCGAAAGGGCCTCGGGGGACAACGGCACGGCGGCGATCCGGATATCGCCGAACCGGGGGTCGTGCTGGTCGGGGCCGGGCGTGCCGAGGGGCTGGCCGCCGTCGGCGACCAGTGCGGTGTTGAGGTGGGCCCGGCTCGCCCAGGTCTAGAAGGCCCGGAGGATCTCGCCAAGCCAGACGGCCCGCGGCTCGCGAGAGTCGAGCGTGCGGAACAGGTCGCTGGGACGCCCGTCAACTGGCGTGCCGTCGGGGACGAAGCTGACCGAGAGATGATCGCCGTCGTGCCAGGGGACGCCGAACTGCGCGGGCACCCGTCGCCCTTCCAGCCGCTCCGGCGACGGGTGGCAGCCCCGCGATCGCTGGCGATCTTGCCTGTTCATGCGATTCTTGTCCAACACGCCAGGCCGCCCTCGCCCGCGAGCGCACGTTTTCGCCAGAATCCCCGAGGCCGTCCGTCACCCGGCGTCGACAGTCTCTTCGGGCGACATTTCGCCGTGGGCTTATTCTAAGATGGGTCACGCCGGGTACAAGGCCCGGTCGCGTTCACCTCCCGGGACCATCCCGATCGCCGAAGGTCGTGAGCAAGTCGCGGAACGCGGGGTCGTCGCGGATGGGATCGAGGTCGGCGTCGGCCCGGGCCACCCCCGACCACGAGCCCTCCCGCTCCAACGCCGCGGCCAGGGTGCTCAGGGCCACCGCGCGATCGGACGGCACGGACCGCGAGGTCAGGGCGTAGATGCAGGCGACTCGGTAAGCGGTCGAGCCCGAGGCGTCGGCCCGGCGGGCCGCCTCGGCGTCGCGGTGGGCGTCCTCGCGTCGGCCCAGTCGGGCCAGGAGGACGCCTCGGCCCACCCGGGCGGGCGTGAACGCGGGGTAGAGCTGGACGGCCCGATCGAGCGTCGCGACCGCCTCCGAGGGCCGGCCGAGCCGCTCGGCGAGGACCGCCGCCTTGTCCTGCAACGCCGACCGGCATCGCGGGTCGAGCCGCAATGCCCCCTCGAAATCGGCGAGGGCACCGGCCGGCTCCTCGGACATCCGGGCCAGGCCGCGAGCGACCCAGCTCTCGGCGTCGACCGGGGTCCGTCGGAGGCCTTCGAGCCGGTCCGTGTTCGAGCCGCCCGGGTCGCCGGCCCTGGACCTCGCCTCGGCCCGGAGGAAGTAAATCTGGGTTTCCGTGGCGCCGCGTCCCAAAGCCTCGGTGAAATCCACGGAGGCCCCCGCGACATCCCCCGAGTTCAAACGGGCGAGCCCGCGATGGGCGAAGGCCGAGGCGAAGGCCGGGCGGAGCTGGATCGTTCGTTCGAAGTCCATCCGCGCGGCCTCCCACTCGGCCCGTTCCAGTTCCGCGCGGCCCCTGTGGAGGTAGGGCCAGGGCGAACCGGGCCTGAGGACGATCGCCACGGTGAAGCAGTCCTCGGCGACGTCCATTCGCCCGTGGAGGGCATAGCACTGGCCCATCGCCATCCAGAGGGGGAAGTCCCTGGGCTCCCGGCGGCTGGCCTCCCCCAGGGCGGCGAGGCCCTCCGCCGAGGGTGTCCGGTCGAGATCCTCGAGCGACAGGAAGGCCTCCTCGCGGAGGGAAGGCGCGGGGAGTCGGGCGGCCTGACGTTCGGCCTCCTCGGCACCAGTCGAGTCTCCGACGAGGCGGGCGAGCTTCGCACGCTGGCCCCAGAGGGCTCGCGAGACGTGACCTCGGCCCAGGGCCAGCTCGGCCAGCGCGTTGAGCCGCACGGCCTCGCGGACCAATCCCGCCCTCGGCCCCGGGTCGCATGCGGACGCCTCCCGGGCCAGGGCGGCGGCCCAGCGGAGGAGCAGGTCGGCGGCCCGGCCTCGGAGCTCGGCCCGGTCGGCTTCGATTAAGTGCCGCGCCGGGGCCTCGTCGAGCCAGGCGGGCGAGCCCAGGACGCCGAACCGCTCCAGGCCCCGGCGACAGGCCTCGATCCCTTCGGCCCAGCCCGTGCCGGCCGGGTCGAGCAGCAGGACGTGGGCCGACTCGTGGTCGTCAGCCAGCAGTCGGAGGGCATGAGCGGCCTCGATCGGGCCGAAGCCTCGCTGGCGGTGGGCGTACCCGGCCACGAGCCCGGCGATCAGGACAGCCGAGACGGTGCCGAGCACGGTCGAGGAGGTCAGGCGGGGGTGACGGCGGGCCCACTTGCCGGCCCGTTCGCGGGGCGAGGGCTCGGCGGCGTGCCGCAGGGGGCGATCTTCGAGCTGGCGCTGGAGGTCGTCCAGGAGGTCTCGGGCGTTGCCGTAGCGGCGAGCGGGGTCGGGCTCGAGCAGTCGGCGGAGGATCGCCTCGGCCGCCGGCGAGACGGCCGGGTTCGCCGTGCGGAGCCGGGGCGGCGCGACCCGGCGATCGGCGATCATCGCCGGCAAGATCTCGTCGACCGGGCCGGATCGGATCGGGAACGGGTGGCGGCCGGTCGCAAGCTCGAAGAGGATCACCCCCAGCGAATACAGGTCGCATCGCGGATCGGCCGACTGCGGCCCGGTGCGGAGCGCCTCCAGGGCCTCGGGGGCCATATACGGCAGGGTCCCGCCGACGGAGGCCGTCGCAGGGCCGTCGAGCTTGGTGTCGGCGGCCAGGTTGAAGTCCAGGAGCATGGGCTGGCCGTCGTCGGTCAGGAGGACGTTGGCCGGCTTCAAGTCGCGGTGGACGATCCCCCGCTCGTGGGCATGGACCAATCCGTCGGCCAGCCGCGAGCCGATCCAGAGGACGGCCTCGACATATCCCAGGCCCCGGAGCATTTGCAAAGCGGCCGACGAGGGCAAGGCCTGCGGCCCTGGCGTCCCGGGTTTGTCGGGCCTCGGATCCCCGAGACTCTCGACGATCGCCGCGCCGGAGTCGGGCCTCGACGAGCGGCCCCTCAGATCGCGCAGGACATCGGCCAGCGTCGTCGACCCGAAGAACGGCATGCAGACGGCGCGGTGGGGGCCGACCCTGTGGGCCGAATAGATCGGCACGACGTGCGTGTGTTGAAGCTGGGCCAAGGTTTGGGCCTCGCCCGGCAGCTCTGCCGTGACCTTGAGCGCCACGGGACGGTCGGCCAGGTCGCCCTGGCTCGCCAGGTAGACCCGACCGAAGGCCCCACGCCCCAGCTCACGGATCAGCCGGAACCCGGCGAAATCCGCCCCGGGTGCGGGGAAGTCCGCCAGGCCGTCGGCCAGCCGGTCGGCCGCCTCCGGGTCGGCGGAATGCAAGCTGCGGAATAGATCGGAGTGGTCCCGGGGCCCCGGATAGGACGCCAGCGCCTCGCCCAGCGCGGCCGGACCTTGCCGACGGGCCTGGCGAAAGTACCGGGCCGCCTCGCCGAGGTCCGAACGCGGCGGAGTCGAAGCGGTCGACTCGTCCGTCCGGCGGCTCGCCGCCTGGTCGTTACCGGCCTGGCGGCGGAGGCGACTCTCTTCAAAGGCCACCTGTTCGAGCCGTTCGGGGTCGTCGAACAGCCCCGGAAATTCGGCCCGGTACTGCTCCAGGCCCCGAGGGTTCCCCCGCATCCAGCCATATTCGAGGTCGACGCGGACCAGCTCGCAGAGCACGTCCGGGTAAAGACGGTGATCCGGCGGGGGGAGGAAGTCGACCAGGTTGGCGCGGCCGTCGCGAACCTGGGCCTCTTCGTAGGCCTCGACGAAGGGGTCGATGCTCTGGGCGTCGGGCTCGCCCGCGTGGCGGATCATCTCACGCATCCTCCCGAATTTGGGCGTCGAGTCCCTGGCGAAATTCCTGGAGGACCCGTTCGACCGTCCGCTTGGACCGCCGGACGAGCCCGGCGATCTCGGCCACCTCGTGCCCCTCGATCCGAAGTTCGATGATCGGCCGGTGTCCCGCCGGCAGGGCGGCGAGGACCTCGCCGACGACCAGGTTCAGGAGGGCCAGCGATGCCTCGTCCCGGCCCGCCCGGGCTTCCAAGGCGTTGTCGAACGCCTCGCCGCCGGCGGTCCGCCGCACGTCGCGACGGGCGGCTCGGTGGTGGGCGCCGACGGCTCGGACCTTGTTCAGGGCGATGACCAGCAGCAATTTCCAGATCTCCTCCCCCTCCGGGACGTCGTACTCCCCCCGGGCGACCCGGCGGAAGAACGTGCGGAAGACCGACTGGACGATGTCGTCGGGGTCGACCCGGACGGCCAGGCTCGGCGCGCTCTGACGGTCGGCCAGGGCCCGCAATCGCTCGGCGTAGCGCAAGTAGAGCCGCGTCGGCGCGTCGCGCTGGCCGCCGCGAAATCGCTTGAGCAGCGAGTGATCCGAAGGTGCCTCATCGGCCATCGCACCGGCCTCGCTCGCCAGCCTCCGCGGCGACCCCCCAAGGTGGGGAGTCGGATTGCCGCTCGCGATCCGCCACGACCGATCCGAAATCCGATCCTCAACCCGGGGAAGGCTTTGGTCCCTCCGATCATACGCCGCCGGCCGCGGTCAAGGGGAGGTCCCACAACCTCGGCCAACACCCCTCAACCCCGAGGTCCCCGGTCCGAGGCGTCCGAGCCACGCCTCGCCCACTCACTCCTCGTGCCCGCGATCTCGGCGTCTTTCGGCGCAAATCGCCGAAGAAAACTGGCGGGTCGTCGGGCCGGAACTCACTCTCCCGAGCGGGGCGGGCCATTCAGCCGATCGGGCGAGACTCGCCCCCGACCCATCCCTCCTCGGAGAGCGAGACGATGAACTCCAGGACCCAACGCGCCCGCAGGAACCTCGGGATCGAGTGCCTCGAAGGTCGCCTCGCCTTGTCGGGAGGGCTGGCCACGGTCGCCCCCGCCGCTCATGCCCGGGGCCAACACGCCGAGGTCGAGCATCACAAGGGTCACCACGACGACCCGGCCGCCTACCACGGCACCTCGGCCACGAAAGGCCACGACGACCCGGCCGCCCACCACGACGACCCGGCCGCCCACCACGACGACCCGGGCGAGACCGGCCGCCACGGCAGCAAGGACGACGCGACGAGCCACAAGTGATCCCGAATCGCCGGGGATGGGGACGCTCGCGGGACCGCCCCCGAGTCGTCCTCGACCCGGGCTGTGGATTTCCGGCGGATCACCGCGAGACCTTGGCGGACTTCGACCCGAGATCCCACTCTCCTCTCTCGTGAGGACGCCCGCCGGGTCCATCGAGACTCGGCCGCGAGCGGCATCGGCCGACGACCGGCACTCCCCCCGAACACGAATCATCGCACCCGGCCGCCGCCGACCGGCCCGACGACCTTGACCGCCGACTTCGAGACAAAGGAACTCCGATGAACATTGCCAGGTTGCTGCGAGCGAGGATTCTGAAGGCCGGGAAAGTTCGCACGAGGCGACGGGCCGACGGGCGGGCAAACGTCCACGCCTTCCTCGGCCTCGAAGGGCTCGAGGAGCGGACGGTCATGACCTTCCTCGCCCCGGTGGGATTCGCCGCGGGCGCCTCCCCCGTCGCGTCGATCGTCGGGGATTTCAACAAGGACGGCCGCCCCGACCTCGTGGTCACCAACGGCAACGCGGGGACGGTGAGCACCCTCCTGGGCAAGGGCGACGGCACGTTCCAGGCCCCGACCAGCTCCCCGGCCGGTTTCAGCCCCCAGGCGATCGTCGCCGCCGACTTCAACGGCGACGGCAACCTGGACGTCGCGACGTCGCAGGCCAACACCGGCCTGGATATCCTCTACGGCAACGGCGACGGCACGTTCCAGCCGCCGATCGTGGTCCCGACCGGCGCCTACCTCAACCACCTCGCCGAGGGCGACGTCGACGGCAATGGCCTGCCCGACATCGTCGGCTCGTCCACCGGCTACGGCGGGACGATCTTCGTCTACAAGGACATGGGCGGCAACGTCTACACCAACGGCGGCAGCTACTCGGGCGGCCTCGGCGCCTTCGACGTCGACCTCGCCGACTTCAACCACGACGGAAAGCTCGACCTCGTCGAGGCCAACACCCTGACCAACGACGTCCGGACCTACCAGAACAACGGCGACGGGACCTTCGGGCTCGGGCGGAGCTTCAGCACGGGCACCGCGGTCACCCGGCTGACCATCGGCGACTTCAACCGCGACGGCAACTCCGACATCGTCGCAGCCGGCAACACCATGTCCGTCCTGCTGGGCAACCCCGACGGCACCTTCCGGGCCCCGGCCCTCGACATCGGCCTGACCGGCCAGAGCGACGTGCAGGCCGCCGACTTCAACGGCGACGGCAACCTCGACCTCGTCGAGTCCAACGGGCGGGTCGAGCTCGGCCGGGGCGACGGCTCATTCTACGCAGCGACCAACAACGCCGGAGTCGCTGGGAACACCGCCTCGGTCGGCGACTTCAACGGCGACGGCTCGCCGGACGTCGCCTTCACCAGCCCGACGACGACGAGCGTGACGATCCTCACCAATGCCGCCAACGACGCCGCGGCCCTCGCCGGCGCGGTCGGCCTGGTGGTCAGCTCGCCCGACGTCGCGACGGCCGGCGTCCCCTTCTCGGTGACCGTCACCGCGGTCGACGCCCTCGGCAACGCCGTGCCGGACTTCGTCGGGACCGTCGGGCTGTCGAGCATCGCCCTCGGCAACACCGCCCAGGCGATCTCCTACACGTTCACGCCCGCCGACGCCGGCACGCACACCCTGGTCTACGCCGAGGCCATGACCAGGGCCGGGATCGGGCCGTTCACCGTCACCTCGCCGCTGCTCCCCACGGCCTCCCGTTCGGTCACGGTGAATGCCGCCGCCGCGACCCGCTTCACGGTCGACGGGCCCGCCACGACGGCCGCCGGCGCGACCGTGATGGTCACCGTCGCGGCCCGCGACGCCTACGGCAACGTGGCCGACGGCTACCTCGGCAGCGTCCGCCTCACCAGCAATGACGCCCAGGCCGGGCTCCCGCTAATCTACGGGTTCGGCGCCACGGACGCCGGCATCCACGCCTTCCCCGTCACGCTCCGCACGGCCGGCATCCAGGCCGTCAGCGCGACGGACGCCTCGATCGGCGCGTCCCTCGGCTCGACCGCGGGCATCGTGGTCAACCCGAGCGCGGCGGTCTCCCTCCGCCTCGTCGGCAGCGGCGGCCCGATCGGCTCGCCGGCTCTCGTGACCGCGACGGCCCTCGACGCCTACGGGAACCCCGCCACGGGCTACGCAGGGACGATCCACCTGGCGACGACCGACCCCAACGCGACCGTCTCCGCGGACGCCCTCGCGGTGAACGGCGTGGCGACCTTCACCGTCAACTCCCTGACCCTGGGGTCGCAGACCCTCTCGGCCAACGACCTCGCCGACGCGACGATGGCCGCATCCGAGGGCGTCTCCAACACCCCCGGCCTCGGCGTCCGGTTCGTCGTCACGCCGCTGGCCGCCGCGGTCGCCGGGACGTCGCAAACGTTCCAAGTCACCGTCTACGACAACTACGGCAACGTCGCGACCGGCTACCGGGGGCTCGTCTCGGTCGGCGGCACCGACGCACAGATGGCCGGGGCGGGCTATTACGCCTTCAACGCGGCCGACGCCGGCACGCATGCCTTCACCGTGGCGCTGCGGGCCGTCGGCTCGCAGAGCTTGACGGTCGGCGACTACTACGCCCCGGCGATGAGCTTCAGCCAGGCCGGCATCGCCATCTCGCCGGCGGCCGCGTCCTCGCTCGGCTTCGCCGCCCTCCACGGCACCACCGCCGGGGTCGGCCAGGCCCTGACGATCACGCTCCGCGACGCCTACGGCAACATCGCCGCCGGCTATCGCGGCACGATCAACCTCGCCAGCAGCGACGTCCTGGCGGGCCTCCCGGCGACTTACGCCTTCAGCGCGGCGGACGGCGGCACGCACACCTTCACGCTCGCCCTCAAGTCGTCCGGCGGCCAGTCCGTCACCGCCACCGACTCGGCCAACTCGCTCATGACGTCCACCCAGAAGGACATCCTCGTCTCCGCCGCCGCGATGTCCGGGTTTTCCCTCAGGGCCCCGTCGAACGTCACTGCGGGGGTGGCATTCAGCATGACCGTGGTTGCGGTCGACGCCCACGGCAACCCGATCGCCGGCTACCTCGGCAAGGTCCATTTCACCGGCCCGTCCGGCATCCCCCTCGACTATACCTTCACCGCTGCCGACTCGGGCACGCACGTCTTCTCCATCACGCTCGCGGCGACCGGAACGCAGACCATCGGCGTGCAGGACATGGTCACCGGGTCGCTCAAGGGGAGCGTGGCCGTCACCGTGAAGACCTCGGCGACCAGCGGGGGTGGCGGGGGTGGCGGCAAGAGGCCTTGATTCGACTCTCCGCCCCAAAACGCAAGCGGCCGGCATCCCAAACGGATGCCGGCCGCTTCGATCGTTTGGCCGACGATGGCGACGACGAAACAGCACTCGTCCGCGTTTGGGTTTCGATGAGAATCGCGGGAGGTGTCATCGCGATCGCGGCCATCGGGGCTATGGGCTACGGGCTCTATGAATGATCCAGGCCGTCGGATCGCCGGAGTCCACGACGGCGATCCAGTCCGCTCGGTGGCTGGTCGTCGTTGCCGCGGTGCTGGCTCTCGGGATCGCCTCGCCGGTCTCCCGAGGCCGCCTCATTGGCCTGTTCCTGATCGTTCTGGC
>JAABUK010012469.1_pt1 | contig 10816 bp, 3 predicted proteins | sample 5559141 | NCBI WGS metagenome assembly JAABUK01 (sample SAMN10711869, study PRJNA513367) | rock metagenome | isolation source: Antarctica rocks | place: Antarctica: Victoria Land, Pudding Butte nord | collected 2016-01-03
TTATTATAAAGTTAACTCTTAGAATAACTAATAACCGCCGAGAATAAAGTATAAGTTGCGGAGAAATATTATTATAATCTTAAGAAGTTTAGATTAAAATTATCTTAAATTTAGTAGTATATTTATTAATACTATAATAGAGAAAGAATAGAATGACTGATGTCTTAATCACTTATATATATAAGAAATAGTCGAGTAATAGAATCTTTAGATTATTTATTATAAATTATAGTTAAAGTCGGGTAAGTAAATCTTAAAATAGAAATTAGAATATATAATATTTTTTATAAATTCTAAATAACTTCTGAATTAAGTCTTGAAGCGCGATATAAGCTTAATACTTACTAGCGCGGTAGACGTTCTCAATAATAATTATATTACGTCAGTAATTTCTAATTATACATCAGACTTCTTTATAAATATATAAGTTTAGAGCTAGCTCTTTCAGATTATTATTAGTAAAGAAGTGATATTTAAACGCGTCTCATACTTCTTTAATAAAGACGTAAAATTAATTATAGATAAGATTTTCTTCTTAAAATAATAATTATTTAATTATTAAACTTATTAATATAATAGTATTATAGAGTATATTCTAATTATAAAGACGCTATTCTAAATTATTTAGTTATAAGAACTTATTATTATATAATTAGATAAGATAATAATGAAGATAATACTATTTTTATAAATAGATCTGCGCTTTATTTCTAATGTGTGTGCGTTAGATTAGTAGTAGACTTACTACTAAATAAATCTCTTTTTTGAGATTAATATAAAATTAATTTAGAAAGATAAAGTTAATATTTAAAACACACTTAAAATACATCTGAAAGATCTCTATTATATTAATTAATATTAAGTATAATGAACTTATCTTAAATTACAGCTTAATTTCTTTAATAGAAAAGAAGAGCTGAGAATTACAAAAGTTATTTAGATTAAGCGTGATAATGATAATCTAAAGAATCTTATTTTAGATTAGAGAGAGATATTCTAATAATAAATAATAGCTAATAATCTATTAAGATTAATAGCTGGCGATCTTAATTATTCACGCTTTAATCTAATATACTTTAGAATTAATAAGCGCATATTAATAATTAGCAGAAAGATATTAAGTATGATGAGCGGGAAGATATTTATATAAAGCGGGATTAAAGATCTGATTTAATTAATGTTAAGATTAATCTTTTATTATTAAGATAAATTAGTTTAAAATAGTAATTAAATGAGAGAAGAGAATATAAATAATAATATTATAAGCACTCTTAACCCGATTAAGTAGGAAGTAAGAGATATCTCTAAGTATTATTAGACTGGCTTAAGATAACTATTCCGGATGAGTATTATCTAAATAAAAGATATTACTCTAAATATAAATATTAGTAGTAATATTTTACCGCATTTATAATATTAGCTAATATTAGATATCTTATTATATAATTATTAGTAAGCTAATAAATCTTAAGAAACTATTAATATTAAAAGCTGTTTATAACTTGATTATCTGCGTTTCTTTTATATAAAAATAGATGTATTAAGACTTTAATAATTATGAGTTAGATTTAATCCCGCAAAATATAGATTACTATTATTAGATAATAATAATGTTCTATTTATTAAGCTTATTAATTAAGATTAGACTATTTATTTTAAGAATAAAAGAAAAGACTTTATTATTAAAGATCTTCTCTAATTCATAATAATAATTATTAATTAAAGTCTGATAATAATATAGATCTTTAAGATATTATCTTCTTAAATATTCATAAAATTTATTTTAAAGCTGATTATAAAGCTTATTAATAATAAGCTCTTAAGAAGTGACTTTAATATTACTTAAGATTATATTATTATCTAATATAAAATGTTTAAAGAGAAAGTTATAAAATAGTTCGCGTTTATTATTATCTAATTCTTCCGCCTCTTACTCTTTATTATTAAAGAGATTAATAAAAGAAGATAAACTCTTCTCTCTCTCTTAATTAATAAGTAACTTATCTATTAATGTCTTATATAAATGATTATTAAAATTAAAATCTTCTTTAAATATTTTTAAATCATAATTATTAGATAAGAAAGATAAAATTATAGAGCTAGATATTATTAAAGATGATAAGATTAGAGAAGAGAATAAAGAGATATTAATAAAAGAAGAGTTAAGCGCGAGATCTTTAAATATAGATAGATATTAATTAGAGTGAATGAGAATAATAGAAACTGAGATGATTAATAAATATGATGTGAAGATCTTTACTATTATTAGTTAATCTGAAGCTGAAGATACTAGCGCGGTAGAGAAAGATGTAGAATGAATAGAAGAATTTAGGCGGTAATATAAACTACTATATTTATTAATAGAAAAGATATTATATTAGAAATATATATTAGTTTAATCTTAATTAAGAGTAAGACTTTTTATGCGGAAATTAAGTTAGATTAAAATTAGATTAATATCTTTATTATTAAAACTTTATTTTATAATGCTTTTCCTCTATTAAAACTGCTTTAAAATTATTATAATTAACATTATATTTCTCGCGTGTTAATAAAGATGATATTCTTAAACTTAAATTATAATTAATTCACGCTTTTAAAGTACTGCAGTATCTATATTAATAGTGAATATTAATCAACTATATTTAGTTAATATAATAATAGAGAAGAGAGATAAATAATATTAAGTAAAGAAGATAAGTAATAAATGATTATTTAAATCTTTAAAAGTATATTAATACTCTTAATATTCTATATCTCTTCTATTAAAAGATAATACTCTTAATATTCTTCTCGTCTCTTTTATTAAAAGAATAACACTTTTAGCGCGCTATACTCTTTTCATTAATAGTAGTAACGCTTTTAACGCGCTAGACTCTTTCTACTAAAAATAATAATACTCTTAGCGCGCTAAATTCTTTTTACTAAAAATAGTAACGCTCTTAACGCGCTAGATCCTTTCTACTAAAAGTAATAACGCTCTTAGCGCGCTAGATTCTTTCTGCTAAAAGTAATAACGCTCTTAACATATCTTGCAAATTCTTTCTATAAGACTAACTTTTTAATATTATATTATGCGCTCTTCTGAAGTCCAAATAAAGTATATATAGTATTATTCTGCTTATCTTAAGTCATTCTATTAATGAAAGATATCTGCAGTAGATATATTCTTTAGATCGCGCTAAATCTGAGCTACTAAACAGTGTATAAAATAATTAAAGTAAATAAACTGTGCTTTAATCATTATTAATAAGTTCAGTTAATATTAATTGCTTCGGATTATAACTAATTATATTATAATAATAAAGATTGAAAATATCGAGAAGTGTCGCTTAATTAAAGTTAAAGCTGAGTTTCTTATTTTAAAGAAGCTAATAAATATCTTGAAGCGCATTAATAAATATCTATTTAATTCCACTTGTAATCTCTTTAATAATCTTATAATTAAGACTAAGAAGTTTAATAAATTAAAAAAGTAAAGTCGTTCAACTTCTTTTATAATTTAAAGTTATTAACGTGAATGATTATAAGTATAATATTGATGAATAAAGTAGTTTTAATCATTTCTAATTATAACTTATTATAATTAGATAATAGAGCTCTTTAACATGACTTGCTTTTAATTATAATCAACTAATTACTTATTTTCTATCTTTAAATAAAGAACTCATCTTTAATAATCTTTATAATTATTTTCAAATCTAATTCATCATTTAATTATTAAAGAAGATACTCATCACTATTAATAATAAAATCGTTTTTAATCTTATAAATATTTGTATAAAAGAAATCTAAAGATTTAATATTATTCTTTAAGAAGTGAATTATATGAATAGCTTAATTGTTCTCATCTAATTCTCGTATAATTGTAATTATAACTGCTCAATTATAAACATCTTCGCTCATAAGATCTAATCTATAATTAATTGCGTCTGAGATTATCGCTGTAAAGTCTTTTCGATATTAAATATCTAAATCATATTCTTTAAACTCTTTAATTTATCTTGCGAGTTATTTCAATAAGTTGCGTATAATAAAGAGATATTTTAGACTCTTATAATCGATATAGATTACTATAATAAATTTATTATCAATATAAATTCGTCAGATTTATAAAGCATACTTAATTATTAACAACTCTTTTTCATATATTAAATAATTAATTTTAGAAGCTATAAGTTTATAATTATTATAAGCAATAAAATATAATTGTTTCGAATTAAAAGAGTCGTTTTCTTATTATAAAAGAACAATTTCAATAGCTCATTCACTAATATCGCATCAGATAAGAAATGATCGAGTGATATTAAATTATTATAACACGAGAGCAGTTATAAGAGCTAGTTTCAGTGCGTTAAACGCAGTAGTCATAAATACTATTTAAATAATACTTTAATATTTCTTTTTCCTGATTTCAGAATCAATCTCTTTTAATAAATTAAAGAGAGATATAATTATTTACACGAAAATATGATTAAAGCGCCGATAATATATGATCATATCTAAAAAGACGCGTACTTCGTGAACATTGATTAATATTAATTAGTTCCGAATAACTGCGATTTTTAACGAGAGAGAATAAATAATTCTAAATCTAATAAGATATCCGCAAAATTTGAAAAAGTAAATATAAAATACATATTTCGAGAGTCGAACATAAAAAGTATATTATTATAGAAGCTTAAAGATTTGCGTAAGATAATGTATATACTTAGTTATTAATTCGAAGTATATAACAATATCATTAAGATATATCATCACAAATTTCCTAAGAAACGATCTTATAATGCGATTCATTAAAGCTTGAAAAGAGACAGGCGCATTATAAAAATCAAATAATATCACGCGCTATTGAAATTTATCTTCTCTTATATTAAAAACGATCTTTTCGCGATCTTTTTTAGTGATAAGCATTTAATAGTAATTTTGCATAAAGTCAATCTTTAAGAGATAATAAGTCTTATCTATTAAATTAAGATATTCTTAAATTCATAATAATGAATAATCGTTGTTCTTTATAATCGCATTTAAGACTCGAAAGTCAATATATATTCGTTATTTTCCGTCAGACTTCTTAATAAATAGAATAGAAAATCCTTAGAAACTAAATAATTCTTTAATTAAATTTTATTTAAGAAACTTTGCAACTTATTACAACTGTTCAGTTAGATATATAAATAATAGCGGATATGAATTCAAGTTAATTAATATTACATCTTTGGTTTTAATTATATAATTTAAATTATAAGAAGAAGAGAGTTATTTTGAAAGTTCTTCTTTAAAGATATCCGCAAATTAAGTATATAGTTATTTTCATGCGGATATTTCTTCTCATTCTCTATCGTTACTCGTTATTTTCACGCGTAAGAGATCGAAAGTTTATTAAATAATTATTAGAAAGAATTCAGCTTCGAATTCACGTATATAATGTAAAGTTTGACTAATTATGAGAGATTGTTTTATATTAATATCAGATGAAGAAGAGTGTGAATTCACGTAATTAATTATAATAGTAGAAGATAAGTTGTGAGTAATTTCTCTCTCATCTTAAATATAAATTTGCAATATTCTTCAGTTAATATTAAGATTAACTTCTTATAATTAATTAAGATTAAGTATAATATTAAAATTAGATAGATTTAAAATCTTTATAAGTATTCGCGATCAATATTCTCTCATTATTAATGTAATAGAGACTTAACTAGAAATTTGCGAATATTCGCCGTTAATAATCTTAATCTATTTCGCATTATTACGAGTCATTTCAACATTTAACTCAATCTTGCGAATAAAGTTAATTAAAATATACTTTTTATCAATATCTAAATTAAAAAGAATATATATTAAATACTTCTGACTTTAATAAGTTACATCTTCTTTTAAGATATATATAGAACTCTTATTTAACAAATATAAATTAATAGAAAAGATCTTATCTTGATATAATAGAGAGTTGTATTCTTTCGTAATCTTATTTTAAGAAGTATATTTTTCAGATTATAATAATACTTTCAAATTATTTAAATCTGAGCTTTTCTTAATATAAAGAATATGTTTCTTTGCACTAAATATTAATTTATTAAAGAGAAGCGCGCAGAATTATAATTATAAGATGAGGAGCGACTAATAAAACATTCTTATAAGTATAAAGAGTTTGCGCGATCTCGCGATAATTTACTATTAATTATAATCTCTTGCGGACAGTTTTAAGTAGAATATTCTTATTCTTCATATTTATAACACGCGCTTTAAGATTTACACTAATCTTATTATTTCTGCGAGTTTTTACAAAATTAATAAGTTAATAAGAAGAGCTTTCGACCTCTCTGACAAGAAGCATTAATAATCACGTAAGTATGATCACAACTTTCTGCGCGTTATTCCGAAGCATTACGAAAATGAGAAGTAGAGACTTTGATTTATTCTTATTAATTAGCGCGATTAATAAGCTGATTAAGTATAAAATTATTTCATTTTAAATATTCAGCGAGTTTAACTTATAATTGATTGTTAAGATTTATATAAAGATACTTCTTAATTTTGTTTTACAATTTTATAGAAATAATTTGCGCGATTAAATAAATTAAATTAGAAGTATATTTATACACTATTTTATTATCTTATATAATCGCTTATCAGTCTTAATATAAATGCTATTATTCATTATAATCTTAAAATGTGAATCTTAATCATACAATATAATTATTAGTATTATAAAATATTGCGTTTTATAGCGTATAAATACGGTGCATTTTATTGATTAGATAATTCAAAGCTTATTTCACAGCTTTGTGTGAACTTATTTAGTAATTGCGAAGCTCATAAAAATTGACTTAGTTTGTAATATTTTATATATAATCGTTCAGTTTGTCATTACTTTAATTATTATTATAGAGACGTGATTTCTTAATCTTAAAATCGAAAGTAGATGTAAAAAGTTATAATAATATTTAAATCTATTATTATTATATCTGATCTTAAAGTCATTAATTCATAACTTACATTAATTTCATTATAGTAACTTAATTATATTATTAATTATCTACAAGAACTAATAAGAGATCTTATATAAAGAAAATTCTTTGTTAAGATTAACTTTCTTAATTTATATTATAATTGTGAGAAGATTAATCTAAAGAAGATAATATAAATATAAGAAGAGAAAAGAATGTGCTCGCATATCTTTATAATTAAGCGAAGATAAGAATATATATATAATATATTCAATTCGAATATTTTCTCTCTTATTTATAATCTCTTTCTTCTTTTCAAAAACTTTTTATAAGTTATCGCGCCGTCACTTTTCTATAAATACTATATTGAAAGAGAATGACATTTATTAATAAGTTTCGAATAATTGCGAAATATATCAGATATCTTTCATAAATAATTCGCTGATTTAATAAATTCTTAGAATAGATTAGAAATTAAGAAAGTAAATTATAATTTATTATAAACTAATTTCTTAAAGTTTAATATATTATTTATTTTTAGATTGTAGAATTTTTAATAATTAAGAGATCGCGAAAAGAGAAATGTGAATCTTATTATATACACTTTATTATATTATTTCGCAAGAGATCGCTATTATTAAAGATAATAAGTGATTTTCTAATAATAGCGAGAAATAAAAGTGTAGCTAATCTCTATAAATCATTAGCAGTGTAGCTCTTAAAAAATAATTCTAAGAGTCTTATTAATTCCGCATAATAATTATAATTAGTCGTGTAAAGACTTTATATAAAGCTATTAAATATAAAATAAAAGGTAATTAATTACTAGATTATAAGTAATTACGCACTCTTAAGTATAGATTCTAGTGCTAAGATCTTATATCAAGATCTTATATTAAGCAGTATCACGTATTAATTTAAGAATGGAGCTCGTCTAACTTTAATATTATATATTCCACAAAACAGAATAGTTGTCGAGTATACTCATCACAACAAAAATATCGCTGTTACTACTATACTTATGTAAATAAGCTGCATTCTTAATGGAATTGCTTTATTAAATCTATTCTATTATAATAATATGTAGAATTCACTTCTTTCTATTCTTCTTTCTAACTATTCGCACTATTTTAGACTGTCTATCCCTTATAATCTTCTTGATCTATTCAAGATTTCATAAACATTATTATGTTTTTTTTTGTAATCATTTTGAGCATTTTATAATCTTTTGATTTAATATTTATTTGCGTAACTCTTTCAGCTGTGTTTGAAGCAATTTGGCGTTAATATACTCTTAAATAGCGCTGTAATCAAGCTTATATATTATATATCTTATCTAAAATATGATTTTGATCTTAATTTAATAAATTAGAGCTTATAACTCATTGCTTTATTTAGAAGTATTGTATAGATTATCGAAGATAACTGACGATTAATATTTAAATATTATACATTCGAAATTCATGATTTTAAAGTCTTAAAACAGTTTCTATCTATTTATAAGTAGAATTTCATCTCTATTCTATTCAATACAAATATTTTGTGTTGTAAACATGATTTAACGTGTCTTTATATAGAGCTGCGTAAATATCTTGCGGATAATAGTTATATAGTCTGTAGATGTAAATTTTCGAATAGCTTATTTATATACAACTGAAAGAGACGAAAATATATTTAAATTAAGTAATTAAAGCTTATAAGAAGTATAAGATAATAGATAGAAAGAATGAATGTTATTTTGAAGATAAAGATATTAAAATTAATCTGTTAAATAACTATTATAATTATTAAGAATAAGGATAGAATGCTTATTCTTTTTTAATATTTGTGAGATGAATATTCGCTGTAATTAGTTAACAACTAACTTATTATCGATTCACCTCTTTAATAAGAAGGTCTAAATGATATTAGGCAGCTCTTCGATAATAGTAAACATATACTGCTCAGATGTCTTATCATAAAAGATGAGATAGGACTTAAGAGTATAGTTGTATAAGATACACTTAATAATTGTGATTTATTAAGAGTTATCTGATTATAAGATCACTAAACGGTTTAAAGATGAGTCATAGATCACAAATTAACCTGTTGTTTAACTCATTCGGAAGTCTGTTTCATTCATATTATAGATATCCTCTGTTTCAACACTGTATTAACTCCGCAGCTCTTTAAATTTAGTAAAAAAGGCCTCTATAATAGTAGAATCAAGCGTAAATAGTCGCTTAATATTCATGGGTTGAGATCTGCTTGTTCAGAGACCTGAGTGTTAAGAAATAAAGCGGGAGATATAGTTCTTGCCTAATGATCTGGAATCCCTCTTATTGCGTAGGATCTCATGCGTAAAACGGCGGATTTTAGAGTAATCTAGGCAGAGATTCTGCCGTTGTAGATCTCAAATCCATTGAATCAAGGTTCTTTCCTCTTGTAAGGACAGGCGTTAAGTGCTGCGATCAGCATTTGCGCGTGAGGGCCGGCCTCCGCGTCAGTAAGCCAATGTCGATTTTGACACGCCAAATTTGATAGCTGCCTTGCGAATTGAGCTCGAAGAGCCGATATTTAGGCTATTTAACGCTTGTTGAATAGATTGCTCTTGATTTGACGCCATTTGGAGGTATATTGGTGGAGATTTGAGGGTTTGAAGATAGAGGGTGATTGGGTGGGTCGGAGAAAAAACTGTCCCGTTTTGTGGGGTGTCCCGCTTTGTGGTGTGGCCCGTTAGAAGTCTAAAGATTTCGTCCATGTCAAAATGGGGGTTCATGGTGAGATGGGTGGCACCAAAAAGTAACGGCGAAGGCTCTCTCCATCTTCCCCGTAGCAAGGCAACGTTTCGCTGAGTCTGCATTTGTGCTGTTTATACTCTGCCAGATTGCTTGTGAGAGCTCTCGGGACTCTGCACGATGCAAGAGTGCGGCTCCATCCGCTCCAACCTCGTAGACAGTCGCATGTGTACTCGCATTCTGTGTAACACCATCATCTTGAAACAATTTGGGAGCCCTCAAGAGATCTTTGTCTTCGGTTCCAGAATTCGTCGAGCATATTCATCCCAGTCATGATGCTTGAGGTGGTTACGAAAGTCGTCTTCGGAGAAAGACTCCGGTGGTAGAGGGTCCTGAACGAATAGCGACTCGTCATCTTCGCGGTCGGAGCTATCCTCGCCGGTGAAGATCGATCCTTTCTGCAGATTTTCGACGTCGAAAAGGGTGGTCAGGTTGGTGTTTCGAGGTTGTAATCGTGGAGTTGGAGAGCGAGGCACTGCTGAAGGAGAATTGGGACCTCGAATATTCGATACTTTCAAAGCTCGGGCCAATGTCTCATGAGCTTTTGTCAGGCTGCTAAGGTATGCTTCTCGGTCAGTATCAAGCTTCTGCAGAAGTTCTTTCACTCCGGCACTGTCCAAAGCCATTACAACGCCGTCTCCCAGCTGATGGCACCTGGAAAGGAAGAGGTCCTGCGGGCCATAAACAATTTAAGGTCATGGTCATGATGGAGGTCTGGGGGCACTGCGCAGCCTCGCCCATAGCTGCAGCCAAGCGCGGTGGTGTGGAGTCAATGATGGGCGGCTGGCCTCTGTGCAAACCCGGGCAGCTTCACCGAGGCTCGAGGCTGGAGGCTGCAAATGAAGGCGGGCTCATAGCTTGTGGATGTGCTCATGTAGGTGAAAACACAGTTGCCTCTATCATGAAGGCTACGTCGAAGAACGACGGCAAAACGGCAGGAAAGATGTGCCAACAGACGCTCGACAATGTGATGAATGAGTGTATGATAGAAGAAGCTATCTATGCAGACTAGCAAGGAAGAAGGAAATAGGTCTCTGCTGAGTAAGCTGCCAAGGAGGACCTATAACACACCCCCACGAGTGCAGC
>JAABUK010012471.1_pt1 | contig 10815 bp, 14 predicted proteins | sample 5559141 | NCBI WGS metagenome assembly JAABUK01 (sample SAMN10711869, study PRJNA513367) | rock metagenome | isolation source: Antarctica rocks | place: Antarctica: Victoria Land, Pudding Butte nord | collected 2016-01-03
GCTTTGGTAGGTCCTGCTGTGATAGGTCCTGCGTAGCTGCTGCAGTAGGTGATGCAGCATTTGCTTCTGAAGCGACGTTGCTCATGAGCTGCAATGACTCTAGAGTGTGAGTGGCTTGTTGCGCAATCTTCGGTGTATGTTTGGCTTTCTGTCTCAGCTTTTTGGCTTGCTTAGCAGCTGTTTTGGCTGCAGCCTTGGCTGACACACTGGCCTACAGGTGCACATGGTTTCTTTCAGAACGTGTGTGTAGGGATGACACCGGAGTGACCTTCAAGTGCAGTGCATGTGAGTGGGTCTTCAGAGAGCTGCTGCAAAGGACATTCACAATTTAAATTTTAGATGCTAAACCTTAAGACCATGCAAACAGTATGTGGGTGCAAGCTGTGAGCACATGCAGCAGGGATGCACAGCAGATCACTGACTTCTGGGGCACACAGTACGCATGTCAGCCATATGAGCAAAGCACCAGTCTGTGTGTACACTGCGCAACACCAGTCAGGAATATGCAGCAAAATGCCTACAACCCGCATGACTGCAACCTACAAATGACCTCACCTACACATTGTCTGAGCAACAAAACAGTGTCAAATGTTGAACCTAAGGGAAAGGTGCTTTTCCAATGTGAAAACCAAAGGCATGCGATCAAAGTCTCACCTCATCTTGCAGCAGATCATCAAAGGCCTTCTGAGCTGTGCGCTCAGCATGCTGAGCTGCTTCATCACTCAAGCGCTCTTGAATCAGCGGCAGCATAACCACTGGCACAATCAGCCTAGATGGGTCATCATGTGCTGCATCCAGCAGCTCAGCCTCCAGGAAAGGCAGCACAGCCTGGATCTTCTCAATGGCTGCATCGCGCTCCTGCTGGCGTCTGAAGCTGTTGCTTCCTGCTGAGCTGGCTGTGTTGCTTGCTGTCTGCTCAAGTGCTGCATCGGCTTGCTTGTGCAATGCTTGCAGCTCCTTGAGAACTGACTCGAGGTCGCTGTAGGCTGCCTCAATTGCAGCTGCGCCTATGTGCAAACCAAGCAAGCAGTCAGGAGCTACAGGTGCAAGTCAAATCTGGCTAGACCTGCAGCGCAAGCGCCGTGAACGCTATGTATATGCTCATTCTGAACGTTACATTTTAGAAGCTGCAAGAAATATTCTAGAACAGTCATGAGCATTGCTGCCTTGATGCTCAGGATGAACATCACCATGTGGACAGTCAGAATTAGGTATAGCACATGCCATTGTTACCAGTTGCAGCTGGTGTACCAATATGCTGCCCTACACAGGTTGCAAGTGAGCCATGGCGAAAGGCAGAAGCTATAAAAACAGCCAGCCTACAGCAGCGATGCTGCACCTTGTCTTGTGCAATAAAGTTTCGTTTGCTACAGAACCACGCTAACTGACACATGTATGCCATGCTTGAAGTCGGATTTGCAGTTATAGAAATCAAAAGAGTGCAAACTAACCTTTGGTATGGTATTGCAGCTGGCTTGCAATGTCCTCAGGGCTGTACATGCTATACACTGCCTCTAGAACAGGGTTGGTCTTCTGCACACATTCTGCCTTGGGCTTCGCCCCAGGCTGGCCTGCTCGGCAGTTTTCCTGCATGACATGCACAGCAGCATTGATGCAAGGAGAATATCGTTTCTGGGAAAGGCTCTGCCTTTACATCGCTTTCTTATGAGCACAACCAGCCAAACATGTTCAGGAGCTGCAAGCATATGCGGTGCCACCTTTGAACACCTTCCGGTAAAGATCTATGCATGTCACACTGACGCACACGTCTGCAATGCACCCTCACTTGATGCCAACAAGTAAGTACTGTTGTTGAACGATGAGGCTAAAAAATCTAAAACTTTGTGCTTTCTTACCTGCCAGTGGGCGAGGTTTGTTGAGAAGTCTGTGAGCCATACTTCGTCTTCGCTCGAGTCAACCATCAAACACACATCGCGAACCTGCAAATGAACAGAACTGAATGGTGTTTGCTGGCATCAATGACGCCAAGCTTGGAGCTCAGAGCCAGCATGCTGACGTTGTCAACCACTAAAAGGAGCATAACAGTGCACACGGTGGTGAGCTCTGAGGACAATTGGGTGAGGACGTGAGCAGTTGTTGTTGCTAACTGACAACAGGGACGGATGCTTTCTGCATGATAATGCCCAAATACAAAATGCTTTTTAGCCATACATCATGACATGCCCATGCAGTGCAACAACGAGATCACAACAGCAAGAGCACAACAACAAAAGCAAGGACAAGAGCGTTGTCTGGGCTTCAAATTGCTCGTGAAACCATACAATGCATGATGACGGCGATGTACCTCATCTGTGTTGCAACCATAGGATGATGACTGACACAGCCTTCTGACCAAACAGGAACGGTGCAGCAACACCTTGTCCAAAACCTCCTCGCAGAGTGCGTCATCTGACAGACGTTGCTCCTCTTTAGCATAGACAACACTCTCATATTCCATACAACGATCAACAACTTGCATCCTGCAGACAGCATAGCAATCAGGACACAATGATCTACAACAGATTGAGCAGACAGAGCAGCACTGTCATGCATTGTGCCAGGAGACGCATGCTGCATGTAGTAAAAGGGTACAGGCGTTGCTGTCATGGGAATTACAGAGCCCATATGCGCATCCCAGACGTTACACTGCATGTGCAGCTGGGGTGTAAAAGAAAAGACGGCAGGCACTCACAGCACATTGTGCTCCTTCTGCAGAGCTGCAGTGAGGAGTGCCAGGAGGTCCAGTTTCCAATTCTGGGTACAGGATGAGCTCTGCAGCTGGGATAAGCAGTGGATGTCAAAAGCTGCTTGTGGAAGCTGCCTTTGTCTGCAGCAAACAAAAAGAAATTGGAGTTGAAGGGACACGGAAAGTTGGAGACTGTCAATAGTGGTGTGTGTGGCTGTGCTTGTTGCTGACTACAAGCTAACTGGACTTCCACAGACAGATAGCAGGTATTACTCAACAAGCAAGAAGCTTTGCTTGAAACGTTACAGATGCACATGCACAGATCAGGATGCATACATAACATGATTGATGCAGTGAAACGTGGGTGCTTACATCCTTTTCTGCATGGCTACGAAAGCAGCATTGCTATTGGTCTCCTCGGGAGTGGGCAACAGCTTTTGCAACTCCTCTCCAAGACATTCTTGTTTGACCAAGGCCCTGCAACTCAGAGCATGGAAGTAAGTTACAGCTTGAATGCTTATGCATCTAGTGCAATGCCATCAGTTGCCAGTTGGCTGTCATGCTCACACTATAGCCAGGTGATGCTTTTTCAGATGTGACGTTCTGCCTGCTGTTGCTCAACCGGCTGTAGGAATTTGGCATCTGGGACAACAGGTGAGATACTGCAGCAAATGCACTTGGTTGTGCAGTCAGTGCTAGATACTGACCTGAATTGGTCCATATCTGTGAAAACTCTGTCTCCAGAAGGCCAGTGCCATTGCGCCGTGGAGGTGTGTGACTGCGTCTTGCTGCTGACAAGTCGGCTTTCAAAACTCTTATAAACCTCAGGAAGCTGCAGAAAAACCTGTTCTGCAACAGGGGCCAGAGAGACAAGTCACCACCGACCATGCTGGTGGGACAGCTTGCATGCATGATGAGAAACACTAGAGAAGCGTGTCCGATCACTCTTCTTACCTTTAGCCGAGGCTGCGTCGCTCAACTGTTGTACCCGACTTTTGATGCTGTCTTTCCTCAAAGTAAGCAGCTCTGTACGTTGCTTTGCTGACAATGTCGCCCAATAGCTGTACACCTGCCGACGATGTGTTGGGTCACACGGCACCAGATATTCGAGGTGCGAGTGCAAGCGAAAGTCTGGACGGTGACTGACAGCTGCAGCTTTGCTGTCAGTCTTGCCCTCATTCCTACTCGAGGTGTTTCTAGAGGGGCGCATATTGCTGTATGTTCAGGTAAATGCAAAAAGATTGGTGATGCCGCCGAGCGCAAGGCGCGAAAGCAGATGCCTGGTAAAGTGATCCAGATGCCAACGACTGATCCGAATACGGTGACTTCAGAAGTACAGTGGGATTGATGGCAGTGCAAGAGGACTTGGTGCGGGCCTCGTTGTGTTTCTGCTGCATGTTGGCACAGCTTTATGCAGGTCATGGAGCAGAGCCAGCCTCTGGAAGTGGAAGTGGAACTTGTTTCATTCCGCGGGGTCATGACACGCTGATACTAAATGGTGCAGCAATTTTCGGGGACGGGCGTTTCGGTCCTGTTAGGGTTTTCAGTGCAGGCGCAGGCCTGTCGTTGCGGGGACTGACCAGAGGAGCTGACAATCTGCATCATATTGCGGTCCTGAAACGGGTTCACAAATTAATAAGTTTTTGGAAAGTCTTTCGAACTTCAGGCGGCGTCGATTTTCAATGCCAAAAGACAAGCGTCCTCGCGGCGCTGCTGGCAGGCAGCAAGCTCAGGTCGGATCTCACTTTATATATTGCCTAATTTCTCTCTAGTTTTGAAAGTTGTCGAGTGCGATCCCTGAGGAGTTGCATTCAACCTTTCAGGGAGTGAAACATCCCAGAAAAGCCCTTTATCGAGCCCGTGCGCACGCTAATCCTTTGAGTGACAGCCAGTGGCCTGTACCTGCACGCCCTGCAGATTACGACTGGTATGCTGCATTCATTTCTGCCTTTCGTGCGGCCGTTTTCCACCTGCATGATCTGCGCATCTGCAAGGACAGTGATGAAATAGCTTCCAACTAACTGACAAACCACTGAGGCTTTGCCTTTGAAGATTTTGTGCAACCCAACTGAGTCCCTGCACCTGTTTTCTTCCCAGTCAGCCTGCTGTGTCTGGACACAGTGCCTGCTCCGGTGCATTGCTGTATTTTGGCACAACGCACTGCTCTAATGCATGCATTGCCAGCTGCTGTGTCAACCATACATCCATACGCAGCTTTCATTCAACCACCGTTTGCTTTGCCTGATCTATTGCACAAGTCATGTTTGTCTAGCCAGGTCAGATCACTTCCAAGAGTTTTTCCAAGCTGCCAAAGGCACAGCGACAGCACTCAATGACCGTCGCGCCACTGACGCCTCTGAACCAGCAGATGCTGCCCAGCCCTCCTCCCCAACTGCTGCAGTACCAAAGCCAACAACCCCGTCAACTTCTGCAGTCCAATCAGCAGACTCCACACCTCCGGCACAAGACGCTGACTCATTACAAGCACAGGTAAGTTTAGTAGAAGATGACCCACAGACGCTCAGACAGCAGCAGCATGAACAAGCTGCAGACAATGGCCAATCAGACTTGCAAGTGCGCTTCGCTGATGTGGGTTGTGGGTTTGGTGGTCTGTTGGTGCGTCTGTCACCGTTGTATCCTGACAAGCTCATGGTTGGAATGGAGATCAGAGACAAGGTGTGCTTCAATCTTGCGCGTGCGTGTTTAATGGTGCGTGCCTGTTTAAGAGCCCTCTGGACACTGTTGCTGTTGCTCCACTTCTCTGACTGCTCTGCATGTGGCCATGTGAAGGAAAGACGATCCTGCTGATCTCCCACCACTGATGCTAGTGTCATTTCAAGCCAGACATTGTTTGCCTGGTTTTTCAGCACAAATCAGTCGTCTTTTCACAACAGTACCTGTCATTATCATAAATTCCCCCAACTTCTGAAATGCTTGGTCAGATCAAAACTTGATAGGGTTGAATCAAAGGAAGAATGCAGGAATGCATCAAGCAGCAATTGATCGGGTCAGGATGCACATCGACATCTTTCATCCAATAGACATGTCAGATGCTGTGTCGTCAACCTCAAAAACATAAGCAGACATTGTGATGCCATGCACATTGATTCACACCCTTCTCACAGATTGAAAGCCCGGTGTAGTTTAGCATGTTCACTTGTGTCCAAAAGACCTATGCTACTTACACATAAGCATTTGGTGGAACATGCAGTGATTAACATCAGCATTATTGTTATTGCTATTATTATTAATACTAATATCAACATCAATATTGATATTACTACTTGATTATTACTATCTATATCATTGTTGGTGTCAGTATTATCATCAGCATTATTATTATAAGAAATCTTTACTAATAATTAATAATTTAGTTTCACTTGTGGCCTTGCAGGTCACAAACTATGTTATAGAGAGGGTGTCTGCTCTGCGGAGGGAGCAGCCCGGCAATTTCAACAATATCACAGCTCTCAGGACCAACGCCATGAGGCACCTCCCCAACTTCTTCCTCAAGGGCCAGCTGCACAAGCTATTCTTCCTCTTCCCAGTAAGCAGCTGTGCATTTGATTGTTGTGTGCATGCAACATGTTTGTGACAGCAGCCTTGATGCTGCTGATCCCCAGCTCAGGAAGCGACTATTGATTCATATTTTCCTCTGGATAGTTGGTCATTTAGTTGCGGAACGGCTGTTTCAAATTACTCAACTTTGATTATTTCAGTGGAATGGTGCATGAGTCTAGCTTGGCCTCAGAGCAAAGCTTTTTGGTTTTACAGCCAAGCCTGCTTTCCTGCATCAAAAAGCATCTGGTGCGGTCACACACATGGAAGGTGCATAGCTAAAGTGCGTAGCTTTGGGTCTGTGTAAGAGGGGAAACAAGGGTGTTAGGTGTCTCAGGTTTGAAAGTGAGTTCTGCCCTGTAGGGCATTGCCCTGCTGTCTGTAGGGTGGTTTAGGGTTAAGGGTCTAGGGTTTAGATAACCCTGAAAATAGTCTGTAGGGTGTGGCCTTGTTTCTACATCTGGCAGAACCAACGATGCTCCAGCTGGGTGATGAGAAACATATTCTCAATTGAGGCATACAGCTTGTGATTTTTGTATTCGTATACTGACAGCTGGAGCTCAGACGTCACAGGCAGTGAATAGTCTGAAGCCTGCACATGGGTACTGTTTGTCATCAGCTCATTTGTTTGTGCATTTTCTCTTTTTTTATTATACGCTCCTTCCTTCCGAAGGGAAGTTCCCTTGCTTGCTCCAATTCAATAATTGTCTATACATTGGTAATTTCATGCATTCATTCAGCAGGGAGCCCAGCATCTTTTGCTGCATCAGTCATGATTGAGCATGTGATTGCATTTACATTCTGCTTGTAAGCTTTTGGCCAAGCCCGTGATTGCACAACATTGTTGATATTATTAGTATGTATGTGAATGCGTTGTTCCAGTGGCATGCCAAAGCTCTTGAATGCTGAACTTGTGAATGTCAAGTGAATGTTAAAGCCTGAGACTCCTTCTGAATTTGGGGTAGCCCTTGCTCAGCAAAAAGGCTGGCTCAGTCAGCAGTCATGCTTCCAATCATAAAAGTATCATTGCCCTGCGCTTAGGTCAACAGGGGAGTTACATGATGTGCCTGCTGCACGCTTGTACGTACTTAGCTCATCATTATTATTGTTGTTGTTGTTGTTGCTATTATTATTATTATTATTATTATTATTATTATTATTATTATTATTATTGTTATTATGCTTGCAGGACCCACATTTCAAAACAGCCAACCATAGGCGGCGTATCATACAGACCTTCCTGCTTGCTGAGTATGCCTTCATTTTGGCCGTTGGTGGGGTGTTGTACACCATCACTGACGTCCAGGAGCTGGGGGAGTGGATGAGGAGCAAGTTAGATGCCCACCCCCTTTTCCAGCGGTAAGGCCTTCAGTGACAGTGACAGTGACAGTGACAGTGACAGTGACAGTAACAGCAACAGTAACTAGGGAAGTGGAAGAGGAACAAGTTAGATGCCCACCCCCTCTTCCAGCGGTAAGGCCTTTAACAGCTGTAGTGCAGGTTTGCCTGTTGATGTGGCGTTGTGGCTAACTATACAGTGTGCTTGGAACCATACACAGTGATTCTGAGTACTGACACTTGACCATCATTATCTGTGATGATCTGGGTAGTTCACATAGCGTCAGCTGCTTCTATTGCCTGACATGTATTGCATATAGTGGGGTGTATCATACATGGTAACGCCCTGCTGCTTTGTACAGACTAATGTTGCTTTTGTCAGAGGGGACACATCGCGCTGTTTAGATTGTGCTTTCAGGATCATGCTGGTAGCATTTTTGGATGTACCTCTCTAGAAGGCACCTCCCTTTTAGAGCTTATTGATTGGCGTTTTCACCAGAGAGGGGCCTGATAAACCTGCACATGCTTCACCTTCTCGTGCTCTGCTGACAGAGCAGCATTTCTCTGCGTTTTGCCCTTGTCGACAACACATGCTACTTTAGTATCTTGAATTGGTAGTGCTGGCATTGCTTTTGGTCCTTGTTGAAGACCAAAACTGCTTCCACTATGTTGCTTGGTAGCGCGACTGGTAGGCGCTGGGACTGGTGGGCAGGAAGCAGCTTCAGAACCCTCTCACACAGGAATTGCTGTGATTCCATGTGTCTTGATCTGCAGAATCAGCGATGAGGAGCTGGACAAAGACCCAGCAGCAAACCTTCTGACCAGTGCAAGTGAAGAGGCACAAAAGGTGGCAAGAAACGAAGGAAAGGTGAGAGTAACATGAGCTTGTGCGGATTCACTCAGGATGCTCTGGTTGCTGTGGCATGCAGCTCCTTTGGCTATGGCCAGCATGCATTTTTAGACTGCTGGCACTAACTCTTTCACTTTGCATGAATACAATGATGCAAATATCCAAATTTGAAACAGCAAGCATTGTTTCCTAAAGCTGCGTGTCCTAAAACTGCAACTGTGTGCATGCTGTAGAAGATGTTGCTTGCTTGCTGTTTGATGTTCACTCTGTTTGCATGAATTAGGATGTGTCGGGCCAAGATTGCAAGGCCATGCAGTCTTGCATTTTTGGGTGTTCATTGTCATCCCTGTCTTGATTGTTTTGGTTGCTGAGGCCAACTTGCAGATTTGCCTGCAACTGCACAAGTGGTATCTGCTTGTGCAGACGTTTCGGAACGTGTACCGGAGAATATGCGACGAGGACATCTAGACTCTACATGACACAAACCGGCACTGATATGCTCGCCTGCTGGAGCACTGCTCTGTCAATTAAGGCAATACAGCTCAGACAGGATTCTATTGTTAAAAGATAATTATGACAGCAGCACAGCTAAAAACTGTCTGTAGAGATTGGTATAACAATGCACATAATGCGCATACACAGCCCACTGTATTATCGCATGGTCTTGCTCGTTCTCTGTTACATCAGTGACACAGGTAAACTCATGATACCATCATTGGCATGTTGAGAGCATAGAAGCTGATGTGATGGTGCAGTCACTTTTGGTCAAACAGTGTAGCTTATAAGGTGCCTGGTGCTGCAGCAAGGAATGATGCATGAAAGACACTACAGTTGCTATGCAATGCTGCTAGCTTTTACTCGGAAATCGTGCACATAGACCTGGGAGCGCAAATATATACCACATGATTGGTTTGTGAGAGCTGGGCCACCTGTGCATTACAAAGTTGATGGGTTTCCTTGATAGATGGATCTCAGATACACGTTCCCAAGATACGCTGGATGGGTTTGGCAGCACAGTGTTGCCTGCTCGGTCAAGTGTTGCATATCAAATCAACGAAATGTAACTAACTACAGGCAATGCTGTGAAGGGAAAGTGCTTTTATATCTACAATGAGCACCTGAAGGCAGTCTCACAGACTTCGCAGCAGGTTGTAAGTATGTATTTAACGAGCCTTCAGGCACAGATTGTATGGAAAGCGTGATGATAATGGTTTTAGTAATCCATCTGCTTGCCCTCCCAATCAAGGTACTGTCCGTTTTGGCTCTTTGTCAAGCCAAGTATAACTTTGTGCTGTGAAGCAATGCTGGTCTGTGGGTCCAAGGGGGGTTTGCCCCCCAGATGCCCCTCAGCTGCATTGCCCATGTCCGTCTGAACCCAGCCAGGATGCAGAGCAATGATGGTGAAACCCTCATCCTTCAGATCATTGGCTAATACAGCAGTCTCCGCAGCAGGCAACGACTGTGAGATGCTGACTGTGATCAAGCTGCAAATGCAACATAGTATGAGCTGTCTACAAAGTGTAGCAAGGTGGAGGTGGGTTGTGATTGGGCACGGAAACACTGTCCTGAGACTCTATGCTACATGCTGCAGCAAGTACTCCTGTCTTTTGACATTTGAAAACAGACGGATGAGGCATCAATTTAGGAGCTGTGAAGAAACTTACGCATATTGATGGCAGCCTTGCTGGAGTTGTACGGCAGCAGCAGGCCTTTGAACATTCCAGCAGCATTTGCTGAGATAGACCCACATATGGAGCTGGTGTTGACCACCACCTTGGTGTTCTTCTTCTTGAGCAATGGCAGGAAGTGCTGCGTCACCAGGAAGGGGCCGACTACATTTGTTTGCAGCACTCTTGTGTACTCCTTTCCTGACCTACACATGGTAAGCTCACACTCCTGACTCAACCTGGTTTGTACACTGAGGCAATACGACATGAGACAAGCTTTTGGTACAGCACCTTCCAACAGCTAAAATGTGACTGCTGGATTTACAACACGAGCCAGGAAATTGCGAAAAGTGCGACAGACTTGGACCTGCAGGAGTAACCACGAAACAACACTTACGTCTCGACGGCACGTGTAAAGGGCTCCTGCGTCCCAGCGTTGTTGAGAATCAGGTCGACTCCTTCCGGATGCAACTGCTGTACCTTCTTGGCAGCAGCCTGAATTGGCGTGACGGCTTCAGCATCTTGAATACGACCTGAGCTAACACAGTGCAGAAAACTGCAAACGCCGATGTGGAATGTAGTACCTCGATGCTGGCCTCCTCGCTAGTGTCGAGCTCTACGACAGAGAGCCTGTCTTGATGCTGTTTCAACAGCCCATTTAATTGATCTGCCTTTGCAGGCTGTCTGGCTGTTGCTACCACCTTCACCTTAGTCTT
>JAABUK010012472.1_pt1 | contig 10815 bp, 13 predicted proteins | sample 5559141 | NCBI WGS metagenome assembly JAABUK01 (sample SAMN10711869, study PRJNA513367) | rock metagenome | isolation source: Antarctica rocks | place: Antarctica: Victoria Land, Pudding Butte nord | collected 2016-01-03
CAGCAGTAGAAACAGAGTATGCTGGGTGCTGGCTGCGTGCTGTTAAATGCTCACTGAGGGCAAAGCAGGATGTGCTTTTGAGATGATGTTTATGATTTACAGCATTGCCACAAGGTACGCGCAGCAGCCATGATTGCACACACAACAACACAGAGCTGCAGGTCAACATGCAAATTGGTTGCTCTATTTGTTGTTCTACGCATTGCAAATCATATTGTGCTTCCTGGCATATGGGACAGACGTGCTGGGCAAGAGAGAGATACTACCTTGATTGCTATTGGTACATTTTGTGGGAAGCCCTCAACAGGCAGATTTAGGGAGCCATTCTGGTGGTTGTACTGGTATATGGTGCTGATGATCTGCCTGCCGACTTTGCCTTTCCTGCATGCATCACAAGGCAGTCATGCCTATTGAATTGTCGCAAAGATCACACATTTGCCCTTGGGGATCAACTGTACACTTGGCAGCTACAGTATACGCTACATTCATGCAGCCCAACTATGATGATGGTGACGTTGATGATGAAGAAGTAAAAAATCTTACATGGGACAAAATAGCACATGAGTCTGCGTCACCCTGTATCTGTTTTTTTTTGTTTTGGGGAAAGACTGCATTCTAGTCAAAATGGGCAAGCTGTAAGATGCTTGATTTGTTGATTGGCTGAGTGAGGGCAGGAAGAAGTCACATGGGACAGAGTAGCACATGAGTCTGCATCACTCTTTGTACGTTGTGTCTTTTTATGAAACACTGCGGTCTAGTCAAATGGGCTGGCTTAAAATCCATGATTTGGTTGGTTGGTTGATTGAGGGCAGAGCAGGACAGCACCTGTAGTCCTGCAGGCCAAGACCCATCTGCAGCTGGACTTCTGTCAGCTCGCACAGGTTATAAGCGCCCTCTGTCTCATGCATGCGCTGTAGCAGGTTTGGCTGCAAGTAGGTCACGAAGATGGCCACAGCCGATCCTGGTGAGTACTCCAAAGTAGCTGCACGTCACATGCATCATTGTGAGTCATCAGGCTGCATTGCAGCTGACAGAATGACTGCTCAGGGCCGTGTGGGCATGATGATGTGTGCGTGAAACTATACTGGAGTTGCAGTGCATTGTGCTGCATTCAATGGGCTGCCCTTGCTGCAGAGCCATGAGTTTGAGTATTGATGCAGAGCCATGAATTTTGAGTATTGATGCAGAGCTGGCAGTGACATCATAGCGCCCAAGTCACTGCTGCACGTACATGCACTGTCAGCAACAAACTGTTGCAGGCTCAGCCTTACCTGTGCAGGAGCCATAGGAGGAAATGAGTGGTGCATACACCACATCAAAGTCAGGCAGTACACATCTCAGCACAGGAATGACAACGCCGTTGGGGAACAACTCGGCCGGAAACTTGCGAGCTAGTTGGGCCGGTGCAGCATTGCTGCCTACTGCCAGGACTGGAGTCAGCTTTGCTTCCTTGGTCAGCTTCCATTCAGTATTGTGGTTTTTCAGGACTTGAGCTATGCTGCAGCAGAACAGAATGGCATTGAGAAGCTTGACATGTGAGAAGCACATGTCAATATGATCTTTGAGCCATGAAAAAAGGAGAGTTCTGCACTTAGTTTCAATCAAGACTGGAGTAAGTTTGACCTCAAGTTGATTTTGGCATCATCTCCAGGCACTTCTCTACTGTATATGCAAGTTGCTAGCCAAATATGACAGCATGTCCACACTGCTGGGAATTATGTTGAAGTTGTACGCTTGCAAGGTCACAATGATGCGTGAAGCATGCTTGGCTATGCAGTATGGGACCTAGAGCTTCTTGAGAGAAAGTGGTTATTGCTGCATTGTTCCATACAAGGTCAAGCTTACCTGAGATGCCCTTGAGGGGTATCTGTCTTTAGCCATTCCAACCCTCCAGCTCCCAGCCACTGGCTGTCATCAAACTCATATGTCTGACCATTAATGTATACAAACGATGAGTCAGGCCTGGGGTATGGGTATCCCTGCAGCACCACCACAAACAAATAGATGTTGGCTCTAGTATGTAGGTGACTGGGGGGCCCCTGACATCAGGATCAAGTGGCAGGGCATGCAGCACATATGTGGAATTCAGTTTGGGCAATCACCTTGGCTCGTTTTAGTCTCTCCCCATCATTTACTGGTGGTGGAGGAGCGGTCGCGGTTTCAAAGCCCACTTCGCTGCATGACATCCCCGCCAGGTCAGACAGATGCAGCAAACGATGCATTGCACAGCATGTCATGTTGCCTACCTACTCGCCATGCTTGATGTCTTGCGCTTTTTGTGAGACATAAAACCGCAAGCAGTTGGCGTTTTCCGATTCACCAACGAATTAACACACAGGATTCGTAGTTGAGGCTGAGGCAATGCAGGACATCTACCGCACTGTGCATTTGAGAAGGAAATTTTGCTTGACATCAGAATATGCCGCTCGGCGCATTGCACTGCTGCGAGAACCTGACAACGGAACTTTGACCTATTATCTGTGCAACTTATGACTACTGGGCTTCGCATGGACGCACAGACTCTGCAGGGCGAAGTGCAGAGGGCCGCGCACAAACGCCCATGGTTTGCTACGCTTGCGTTGCGTTGGACTGGCGTCGTGACCTGCATTGTGCAAGGAAGTAGGGGCATCAGTTGTTGGTGCTGCTCGCGACAGTTTCCCCATCTTTGCACCCACTTTCAGCTGACACAGATTTCCAGTCACAAGTCAAGTCGTCAGGAAGTTGTCCCGCTTGTCAATTTCGGCGCTGACAGCCGAGCGGCAGACTATTTTGCCTGTCAGCCAAACCGCTGATCTTGAAAGTCTCGTAGTCTAGTCTTCAATACTGCCTTGACCTATCCGGCTCTTGTACCAGTTGGTGATGGCTACCAAGTGGGGGACCTTCAGTGAGCCGGGCTATCTTCATCCTGGCGTCCTATACAACAAAGCGTACAAAGCTCCAAAGGACAACCCATTGTCTGGCAGCTTCAAGCCTGCTTTAGGTTGCACAAAGACAGGGAAGGTATGCAGTGTGGATTGACACCTTCACTGTCATGCCGCAATAGCACAAGATGTTATTGTGTGGACCGGACCTGACCTACGTTCTGAGTTTGCAGACCAATGACGCAACCTTCTCCAAGTTTGCATCCATTCATGCTGGTGACATCTACTCAGATGCACCGACAAGGTGAGCTTGCGATATTGACATTCAAGATGCAAAGAAGCATGTGATGAAATTGCTCATGCCGATGCCTCTGTACATGGGCATGTCACTGGCTCATATGCAGCAAGCATAATGCTGTGCGCCATATCACTTAAGTCCTTTGTCAAACATGGTTGTCAGTGTCAGATTTCATCCCGTTGCTCAGCATAAATCCTTAGGGAGAAACAAGACCGACTTACCGGCACCTCCCCTGCTTGCACTTGCAACACTTCCAGTAATGTAGGCTGGCTGGTAAGGGCAAGGGGAAGAGTGCAAAGGCAGAAACAGTGCCATTTAAGCAAGCCAGCCCTATGAAGAAGGCACCAGCAGCCCAAGGGGGCACTTTCTATGGAACCATTGGCGGGAAAATTCCCTATGTGCCTGTATGCCGCTGCTCCCTCTTGCCTGCATAGTCTGGTTCCAGATGACGTGCAATTCTCAGCCAAAAACATTGCACAGTTTTTGGTGAAAGGTAGTATGTCGACGTAACAGACAAGGCTCATGTCCACTCAGCTTGCTGCTTGCTGTCTTCTGGCTCATGCATCTGACTGACCTCAACTCCAACTTGCGGCTCTTGTGCCGTGGTGTTGCTGTTCACAGACTGGAGAACATAGCATGCCTCATACTGCTATGCAAGCTGCAGGTTACATATCGTGCTGCCAAGTGGCTATGCATGCTAGAAATCCCAGCACTGATGTCCCCTGATCACAGTTGCAGTCAGCTGCTGCAGCGTTGCAAGTCTTGACAGTGTGTAAGACCACTTGGCTGTTGTGCAGAACCCAGAGCCCAGACATAGGAAGGATGACATTGTGCACCCCTTGCGACAGATCACCACCAACCCCATGAAGAAGGGAGGGTATGGGTTCAACAAGACTACTCTCAGTGAGCGCAAGGGCTACAAGGGCGTGGTGAGCTTCCCCACAGCAATTGTATATTTTATTATACTTGGTCGTGATAGGCCTATTATACAAGGCATACCCTAATGGTTGCCAGCAAGTCCTGCTGAGGCTAAGGCCCTACCCCTTGAGGGGGCATTGGCTCTTGTGTTCCCCACAGCAACCAGCTGTGTGCTGCATACATACGTTGATGCGGTCATAGAGCTTTGTTTGCATGCATGCATCCAACAGATCTACATTTAGGACCACAACCAGATATACACCAGAAGATTGAAAGCTGCTTTACAGTCATCAGGCTTTCTGTGCTTCTTCTGATGTTGTGCTAGGAGTATTGGATGTCGGCCTGTTCCTCATTGACAGCAATCTGTCTTTACAGAGGCACAGCTGCTACTAGTGAGCGCTACATGCGGTTGCAACAGCTGCTTGTCTGCTGATTATCTGCTCACTGACTGCCATTCCACTGTCGACAGACACGCATCTCTGATCTGCATTAGGACACATCATCAGTTGCGTCAATGCTGTCATGCCCTAATGGCTTCCTCAAATTCTGGCTGCTGGTCTGCTGGTCTGCTGTTAACAGCCGTACATCTCTGGCTGAAATGTGCAAACATAGAGCGTACTATCATTTCTTCTGTTGTCTCTTCTTAGCAGCTGAAAAGCATATCATCTCTTCTGTTGTCTGCTCTCATCAGCAGCTGCAACGCGTAATTACTGAGGTAGTAAGCTGGTTGGCTGACTGTGTAGATGGGAGAGTATGAGTACCATGCTAACCCTATCGATTGGCACAAGCCCAGCATGGCTGCTGGCAAGGGCAAGAAGGCAGGAGAGTCTGCTGTTTTCAAGCCTCCTCTTGCAGGCAGAGTGGGGTCACTCTTCAACAAGATTGAGGTGAGACCACGCTGTGATGAGTTGACAGTGTGAATGTTGCACTTGTGTTCATTCAGGTCTGCAACAAGCTCTGTTGCAGCTTGGGTTGCCTGTTTCTCAGCCTGCCAAACACTACCAAACACCTCGATTGTTTTGGTGGTCATGCCAGCGATAAAGGGCAGTGTTGTGTCATGTCTTGTATCAATCAAGAAGTGATTTTGGCTGGACATATGATACGATGTTATGAAGGCATCTGTATGGGTGCTTTTTGCTCCTTTCTCAACATTGATGTCAGCACTTGGTGTTCTGTGAAGCTGTGAGGCATTGCAAGCCTGTTTTGCAGATGACGTTAGCTACAGACTCCTTGCAATGCTTAAGCTGTCAGTTGCAGGTAACATTATGTGTGATGAACACTCATCAACAATGTCTGCTGATATCGAATGAGAGCTCGGGCAACCTGCTTTGCGGTGTGGGCGCAGCCTGTAAGCTCATAACTTGCTCCAAAGTACGCTGTCAATTGCATGTAACAATATGTGTAATGAACACTCATAAATGATGTCTGCTGAGTTGAGTGAGAGCTCTTGCAACCTGCTCTGCAGTACGTGCCTCTTGGACCAGCTGTTAAGGGCAAATCTACTGCAAAGGCAGATTCTGTGCCTTTCAAGCCTCCCCTTTCAGGCAGCTCAGGGCCCCTTGGCAAGCCCTTTGAGTATATCCCTTGTCCAGCGCTTAAACAGGTGCGACGCAATTTTGATCCTACTATGGCTAAGTCATAGCATGTACATGTGGTTCAAGGGTCTGTATGTGCATATTTGCTTGATGGTATGTTGACTGTGCTTTGTGAAGCAACAAGAGCTTTTGTCTGAAGTGGGGAAAACTTTTCAGGCATGCAGTAACTGAAAACTTTTATGTGGTCAATGCAGGTGTACAGCAAGCGCAGCGAAGGTGCTGCATGGAAGCCAAACTTTGACCACCGTACATGCGCTACGCCATCTGTGATGCGCACTAATTTGCATGCTATCCCCAGGTGATCACCTGATGTTACAGAGTGGTGCCTAGCAAATGCGCTGCAGATACTGACCCTTTGAAGAACTCAAATCAACATTGTACATAAGTTGCATGACTATTTAGAATTGCGTATTGTCAGGATACATTGGTGAAGTTCCAGGAAGACGTCATTTATGCTATTCCTTAGTACACACAGCTCTGTTTTCCCTTCTAGCTCATAAGTATGACCACACAGCAGAAACGTCAAAAGTGGCTAATGAACCAGTATTGAGCAACCAATGTTACGGCTGTTCATCAATCACTTTTACTGAAATGTAAATGGACGAATTAGAAAAAGGACGTCAGTCTGCAGTAGCTTGCAAGTTTATTGTATCCTATGATAGCAAGGATGTACAGACCAACCTCTGCAAAACACAAAATGTCCTAACGACTCAACATGCAGCAGTGGATGCCAGCACCTGCGCACTCAACATGTGTATACAGTTAGATCCTGGTGACTGCTCTAAGCGTGCTGAGTTGAACCAAAAGTTCAGCGTCAGTCTCTGAAAACATCTCCCTGAGCCTCCCCTACCATAGTGACTGAGGGTCCTGCTTACAGCTGTGCTGTTGACAGCTCAATCCACTGTGACTCAGACCATAGGTACCAGATGGAGTAGCTCTGATGCCACTTGCAGCGTGCGTGACAGAAGATTCCGCTTATCTATCTCTTGCCCTCAAAGCTACGCCGCGGCCACTTTGCAAGCATGGGCTCACTAGGGTCCGGCGAGCTGGGCTCCGACGGTGTCAGCTCATGAAGGACTTGCAGAGGTGCTGACACAGAGCTCAGCCTGGAGCCCATGCTGGACCAGCCACCCTCATGAGTGCTTTTGCCATTTGCGACCGGATCCTGTGGGCCTTGGATGCGGTGTGCAAGGAGGCCTGCTTGTGAGGCCTGCGATGGTGTCCGGCTGGTATGAGCGCTATGATCAGGGCCATCGGGCGCTGAGCGGACAAGATGGTCCTGCAGATAGGCACATGAATGTTAATCACGATGGTGGTGTTGCCAGTTGCAACTGCACAGCGAGGCCTGTGGCGGACTCACCGGGAATAGCTCAAGCCAGAATGTCCTCATGACGCCCTTGCCCTTGATCTGCTGCATACGTCTGTGGACAAGCTGCGGCCCGAGCTCGGGAGCATGTGCGGAGATCAGCGCGGCTGCACTGCTGGTGATGTGTATTCTGTTGGCAATGCTACTGCTTCCCATTCTTGACGCAACGTTGACCGTGTCTCCAAACAAACAGTATCGAGGGTTGGTTGTACCAACCACAGATGCCACTACAGGACCAGAGTGAAATCCAGCCCTGATACTCAAGTGCCTGCAGACACAGATCAATGTCCACAGCTGCATCTGTTTCAGCAATAGGTGCAAGCTGGACAACACTATGTAAGCTCACTTCAAATTTGCATCCTGAAACTCTGCACACCCAGGGCCAAAACTCAGCAAGACACTGTAGCAGCAGATTGGCAGCTACAGAAGCAAACAACATGGTCTCATTCATCAACAGCAAGTACTTGTTTGTCATCAAAACTTGCAAGAACATGCTTGGGTTCAACAGCACCAAACAGGAAGACAACACACACCATCAAATTGTATGCGTGTGCTACAGTGACGATGCAGACACAGCTTGTGACCTCACCCCATGTCTGGGTTGCTCTCACTGATCAGAATGCTGCCAGCTGTCTGCACAGCCTCTATGGCAAAGTATGCAACCCGTGCTGCATGATCTGGCTGGGGACAGCGCAGATTCCCCACCACCATGTAGCTGTCCCCAATGGTCTCCACCTTGAACAAGTTGTGACGGCTGGTCACGACATCAAACGCTCGGTACAGCCTATCAAGCATGGACATGACCTGCAGCAGTTGTTGCAAAACCGTGTGAGATGCACTCAAAAAGCATGGTCAAGAGCTGCCCAGGACAAGGAAAACTGTATCACAGCACAATGATGCTATCCTTGCCATCCTGTTAGCCTACAACTGCAAGCTAGGAACTTGTTCAAGCCACCACAGAACGACAAGCAAAGATTAGACCTTTTGGTGTCTTGGTGTGATGAGAAGCCCAAAAACTGTACCGGGCTACACAGGCCAGGCCATCATACATTGAGCAGTCTGCATGACGTCTTTCTGCTGTGCATACAAGTCAAGGCCTTGTGCCAATGACAACCACAACAGGGGACAATGTAAAGGGTCACACACAAGCGTCAAGAGTGACAGCATGTAAGGACAGACTGGCAAAACAAGGTTGAGACTGGGCCATGTGGTGCACATGCCTCTTGAGGTGGCAACTCTGTGGACATGGTTTTGAAGCCCACAATGTCACTGAAGAAGATGGTGACACAGTCGAAGGACTCTGGCTCCACCGGTCGACCCTCCCTCAAGGCTGCTGACACCTATAACCCACACTCAACATGACAGACGGATGTTGTCCGCCAGTGTGTGCATAACACTGGGCGTGGTTGTGTGGCAGGGAGCATCAAGCAAACTAAATAGTCTTCCCAACTTTACAACCTGCAGTAAGCATGTCTCAAGCAATGTTGTACTCCAGTCCATTCCATTCTTTTGATTTTTGTTTCTCGTATGTTGCAAGATGTAAGAACTCGATATGTCTGAACAGAACAAGCAGAGACAGACCAATTTTGAAATGAACTTGGCATGCTCAGCACCATCAGAAACCTGTGAGTGTGTTCTAGCATTCAGCATCCTGAAGAAGACAACAACACACTCTTGCAGTCACCATCCTGAGTACAGAAAGAAGGGCGCAATTGCACTTAGGATATCAAGCACACATGAAGGGCAGACCTTGGGAGGCAGGATTTGGTCCAGCAAAGCACGCTCCTTCACGTGCTTCATAGCCATGGCCTCAGCAGGAGACCTGGACTTGAAGTGCAGGCGTGCATACTCCAGCAGTGTGTCCTTCACTTCTGTGATCAGAGGGCGCTTCTCCGGATCCTGTACCACATGATTGGCATGACTCATGTGCTTTGTCACAGCTGATGATCAAACCTGTGCATCGATATGAGTCCTGTAATGTTGCTAGTCTATGCTAGCCTTTTGCTCAAACGGGGTTGCGCTGCAGAAAGCTGTATGAATTTGTCACTAGAAAAGTGTGTGTGCTCAGCAGATGAATGCATGAGCGAATGAGAAAAAGAACAAAGGATGGAGCGGAAGGACGAATGACTGAATGAATGCATGATTGAATTACTGTGTGAACAGGTGAATGAGTGTGTGAGTGAATGATAGAAAGAAAGAAAGAAGGAAACAAAGAAAGAAAGAATGAGTCAGTGTACAGATCAGTGCCTGAATGAAGAGGCAGTCAAACAAAAGCATGAAGCAAACAGCAGGTGAATGAATCGGACCAAAAACAATCTGATCAAGTGATGAGACCAGGCCCCTGGCCAAGGTGTTCCTAGTCTAATACTTTAAATTGTATTCCAATGTAATGCCACTACGTTACACAGCAGGTGAATGATTGAGTGCACAGGTGAGCACTTGGTGGGAGGGAAGTGATGACCTGGTGCCAGCACTGCTGCATGAGGGTGACCAGCTCAGCAGGGGGGGTCCTGCCATGGGGCGCGCTCAGGGATGGCCTCTTAGGCAGCTTGCGGTTCTTGTCGCACAGAGCATGCAACACCTCCTGCATGACACATTGCCTTTCAGAAACACAGGCAGGCCAAGCTCCATGCTGCCACCTAAGGAGGCTGTCGTTATGATCGCTGAAAAGCATAAACTTTCTACTTTTTCATTTTCACAGCCAGGCTAAACGGAGGCAGCAGGCAATGACTAACTGTGGCGTAAGCCCTGTAGGGCTCATCGCCAAGATGAGGGGCGCTCAAGCAAGCTGTCATCAGCTACACATGCTGCATGTCACACAGGCTCTGTGAAGTGTGTGTAATCTTTGCTTCATGGTGGTCTGTGCAAGAGGTGTTCACGCTGTTTGTGTCGGCAAGACAGTCTGTGCAGCATCCTGTAAACGCTTTTGACAAGGTGAGGAAAGACAGGGCAGGACTAAACAGGACACATTAGGACAGCCTGGTGTTGTCTGCAACAGCATGCATGTGCAAGCAAGACTGCCGAACAGCTTCAGTAACAGGCGTCAAGCTCAAGGGCAGAGCACAATCCAAGCTGGTTGCCTTTGAATGTCAGCAGCTGTGGAAAGCTGTGACTGTTGTCTCGTACCTCTGAGCTTTCACCAGCATAAGGATCGCGCCGAAACAGCACCTCATACAGCAGCATGCCAAAGGCGTAGATATCAGTGGCCATGGTGTGGGGCCCGTGCTTCAACAGCTCTGGAGCCTTCCAGTAGGGTATCAGATCACCATACGCATCTTCTGTCTGTGTCATGCAAGCCACACGATATGACTGCAGTCATTGAGCTGCAGGGTTCGTCGATGTGTCATTGAAGTGTAGGGCATGTCAGTGTGTTATTGAGCTGCAGGGCATGTTCAGTTGTGTAGATCTTACTCAACATGTTATGAAGTAGCTTTTCAATATGAAGCATACACAGCTGAAATCTCACCATTAAGCATGTCCTGTCTGGCACAGCATCATCTCAAAATGGTTGCCATCCTCGTAACAGGTGAAGACACACAGAATGGACCTTTCAGAAAGATTTGCTCCGGCTGAGCAAGACTGCACAAGATCCAACACTGAAGAAGAGTATGTTTGCCAAGAAATCTAAAGCGTGGTTGGTTTAGTGGTAGAATAGTACCCTGCCACGGTACAGACCCGGGTTCGATTCCCGGATCACGCATGCATTACATTTTTTGGTTGGACATGCAGCTTTAGAATGTCACGGATCAACGTCACCACGAGAGCGGATGCCCTGTC
>JAABUK010012473.1_pt1 | contig 10814 bp, 8 predicted proteins | sample 5559141 | NCBI WGS metagenome assembly JAABUK01 (sample SAMN10711869, study PRJNA513367) | rock metagenome | isolation source: Antarctica rocks | place: Antarctica: Victoria Land, Pudding Butte nord | collected 2016-01-03
TTCAATCTATACGTTTCGAATAGTTTAACCACGGAGGAAGGAATAGGTGGCATGGAGGTCTACGGAGTAATCTCTCTGTGGACCTCCGTGCCACCTATTCCTTCCTCCATGGTTATAAAAAACTCTATGACCGTTGAAACTCTTTAGGTGTAATCCCTTCTACCCTCTTAAACAACCGCACAAAATAATTAAGGTTGTTAAATCCCGATTGATAACACGCGGAAGTTATATTCACCGTCCTGTCTGCAAGTAAATTCTTAGCCATCTGTATCCTTTCATGAATAATATACTCTACCGGTGATAATCCAAATGTTTCTTTAAATAACCTGAAGAAAGAAGACTTGCTCATACATGCTTTACGGCATAGCATATCAATACCGATCTTTTCTGTCAGATGCTCGCGAATGTACTGCGTCACCGAAACCAAACGTCCGTTGGTATTTAGTGCATCTTCAGGTGAAGCTAAACTTTGTGTTTGTATAACGCGTACCAGTAATGATTTCAGGGTAAGGTCTGCAAGCGCATCCTTGGCTAAGCTATCATCCATACTGATGCTGATCAGGCTGTTGATACTATTCGCCAGTTGCCGGTTATTATAAAAATGATATTTGCTGAAATTTAATTTCCATTCAAGATGCCCATTTATTTTGGGATAATTTTGATTCAGGAAATCAAGCGTGGAATGAACCATGTTCCAGTCGAGCGCCAGGGTAGCACATTGAACAGGATGTTTTTCATCGGCTTCGGGGAAATCCACTTTTAGTGAAACACCTTCAGGCAGGATCACTGTTTCGCCGGGCAGGAAATCAAAGCCGGGCTGCTGGTACAGATACATCACTTTTTTACCCCGGAGCATACTTGTTATTACCAGGCCATTATAGGATAATGAAACGTCTGAACATTGCCGGTAAGTTTCAAAAATATTCAGCTCACAATAATTTAAATTGAATACACGCCGGTGCTCTACCAGCGAATTAAGTTTGCCTGTATCACTAAGATTTATAGACTGAAGGGCATACTTATTTTGCATATGATGTGCTGTTGATGAGGAAAGTTTCATTTAGGAAGGCTGTCAGCTGTCAGCTGTCAGCTATCAGGAGGAAACTTATCAAACACTACTATTTACTCCTGATGTTAAATTACTTATGAAATTACATTATTAGTTATTATCAAATTTATCGACTCAGCAATATTCTGATGATTCCCTCCTGATAGCTGACAGCTGGCAGCTGATAGCAAAAAACATATCACGCCAGGCTCTCCTTCACCTTAAGAATTACCAGTTTTGAAGTAGGCGTATTGCTTTTTTCTGCCACACTATTAACGGGAACCAATACGTTGGTTTCAGGAAAATAAGTAGCGGTACATCCTGCCGGAATAGCATACGCTATAACTATAAACTTATGAGCCACCCGCTTTATCCCTTCAAAATAATTATAAAGGTCTACTACATCACCGTTCTTCAATCCCTGTTTATTAATGTCGCCCTGGTTCATTAATATAACCCGGCGCTCATTATAAATCCCGCGGTACCGGTCATTCAAACCATAAATTGTAGTGTTGAACTGATCGTGGCTGCGGATGGTCATCATCATCAATTCATCCGGTGCAAGGTTAATAATATTTATTGTGGCGATATTGAAATGCGCTTTTTTCGAAGGAGTATCAAAGTTGCCATCCCTGTTACAATTGGGTAAATAAAATCCACCGGGTATCCTAACCCTTTCATTATAATTTTCAAAGCCCGGAATGGTTCGTTCAATATCATTGCGGATATTATCATAATGTTGCGCATAGGCATCCCAGTTAATTTTACTCCGGGAACCTAACGTTGCTTTGGCAAGCATGCATACAATAACCGGTTCACTGAGCAAATGTCTGGATACAGGCTTTAATACTCCCTGCGAAGACTGCACCACACTCATTGAATTTTCACAGGATACAAACTGGGCGTGGCCATTAACAATGTCTTCATCACTACGAGCCAGGCATGGTAATATAATGGCTTCCTCACCATGCACCAGGTGACTGCGGTTGAGCTTGGTAGAAACATGCACCGTTAGTTTGCAATTTCTCATAGCTTCCGCTGTATAGTTGGTATCTGGTGTGGCCGATAAAAAATTGCCACCCATTGCAAAAAATACACTTGCCTTTTTTTCGTGCATGGCTTTTATGGCATTCACCACATCATAGCCAGGCTCCATCGGTGGAATGAAATTGAAATTGTCTCCTAATTTTTTCAGCCATTTCTTTGTAGGCCTTTCATATATTCCCATAGTGCGGTCACCCTGTACATTGCTATGACCTCTTACCGGGCAGGTACCGGCTCCCGGCTTACCAATGCTGCCTTTCAATAACAATAAATTCACAATCTCTTTGATGCTGTCTACCGCATTTTTATGCTGGGTCAGTCCCATCGCCCAACAGGCAATGATCTTCTTTTTATCTTTTAATAAACGGACGGTTTCTTCAATCTGCACCAGTTCTATGCCGCATGCTTTTGACAGTTCATTTAAATTCTGTTGTTTTAAATGTTGAATGAATTCAGTATAACCTACTGTATTCTTTTCAATGAAGTCATGATCAAATACAGATCCGGGATGGTGTTCTTCTTCCTGCAACAGCAGCAATTCGATAGCCTGCAGCAGTGCCATATCACCATTGATTTTTACCTGCAAAAAAATATCTGTAAGCGCAGTATCCATACCCAGCAAACCTTTTACCTGTTGCGGATTGCTGAAACCCATCAGGCCTGTTTCAGGCAAGGGATTGATAGAAATAATCAACGCGCCATTTTCTTTTGCTTTTTGTAAAGCGCTCAGCATACGGGGATGATTGGTACCGGGGTTTTGTCCGAGTATCATAATCACTTCGGCTTCATAAAGATCCTGCAGCTTTACCGAACCCTTACCAATTCCAAGAGATTCTACCAGTGCCAGCCCACTGCTTTCATGGCACATGTTGCTGCAATCAGGCAGGTTGTTGGTTCCGAATTCACGTACGAAAAGCTGGTAGATAAATGCCGCTTCATTACTGGTTCTGCCAGAGGTATAAAAGATGGCTTCATCGGGAGATGGCAATTCATTTAAAGCCGTTGCAATTTTTGTGAAAGCATCCTGCCACAATATAGGCTGGTAGTGGGTTCCATTTTTAGGAAGGTAAACCGGCTGCCCTATCCTGCCCTTTTTACCGATTTCATAATCAGTTAATGAGGCAAGATCTTTCACCGCATTCTTCTTAAAGAAATCAGCCATTAGTTTTTTAGCGGTGGCTTCTTCCGCAACAGCTCTTGCGCCGTTTTCACAGTATTCTGCTATCGCCGATCGTTCATCATCCGGGTCGGGCCAGGCACAACTCGGACAATCATACCCTCCCTTTTTATTTAAATGAAAGAGCGCCTTTGCTCCGCGTAATAAACCAGCTTCATCATATACCATCTTAAAGCTGGATAATACAGCAGGCACACCTGCTGCAACTTTCTTGATCTTTCCTTTTTTTAAGCCTGTAAAATGTTCCGGATTTTCTGCATCTTTCATAAGAAAATTTTTTGTTCAACTTGTGAGGTACACCTATAAGGTTTTGAAAACCTTATAGGTGTACCCTCTGCTCTCCACAATAAATATTAAAACGTTCATTTTTTAAAAAACCAATTAACGTAATGCCACCTTCCTTAGCCAGTTGAACAGCCAGACTAGATGGTGCTCCAACTGCAGCAACTATCTTAATCCCTGCCATAATTGCTTTTTGCAACAATTCAAAGCTGGCTCTTCCACTCAACAATAAGATCGATTTGTTCAAAGGTAATTCATCGTTTAATAAAGCTGTTCCTACCAATTTATCCAGGGCATTATGCCGGCCAACATCTTCACGAACCCTGATCAGGTTTCCTTCCATGTTAAAGAGAGCTGCAGCATGTAAACCCCCGGTACTTTGAAAAATAAGTTGCTGCTTTATTAGTTGATCCTGCAGTCCATAAAACATTGTAGCCTTCAGGCAAATATCATCTTGTTCATTGTTATAAACAGACACAGTTCTTATCGCATCAATGCTTGATTTTCCACAAACACCGCAACTGGAAGTAGTATAAAAGTTACGTTCAGCTTTTTGCAGAGTAGGAATTACATTTTCATTTAATGTAACCACCACAATGTTTTCCCGCAAGGGAAGAACTTCAACAGATTCAACCTGGTTGTTATTATTTATAATGCCTTCAGTAAATAAAAACCCGGCAGCAAGTTCTTCGTCATTACCGGGCGTTCGCATGGTTACTGAAATACTTTTTGTGCTTCTCTTGTTATCAGTAACAAATGATAATTGAATCTCCAAAGGTTCTTCAACCGCAAGAAGATCGGCTGCATCTACTAATTGGTTGTTTATTACTTTTTTAATTATTATCATATTTACAAGGCTGATTACCATAGAAAATATTTAAACAGTGTTACTTGTCCGTTATTGTCTCGACAAGCTATTACAATTTAGTTCTTTTACCTCATACCTCATACCTGATACCTGATACCTAAATTGGCACTATCGTTTCAATATTTGGGATTATCGTGCTAAATGTGACCTTCTGCTAACCTTATATTTGGTAACATTATCTCCTAAAACAAATTATTATGAACATTACACTGGAACAGGCTGAAGCCGCTGTAAAAGCAGCCAAAGCAAAAGCAAAAGAGATCAATACCCTGATGAACATTGCAGTTGTTGATTCCGGCACCAACCTTATTGCCTTTGTGCACATGGATGGCGCCTGGCTGGGATCAATTGATATTTCCCAGAAAAAAGCAAGAACAGCGCGATACTTCAATATGGATACCGGAGAAATCGGCAAGCTATCACAACCCGGTGGACCTTTATATAATATTGAACACTCCAATAATGGATTGATCACTTTTCCAGGTGGTGTATGCATTAAAGATGCACAGGGAAACATTATTGGCGCTATTGGTGTTTCCGGAAACACGGTAGAAAATGATCAAGCTGTTGCCACTGCAGGAGCCATTGCTGTTAAATAAATTATTCATCTTTAAAATCAACGATTATGTGTCAAAATCAAGGTGTAGCCTACATCAAACCCGGCGAAGTAGAAATTCATGAAATTGAATACCCAAAGCTTTCGCTCGGCAACAGGAAATGTAATCATGGTGTGATCCTTAAAATTGTTTCCACCAATATTTGCGGAAGCGACCAGCATATGGTCCGCGGCCGTACTACAGCTCCGTCAGGACTTATATTAGGACATGAAATAACCGGGGTTGTTATAGAAGCGGGTTCGGATGTTGAGTTTATAAAAGTTGGCGATTTGGTATCGGTTCCCTTTAATATTGCCTGCGGCAGGTGCAGGAACTGCAAAGAAGGACGGACGGGAATATGCCTGAATGTAAATCCTTCACGTCCGGGTGCAGCTTATGGTTATGTGGATATGGGTGGATGGGTTGGCGGACAGGCAGAATATGTTATGGTTCCATATGCAGATTTTAATTTGCTGAAATTTCCCGATAAAGATCAGGCCATGGCAAAAATTAAAGACCTCACCTTGTTATCTGATATTTTTCCAACTGGTTTTCATGGCGCGGTAAGTGCCGGTGTTGGTCCGGGTTCTATTGTGTACGTTGCAGGTGCCGGTCCTGTCGGTCTGGCCTGTGCAGCATCCTGTCATTTATTAGGTGCCGCAGTGGTGATCATTGGAGATATGATTACAGAAAGACTGGAACAGGCAAAAAGCTTTGGTTGTGAAACAATAGATCTTAGGCAGGAAACGCCACTGGAAGAAGCCATAGCAGCTATTATCGGTGTGCCGGAAGTAGACAACTTTGTTGATTGCGTAGGTTTTGAAGCAAGAGGCCACGGATCAAACGCCGGAGTGGAGCAACCTGCCACAGTGCTTAACACTGCTATGGCCATAACAAGGGCCGGTGGCGCGATTGGTATTCCCGGTTTATACGTTACAGGTGATCCCGGCGCAGCAGATGATGCTGCCAAGGAAGGAAGCTTGCGTATAAGGATTGGTCTTGGCTGGGCCAAATCTCATGCTTTTTATACAGGACAATGCCCTGTTATGAAATACCACCGGCAGTTAATGAATGCTATTTTGTTTGATAAAATACAAATAGCAAAAGCAGTGAATGTGGAAGTGATCAGTCTGAAAGATGCGCCGAGAGGTTATAAAGATTTTGATAAAGGTGCGGCTAAAAAGTTTGTTATTGATCCGCATGGTATGATAGCAAACTAATGATTAATTGTTAATTGTTGATTGTTAATTGTAAGTAATAAATTAGTATAAATGCCACTATCCGTTAACAATTAACAATTAACAATTAACAATTAACAATTATTAAGAATTCTTTAAGAAAAAGGAAATCATAATAGTTGTAATCAAGCATTATTATTGTGTAAATTACCAGTAATGAGCAAGGTCTATTTACTCCTCCGTAATAATAAACAATCAGGACCTCACACTCTTGAAGAACTAATAAAATTGGGTCTTAAACCTAAGGACCTTATCTGGATAGAAGGAAAAAGTTTTGGCTGGTCATATCCATCTGAGATAAATGCTCTAAAACCTTATGTAGCCGCTGTTGTAGAAACACCAGGTCAACAGGCATCAGACACTGAGTCTGAAAATAAGGCTACGCCACAAATTAATCATCAGGCATTCATGCCGGCAGAGATGCAAACATCCGGTGTAACTGAACCCGCACCAACGCCTAAGGTTTATGTAAGCATGCCTGCGAATGTAAATAAACCAGTAGAAATTAAAAAGCAGCAAGTTGAAAGTGTTACCCCAAACCAGGTAGATAAAATTGAGCAGAAAGCTGAAGAGCTTCGAAAAAGAATCCAGTCTTATGTTCCGGAATCTAAAGCTCCTGTAAAAAATGAGGAACCTGTTGTTACCAAGTATACAAGTACAATACCTGAGCGGGAAGAAGAATATACTTCATGGATCTACAATCAAAAAGTAAATAAGACAAAGAAAGTTACTGAAGCCCAGAAAAAATGGGCAGCTATCGCTATTGCGGCTTTATTAATATTAGCTGTTGGCTTTGGCATCAGTCAGTATCATGATGATAAAAAAGAAGTTATTCTTACCGCAACAGCATCAACAGAAATTTCTGACGTTAATAAAACGGTACTTGAGCCGTTAATTACAGAACCGGAGACACCCTCTACACAACCAATCACTGAAAATAATATTGCAAACAATATTCCTATTGATGCTTCTTCGGGGCCGGCCAGAAAAGTTATATATAATACTGGGGCTTCTGAAAAGCCAGTAAAGGAAATTCATAAAACCGCTTCTGCTACTAAAATTCATAAAAAAGACCTTGTTAATAAAACTCCGGATAAAGAAACTATAGTTAAAGCTTCGCTTCCTGAAACAAAGACCAAACCACTGGAAGTTAAACCAGTTTTAAAGAAAGAAATCGAACCGGTTGCAGATCAGCCGAAAAAAAAGAGAACGCTTAATGAAAAGGTAGATGCCTTTTTTGGCAAGTTTAGTCATAAAAAGGAAGAAGCACCTGTAGTGGTAACTTCTTCGCCACCGGCCAATACAAATACATTTCCTGGAACTGCTGAAAGAAAAGCCGTTCATCGTGATGAAAAAATGGTTCCTGCTTCACCACCAGCAAGCACTAACATAGCTGAGTACGTTGAAGTAACTACCAATAAACCTTCCGAAAACTGGATGCTGGGTGTTCATGGTTTAAAGGTTAGTTTGCATAATACAGGTAACGAAACAGTAAAAACTGCTGAAGTAGAGTTACGTTATTACACTGAACAAAATGAAGTACTGGAAAAGAAGATCGTCAATTTCAATAATATACCCCCAGGCAAAACAGTCACCCTTCCTGCTCCCGATCATCGTTTAGCCGATCATGCAGATTTCCGGCTTGTTAATGCGAAATAATGCTATCAGCTATCAGCAGTCAGGAGAGAAAAAATATAAAATTAGGCTGACCGCTGATTGCATTCACACGAGATTTCACATTTAACAGCAATTAAAACTTAATTTCTTTCGGCAAATATTTAGCTACCAGATCCTCATAATATGGCTTTAATACTTTCCAATCGGGAGGATTTGGATTTTTAGAATACAAATCATAAGGATTGAACAGTTTCACCCATTCAAACATTTCATGGTCATGAGCGTCCATCAGGTGGTCATAAGCGCTTTCGCGATGTTGTGAATAAAAAGAGTGAAAACGTAGCATGTATAACGCAGGTTCCGGTAAGTAATCTTTTACCATGTGATATACATATTCATCATGCCCCCATGAAAGGTGAACATTCCGCAAGCCGCAGTTTGGCTCATACACACCATATTTTGTGTTGAACCGTGAATCATTTATATCAGGATTGTATTTAAAGAATTCAGGATAAACAATCTTATCAGAGTACGCGCAACCTACTGGGAACGTATCACCTACAACAGCCCATTGTGGTTCTCCGAACAAACAAAGCACCTTTCCCATATCGTGGAGTAAACCTGCCATTACCATCCAGTCAGGATGTCCGTCGGCACGTATAGCTTCGGAGGTTTGCAGCAGGTGTTGTAATTGGTCCAGATCGGTATCAGGGTCAGAATCATCCACCAACTGGTTTAAAAAATTAAAGGCATCCCAGACGCGCATTTGCTTTTTATCAAACTTCAGGTACTCGTTTTTCTTTTCCAGAACAAAATCATACGTTTGATACGTATGGTTTAAACGGTAGAATTCCTTAACGGTATCCCTTACATTTGTTTCATAATTCCTGTATTCTTCTGTATTCTTACCCTTGGCAATGGTATCGGGTTCAGGATAACGCTGTAAGATATCCTCTTCCCATTCATCAAGGTCTTTTAGTGGAGCAAGTTCCATTTGATCGGTAATATTCGATGCTGAAGCCATGGTATTATGTTTTATCGTTACAAGATAATCATATACCGGTAAAGTTCTGACTATTTGATTTAAATTGATAATCTTAACCTATTATTTTTCAAAATCGCTTCTCTGGCCTTATCTGAACAGATAAGTTTTCCGTACGGTTGTAAAATTTTTGATACCTTCAAATACAGCTTATGGTTAATGGTTAATTATTAATTATTAACGGAAAGTGATTGATCATTAAAGATTTTAGTGATAAGTTACCAATGTTTAAAATTAGTCCTCATTCCGTTAATAAATAATCATTGCCTTACCTGCCCCTTATGAAATGATTAAATCGCTTATTGAAATCTGACAGTTTTATATCATAATTCAAACCCCGGGTTCTTAAAAAAATCAATCTCAAAAAATATTTAACCCTTACTTTTACGCAATCATTCTATAACGATGCCTGACAACAAGAATCGACAATTTTTAGATTTTGAGAAACCGATAAAAGACCTATTTGATGAAATCGGCAAACTTAAACAAACATCGGAGAAGACAAAAGTGGACTTAACTGATTCTATCAGGAAACTTGAAGATCAGGTTATGGACAAGCGCAAAGAGATAACCCTTCACCTTAGCAGCTGGCAAAAAGTACAATTGAGCCGACATCCCGACAGACCATATACGCTTAAGTATATTGATAAAATGACTACCAACTTTGTTGAGCTACACGGTGATCGTAATGTGAAGGATGATAAGGCAATGATTGGTGGCTTTGCACAATTAGGAGATGACACTGTTATGATCATTGGCCACCAGAAGGGAACTAATACTAAAATGAGGCAGTTACGCAATTTTGGTATGGCCAATCCTGAAGGCTACCGGAAGGCCTTAAGATTGATGCGGCTGGCTGAAAAATTTAATAAGCCTGTTATTACCTTAATTGATACTCCGGGTGCATACCCCGGCCTGGAAGCAGAAGAAAGAGGACAGGGTGAAGCGATTGCCCGTAATATTTATGAAATGATCCGGCTGAAAGTACCATTGATTTGTGTAATCATCGGTGAAGGTGCATCAGGAGGGGCTTTAGGAATTGGAGTAGGTGATAAAGTATTTATGCTGGAAAACACCTGGTATACGGTAATTTCACCTGAAAGTTGTAGTTCTATATTATGGCGAAGCTGGGATATGAAAGAAAAAGCTGCGGAAGAATTACGCCTTACTTCTGAACGGATGTTCAATTTCGGTTTGATTGACGGAATAATCCCAGAACCTATTGGCGGCGCTCACTGGGACTATAATGAAGCAGCTCAGTTACTGAAACAACACCTGTTACCTGTAATCAGGGAACTTAAACAGTTAACTCCTGAACTGCGGACACAACAAAGAATTGAAAAGTTCGGGAAAATGGGATCATGGGAAGAAACTCCTGTTTCAGATGTCGACCAGGTACCAACACTTCCCAGCATAGTTACCGATACATCAGGTAATGGCAGCATCATTTAGAAGTACCTGTTCCTGGTAAACTCCAGTAATTAGATACATATAAAATTCATACTGAAAAAATAATAAACAATAATTCAAAATGTTAAGAGATCAACTAAGAGGAACAGGAGTAGCGTTGGTAACTCCCTTTAATAATAATAATAAGGTTGATTTTGATGCATTGGAAAAATTACTTGATTCTGTGATCAGGGACGGCGTTGAATATATTGTATCCTTAGGTACTACCGGTGAAACCCCCACGCTAAGTCTGGAAGAAAAGATTGATATTTTAAACTGCACCTATGCAAAAGTTAACGGTCGTATTCCGGTAGTTGTGGGGATTGGCGGCAATGATACCCGGCACGTTATCGAAGAAATAGAAACCCTTCCACTGGAAAAAGCTATTGCTATTTTGAGTGCTTCACCCTATTACAGCAGGCCTTCCCAGGATGGATTATTTGCTCATTATAA
>JAABUK010012475.1_pt1 | contig 10813 bp, 1 predicted proteins | sample 5559141 | NCBI WGS metagenome assembly JAABUK01 (sample SAMN10711869, study PRJNA513367) | rock metagenome | isolation source: Antarctica rocks | place: Antarctica: Victoria Land, Pudding Butte nord | collected 2016-01-03
TAAAGCCGATTTAAAGTATAGGTATAATCTTTAATATTAATTTCTCTTTTCTATACTAGGCCTTTAATATCCCGATAAAATAAAAGAATAACGGTATCCTCGCCGGTCTTTTTATTAAAATCGAGGACATCGATTATCCTACTCTATACTTTATTAGTAAGATATTTTTCTAGGATTCATTTACGTAGTACTAGGTTAAACTCGACGAGCGACGTAGTTATATAAATATAATTATATAAAATATTAAATTTATTTTTAGTACTATTACGGACTACTTTAATAACGCGGTATAAATATAATAAAGTATTTAATATAATATATTATTTACCGGGTTTATATCTAAATTCTATATTTTTAAAATATTAAATATATTCCGATACCCGTATTAGCCGTAGCTTTAGCTTGGTCGTAGATAATATAAATATTAAAATTTATTTAATTATCCCGAGTATAGCGCCGTAATTAATATAAATAATAATTCGGGGTATCGATTTAATTATATATTTAATTTTATTTAATATTTATATAATATTAGTAAATTTAAGCTCGGTGGGCTAGTATCTAGTTTCGATATTTTTAAATAAACGACTTAAGAATAAAATTAAGTAGATTTATAATTATATCGAATAACTATTATCCTTTACTTCGCTAGATATATAGTATATTATAGTTTCGAATTCGAAGGTTTTACTAGTATCTAGGTCGATATATAAAACGAGTTAATTATTAAAATATAAAAGAAACGACGGTATCGAAGGAACTCTCTATAAACTATCGAATATATCTATTTCGATAACGGAGGGTATATTAATTTTACTCTTTTTTACGAAGTTCTTCCTCTTATTTCTAGACTTTAGAGATTAAGTAAATATAATTATTTTCTAATCTTATAACGGCTTAGTTATTATAGTATAGTAGAGAATATAATTACGTAACTAGCCTATTATATTTAAGTAGATAATAAAATAGTAGAGAAAGATAACTTTAATATAATTTTAAATTTATTCTCTATCGTTTATAGACCGAGAGAGTCGACTTTTTACTCTAAAAACTAAATTAATAAATACCCTAGAAATATCTTAATAAAATTCACGGAAATACCTACCTCGGTAAATAAAGTAAATATTTAATATAGATAATTAAAGTACTCTAATAACGTTTTTAAATAAATCGTCTAAAACGGCGTAGGAGTTTATTAATTTATTTTTAAATATAAACTAATGAGTTTTTATACCCTATAACTACTATATTAAAAGTCTTTTATTTATAGTAGTTTATAATAGTAAACCTATAGCGGTTATTAAAATATATATACTATTAGTAGAAGAAACTAGTGTAATTAATAATACTAATATATTAATAACTCTTAACGGACGAAATCAAATCTCTTTATAAGAGTAATAAGTAGATATTAATTTAAGTAATTATATTTAATCCTCGAATATTAATTATATCTCTATTTTTTTTAATACTATTAAATATTATCTTTTAAACTATAAAAATAAGAAAGTTAAAAGGAGTCGATTAAATTATCTAGACTAGAAAATTTTATTCGTATAATTTATTAAAGATCTTATCGATAACGTCTTTAATTTTAGTATTAAGCGGATAAATACGAGTAGTTTTAGAGATATTCTACTCCTAGTTAAATTTAAAAGGAATCCGTATTTATTTTTATTTCGGTAAATTAACGAAACTACTTTCTTTCTAAAATATAGAGTATTTATCCACGACTACTATAATCTCAGTATTACTACTATAGACCGTGACGTTATAAAGTATAACGAAGTCTCCTAGGGTTAAAATAACGGTAAGATTAATTAATATTAATAACGTTAAAAAAAATATTAACGATAAGGATATTAACCCTAATAATATTATTATAAATATCGAGGGTACTTTAGTAGGAGCTATTTATACTATTATAATAAATAAAGTAATAATTAAAATAATAACGACTTTATTAAATATATATTTAATTTAATTAATATAATACTCTTTCCTAGGCTAGCGAGTATTACGATCTTTAAATCGTAATAAATACTACGCTTACTATAGTACTAGTCGGTATATTTACTATATTTATATTAGTAAGTATCGCGAGTAAGGTATACTCACTATATTTATAATCGCGAGTATATAAAGTATATTACTCTTAGCACGATTTCCTTTTATTATATAAACTACGTATTTTCCTAGTAGATAGGAGCTTTATATTTAACTTCCCTTAAAACTTTTAATTATAGATTCTAAATATAGACGTTTATTAAATTATTAATTAAGTTTATTAAACTTATCTAGCCTTATTTTATATTAATATAAAATTTATTATCCTTTAATCCTTAATACTCCTCTCTACGAATATTAACCTAGGTCCTATCGACGTTATATTTAAATATCTAACGGAGAGCCTTAATATTTTAAATACCTTTAAGATAAATACCTTAAGATTAATAAAGGCCCTAGCCCTAAATATCTAAAACGGTATTAAAAAACGTAATATTATAGAAGAAGGGGACCGTATTAAGGTTACCCGACTAAACTATTATTATAAAGAGCGCGAGAAGTTTAACGACTAACTATTATAACTTTAGCTATTCTTCGTATTTAACGAGAATATTATACTAGTTATTAAATAAATAATCTTTATAATAACTTATATAAGAGGTAATATATAAAAATAAATTAAACTATTCCTAAAGCGCTATATAGAAATAGTAAATAATAGTAATAACTTATTAATAAAACTTTGGATAGAGAACTTCTCTAGGTTTAAGGCTAAAATTCGTTATATATTTAAACTATCTAACGAAAGTAGTATAATAGTCCGTATTATTTAGTATTTAGTATAACGAAGGTCTACGTCCGATTACTCGGTATAATTTTAATATTATATAATATTTACGGACTAGGACGATACTACTTTTATAATAATATATCGACGAGGACTAAAAAATAATATATAAAACGAATTTATACGAGTAGGAGCCGTTATAAAGGACCTCGATATATTTATAAAATAAGTAATTAAGATTAACGATAAGCTATACGAATATATAATAGAGAAATACTATAACGGAGGAGCCAACGGATAAGGACGTTCGGGAGTTTATAATAATAGATATAATTCGGCTAATTATTACCGCTATAAGAAACTTAACCCGTATAACTATATATTAATAGAACTCGATTTTACTAAAAAAGGACCTACGAGAGGATTCTAAAAAAGGGGTAAATAATAATAAAGGGGTAAAAAAGTAATGAATTATTATAATTATAATAAACCGGGCTATATCGCTAGGAACTATTATTCGAAAAACATAATAAATCGATAATAGTTAAATATATTTAAGAAAGAGATACCGGATAATATAACCCGGTCCCCTAAAAATCTAGTATAGGACGATTCTATATTTAACGATTTATTTAAGAAGTAAAAGGAGATTAAAGAAGAGATCGCCTAAAGAATTCGAGAGCTCGAAGAATTAAATAATAATAATAATAAAATTCTAAAGGAAGATTTAAAGGAAGGATAAAAATAAAAATAAAATATAGTAGATTCTAAAGGATAGTTTTAGGTAATAGACTACCTCGATAACTCTAAAACCTAATCTATTATATTAGAAGAAAAACCCGAAAATAAAAAGAAAGAAAAAAGATAAACCTCTAGAATTAATTATATCTATAATAAATATCACCTACGATATAGGGAAATACATTAGTTAATATATTTAAGCGAATATTATAAATACTATTACGATAGCTTAAAAGAGCGAAAATATATTATAAGACTAGGATATAATTATAGTTAATAGAATAATTATATTAAAGATAATTACCCGTAGTATTTAATTAAGAAAAGGGAAAACTAAGTCTTCCTAAATTATAATAAAGAATAGTAGTTATAATTACGAGACTAGATAGGATATAATAAGAAGACGAAATATTATAATTAAGATAAATAGTATTATTATTTAACCGAAGATTACGAGAGGTACTTCGAGTCTAAAGAGTACTACGGATTCCTATCTTCGTCGGGAAAAGACTAGTCCCTTATATTAAGAGAAAATATAAAGAGATTAATATACTAGCCCTAGAATAATACATATACTTAATTTAGTACGGTATATATATACGAATACCGGTAAGAGTTAACGGATATAGGGTCGTTATAATAATAGATTTAGGAGTAATTAATAACATTATATCTCGAATAATAATTTAGGTAACTAACCTATTAACTCGAGAAAAGAAAAAATAATATAAATTTTAATTAATCGATAAGTCGAAGCTATTAATAGGGAGAGTAAATAAAGAAATATTCCTACTACTAATTATTATTTGACGCTACTATAAGGAAATTACCTTCGATATAGTAGGAATAACTATTTATTATATTATTCTAGGAATACCTTAGTTAAAGAAATATAATCTAATAATAAATTAAATTAGAGGAGTATTTATATTTCCGCGTATTAAAAACGTTATTATTATTAAACCTATACGCCTATAAAGGATAGTTATAGATAAGAAATCGAACCGTAACCCGGTCGAAGTTTATAATATTTTATCTTCGTATAAAGATAACCTTATATAAGGATCCGACTCGATATATATTAACTAAAGAGGTTAATAGGGCGAATAAATTAAAATTTCTAAAAGTAAAAACGAACCTCCTAATATCCCTAAAGAGTATTAATAATAAAAGTATCTCTTTTAAGAAGAGATAACTATAAAAGTATTACCTAAATATCAACTATAGGATTATGAGATCGAACTCGAATTTAATAAAATACCGATATTTAGACCTATTTACACTTTATTAGAAAAAGAACTCGGAGTACTTCGCGGGTATATCGACAAGAATTTTAAGAAAGAATTTATTTAAGAATCTAAATTACTAGTAGGTTATTTAATCCTTTTTATAATAAAGAAGGATAGAAGTTTATAACTTTATATAAATTATCGAAAGTTAAATAATATTACGGTAAAGAATCGGTACCCTTTATTAAATATTAGCGAGTTATAGGATCGGTTTATAATAGTAAAAATCTTTATATAACTAGATCTTCGAGGCGCGTATAATCTAATTCGAATAAAAAAAGGCGAGGAATAGAAGATTATTTTTAAAATTAGATATAATTATTATAAATACTTAATAATACCCTTCGGATTTATTAATATACTAGTAACCTACTAAATACTAATTAATAATATTATATAAATATACTTAGATATAACGGTGATTATATACCTCGATAATATATTAATTTAGTCTACTAATAAGGAAGAATATATCTAATATATATAGGATATCCTAATTTATTTATTACTAGCTAGACTTCTCTTTAAATTAAAGAAATACGAGTTTTATAAAAAATCGGTTAAATTCTTTAGGTTTATAATTAATATTAGAGGTATTTATATAAACCCCGAAAAGATTAAGAGTATTAAGGAATAACTTATACTATATAATATTAAAACGATATAAAGTTTTTTAGGATTTACGAACTTTAATAAAAAGTTTATTAAAGATTATTCTAAAAAGGCTTTACCGTTAACGGATATTACGAAGAAGGATATTACTTTCTAATAGAGGAAAAAATAATAATAATCTTTCGAGGTATTTAAGGAGGCCTACGAGAAACCGCCGGTACTATATTCCTTTCGAAGTAACGAACTAGCTCGAATCGAAACCGACGCTTTAGATTTAATAATAAGCGCTTATATACTTTAATAAAGAAACGATAAATAATACCCTATTATATATTATTTAAGAAAAATATTATTAGTAGAATAAAATTATAATATTCATAATAAGGAATTACTAGTAGTAGTATCCGTATTAGAATAGTAGAGGGTATACGTAGAAAACTATTTAAATCTTATTATCTTTATAAACTATAAAAATCTTCTTAACTTTATAACGATAAAATAGTTAAACCGAAGATAGGTTAGATAATTAGAACTACTAGGGTAATATAAATTTAAGATCTTCTATACTCTAAAAAAGAATAATAATCGCACCGATATATTTAATAAACGGGAGGACTATATAAAGGATAAGGACGTAGTAATATAACTAGTCCTTATTTAATAATAGGATAAATCGCTAGTCCTAATACGATAACTAGTAGTAATATTATATATCTCTATTCCCGGAATTATTAATATTATCTAGAAGGAATACGAAAATAATACTTTAATTATTATACTAAAAAGTTAATAACTATAAACTAAACTATTAAAATATAATAAAAAAACGTATCTTCCTAAAAATTATCTTAGAGAAATTATTCGCGATTATTATAATAATCTAGTTTAAGGATACCCTAGAGTTATTAAAATTATAAAATTTATTTATAAAGAATATAACGCGCTAGGACTAAAGTCGCACGTCGAGAATTATATTAAGGAATATATCGAATACTAGTAGAATAAGTTTATAAAGTATATTAAATACGGTTAAATCTAGTTCGCCCTAATACCGGAAATACTATAGGACGATATTATAATAGATTTCGTTATTAAGTTACTAAAATCAAAGGACCCAATTACTTTAGAAACTTTTGACTCGATAATAATAATTTATAATAAACTTAATAAATATATTATAATAATACTTATTAAGGAAATTTATAAAGCCGAATAAATCGCCTTCGTACTACTAGATCGATTTATTAGGGATTATAGGATACCTAGGTCGATTACTTTTAACCGAGATAAATAATTTACCTCTAACTATTAGAAGATACTAATTAATATTATTAAAACCAAGTTACGAATATTAACCGCATATTACTCATAGACGGATAAATAGATAAAGCGGATAAACTAGATAATAAAGACTTATTTACGATATTACGTAAATAAGAAATAGAATAATTAGGTAAAACTTCTACTTATAACTTAACTCACGTTTAATAATATATAGTTTAATACGACGAAACTCATACTATTCTTTATAAACTATAGTAAATATATTAATATATTTCTAGACCTAAAATAGGGACCTAACGCGTATAGGGCGCTAGTCTATATAATTAATATAAAGGTATTATATAAGGAAATATAAACCTAAATCGAATTAACGAATACTCGAATAAAATTAACGGTGGATAAATATCGAAAAGAGTATTCTTAATTAAAGGAGGGGGATAAAGTATACCTCCTAATAAAAAATATAATAAATAAAAGATTAAATAAGAAACTAGATTATATTAAAATCGGACTATTTTCGATTAAAAAGAATAAGGGATTAATTAATTATAAATTAAATCTTCTAGCCGATACTAATGTATACTTAGTATTCTATATCTCTCGATTAAAGCTAGTAGACTCTAAGATACCTTTATAGGACACTTTTTATTTCTAGATTAAAAAAGAAACGGAGTTTAAGATAGAAAGAATTCTAGATAAAAAAAATTAAAACTACCTCGTTAAATAAAAGAGATATAATAAAATAGAGAATATATAAAAGCTTAATACGAATTTCATAAATTATTAATAACTCCTCTAGGAGTTCTAATAGAGTTATAAAGAAAATAAATAATACTTAATTAATTAAAACTAGCGGGTATTTAAAACTATTTAAAAGAAATATTAAACGGGAGGTCGTTAGACGATATCTTCGTAGCCTTAATAACTCGTTACTCGTCCTCCTCTAGTTCTATAATATTCCTCTACTCGGTAATTATTAATCTTTCTTCTTTATTTTCTAGGTACTCGAGTTATCGTTTAAAATAATCTATTTAAATATATTACTCGGCTAATTAAATACGAGCTTTATAAACTTCCTTTCGTATTTATAGATACTTATTATAAATTCTCCTTAATATTAATAGAGAAATAACGAGGTCGTAATCTCGTCCTAAGCGAATATATTTTATATATTTCTTTAATAACTCCCCGATAAGGTACGCCTTCGATTCTTTTATATAATTTTAATATAAACGTATTACGGCGCTAATATCTCTTAAGTTATTTAATAGTTCCTTTTAACGGGATATTAAGTTACGAAGGTTAATTTTATAAGGTAGTATAATAATAAAATTAAAAAACTTTCGGGACTAAAGTTTAACGGGAGAGAGGATAATATTACGATCTTTAAATCGTAATAAATACTACGCCTACTACGGTACTAGTCGGTATACTCACTATATTTATACTAGTAAGTATCGCGAGTAAGGTATACTCATTATATTTATAATCGCGAGTATATAAAGTATATTACTCTTAATACGATTTCCTTTTATTATATAAACTATATATTTTCCTAGTAGATAAGAGCTTCGTATTTAATTTCCTTTAAAACTTTTAATTATAAATTCTAAATATAGATATTTATTAAACTATTAATTAAGTTTATTAGACCTATCTAGTCTTATCTTATACTAATACGAAACTTATTATTCTTTAATCTTTAATACTCCTCTCTACGAGTATTAACCTAGGTCCTATCGACGTTATATTTAGGTATCTAACGGAGAGCCTTAATAACGAGTTATAAATTCGGCGACGTTTACTCGATTAAATATAATATAGTAATAGCCGTTAAACTCGACTTCCTAGACTATATTAAGGCGTAAATTCCTAAATACTTTAATAATATCTTCGGAGTCGTTCTTTACTAAGATAATAATAAATAATAAATTAATTAAATAAATATAAAGCGATAATTAATATTTATTAGGCTTAAAGAAGAAATCTCGGTCTAATAAAAATATATAATATACCGGTATTTATACCTAAAAGTAGGAGGGAATAATAATTAACTTTTTTATATAAATTAAATAGATAATAACGCGTCCCCCTTAATTCTTTATTTTAATAGAGATTTTAACTTTATAACTATTAATCGAGGCTATTAATTTAGAGGCTAAGATATCGATTTTCTTAGATATTATAATATTTATCCTAATTAATATATTAGCTTTTAAATTATCGACGATATAGATCTCGCGAGGCGAAGTTATAGTAGTAGTATTTTTATTATCTCGCTTCCCCGGTATATAGATAGGGTTAATAATATATTCCAACGTTTTAGATTTATTAGACCCTAAGTTATATACCGTAATAAAACTCGTTATTTTATAGACCTCGGTAATAGGGTAAATTCTTTTTATAAAGTTTTTATTACTAAATATAATTCCGTAACCTATATCGAAGTAGGTATTATTAATATCTTAGTCGGGTTCTAATTTAACCTAAACTATAGTATAGTAATAACCGCGAAAAATATATCTAGTACCTACTTCCTTCGTAGAGCTAGAGGTTAAATTATAAATTTCTTCGGCTATAGGGGTTAGATTTTAAATAATATCGAAGAATTTAAACTCCTACGAACTAACTAAAATAGAGAGAGTATTAATAATAATATCTTTTAATAAAGAACCGCGATAAATTAATAAAATAAATTTACGGCCTTTATTAAAACTACCTAGATATTTATAGAGCTAGTTTTTAGAATTAAATAACTTATAATAGTATTAATACTTCGAGATAAGAGTTATTAGTTTCTTTACCGAAACTACTTCTATAAAGTAGTTCTAGGCGTCGTCGTTTTATTAAAGTTAATAATAATTAAAATCCTTATTAATATAGTAGTTATTAGGGTCGGTATTAATATTATTATATTTAGAGTTCTCCTTTTATATTTAGGAATCGATAGTATCGATTCTTATATTAATTTTACTATTATAGTAGGCCGCGCCCTATTAACGATATCTATTTTAATTCTATTAGCTCTAGAAGCCGCCGTTTAGTCTAGGAAATTTTAAGAAAATACCTATATTATTAATATATAGATTTTATAAAGTCGATAATTAAAATATAGAATTTAACGAGCTTTAACCTTAATTTCCTCTAATAATCTATAAGAGTTATCGAGGAGGTAGTAAAGTAGGATTTAATAATATCTACTATTATAAAGATTATTAATAGGGCGATTTATTAATAAAGTTACTCCTATAAGAATTATTATACGGAGATTATTACTAGTATTCTTAATAAGATAATTACTAGTTATTATACCGAGATTAAAAATAAGAAAAGAGTAGCCTAGAAAATTCATTTTACGAACGATTAAATTAATAATACTAATTAAGTTTCGATATCGTCGGTTTTTTATTAATTTACTATTATTAACCGCGATTCTAACTAACTAGTTTAAATTAGATATTAAATTTAGAGTTAACCTAATTTAGGAATTAATTTAAAGTTATCGACGGAGTTAACTCTAGTATATCGCGACGGAACTCTAGTACTAGGTTATTCTATACTATTATTAATTAATTATAAACGTTAATAAACTCTACTACTTTAGTATAACGAAGGATACTCTATATATAGGCTCGAGGAGGTTTACTATTTCTAATATTAATTATAATATACTTCTCGTATTATAAGTTATAAATTATTATAGTAATATATTTCTTAAAATATTTAATTAAGATAATTATCTAGGTATTTAAAAATACGGGTTTAAATAAATCCTTTTTTAACTCGTTAAATTTAATAGAGTATTAGACTAAAGTATTATTTCTAAAATACGTTAATAGTACCTCTCGTACTTTATTATAACCTCGGATTATTATAATATCTCTAAATCGGTCGACGAAGATATAAATATTATAGTAGAAAATATAACGGCCCGAATTAATAATAGGCCCTTCGTCTTCTTTGAAAATAAAGTTAAAAAAATTAATATTATTAATTTTTAGCTAAGAATTACTATAATTAGTAATATTAATTCTATTATTACTAGCGGGTCCTAAAGGTCTAGGAGGTCCCTATTATAAAAATTCTACTATAT
>JAABUK010012476.1_pt1 | contig 10812 bp, 9 predicted proteins | sample 5559141 | NCBI WGS metagenome assembly JAABUK01 (sample SAMN10711869, study PRJNA513367) | rock metagenome | isolation source: Antarctica rocks | place: Antarctica: Victoria Land, Pudding Butte nord | collected 2016-01-03
AATTAACCGTTCATTCAGATTCGCAAGAGATTCTTCGAATTTGTTGAACAATCAAAGAGGCCAGTCTAGAACTGCGTGAAGTCTCTACCTCGAGAAGCAAACCCCAGTGAGCCTGCTTCAACGGCACCCTCAATGCGATGGCCTACTCATTCTCATCGCCCTACCCACCAGTGAACCGATCCTGCTACTCGTTCACGTGCAACTAGTGAGCCTGCTACAATGACACCTACCCTCAATGCGATGGCCTACCCGCCCACATCGCCCTACCTACCAGTGAACCTGGTCAAATGTTCACGTGCAACTAGTGAGCCTGCTTCAATGGCACGATCACCTTCGGTAACAAGCAAATCTATGAGCTTGTTCATGTATTGAACCTCAACAAACTCATGAGCTTGTTCCTATACCGAAACCCCTCAGTGAGCCTGCTACAATGGCAAGCCGATGATCGACCTCTTCAATGAGCAAGTCGACTAGTGAGCCTGCTTCAATGACACCTTTCGTCAATGCGATGATTCATCTACCCACATCGCTCTACCTACCAGTGAATCGGTCTGCCGACTCGTTCGCGTGCAACTAGTGAGCCTGCTACAATGAAATTCTCAATGCGATGATCTACTCGCCCTCATCGCTCTACCTACCAGTGAACCGATCCGTCAACCCGGTCATGTGCAAATAGTGAGCCTGCTACAAAGACGCCTTCCGTCAACGCGATGATCTACCTACTCACATCGCCCTACTCACCAGTGAACCTGGTCAAACGTCCATGTGCAACTAGTGAGCCTGCTACAATGGCATCATTCTACCTCGCATAGTGAGCCTGCTACAATAGACATTTCGATTCTACATAGAGCTAAGAAACACATTCATGCGAACATGAATCATTGAAGGGGGGGAATAATGTTACGACCCTAGCTACGCACCTACGTTGATAGCTATGTTGATGGCTATCGTCGATCGCTCGCCGCTAGGCTATAGAGTTGTTCCGAGACCAACTCTATTCAGGGTTAGCTTATGTTCCCCTGAGTCATATAGATAGTCGGCTCTGCTCTTCTAGATACTTTCCTTTCTTAGCATTTATATACTCGTTACCTTACACTCATATGACTCGCTCTATGCTGATCTCTAACACTATGTAAAAGATGAAATACTATCTCAGTATGATGATGAGAGAGTTCTTCATTTGATGATCTTCTACAGTAAAAGCATGATCTTCGCTGAAATCAATTATCACATCTATGACAAGAAATTGCTAGTCATTATTCGATGCTTTGAACACTGATGACTCGAGCTGAAGTGCATTGAACTACTCATTCAGATATTCATTGATCATCAAGCTTTGAAGATCTTCATGAAAAATAAACAGTTGAGTCGATAACAAGTCAACTATTTAAACATTTTGTCAAAGTTCAACTTTCAGATCATCTTTAGATCAGACAAAATGAATACTAAAGTCAATGCTTTAACTTGAATGTTTCTAGCGAACGTCTCTAAATCAGCTCAACGACTTGAAGATCATTTTCAGACTATTCTGACTCTTGATAGAGTCGATGTTCTACTCATTGAATCGAAAGCAAATCTTTATCAGCAAATGCATATGATCAATCAAATGAATGAGCTTTGCGATGAATATAGACAAGCTATGAACGAGAACAAGCTCAAATTTCATATCACTAAATTGAAGAACTGTGAAATCATTGACAGCGTTCTTTTTAAAAAAAGCTTACTGTGAGTTCTCAAGAATATGCATACGAAACTGTTACAAGAAGTGCATGATCAATCTTCAATCTTTCATCTTGACAATAAATGAATCATTGATCTAGTTCAGCGTTTCTACTATTGATCAGATCATCAAGCTACTATTCGATGATACATTCAAAACTGTCATGCTTGTCAGCGAAGCAAAGTCTCTAAAGATAGCATCAATGAACTTCATCATTCTCTTTCGATTTCATAGAAACGCTGAAAAGATATAACTATGAACTTCATCACTGAACTATCTCTGTCAGAAGACTATAACGTCATTTGCACAATCATATGTCATCTCATCAAAGAACGTCACTATGTTTTCTATCATTGAGAAGATGATGACATTTCAGTTGAAGAAATGATTTGAATCATGCTATGAAACGTTTATCGACTGCATGATCTACTCAGTTCTATTGTTTCGAACAAAGACTTTCAATTCATATCAACTATGTGAAAGAGTTTTTGCAAGCGACTGAGAATCACAGCTAGTTTATTCACAGTCTATCATTTGAAGATCAACGATCAGATGAAACGAGTTAATCAAGACGTTGAATGCAAACTTAGAATCTACTGCAATTACATGCAGAATGACTGAGTCAAATGAATATCTATGATGAAATTCAGCAACAATTTCAATATCTTCTCAATCATCTCAATGACTTCTTTCTACTTCAATAAAGAATTTCACTCTTGAATGAGTTTCGATTCAGATACAACTGACTATGAAACAACTTGTGAACGACTTAAAGCTAGAAAAGCAAACAATATTGTCATTCAAATGAAAGAGCTACTGAGCTTCAATCATCAACAATTGAAAAAGACGAAGCTGATCATCGAAGTTCAGATCAATAAACATAGATGAAACGTCATCTATGAAGTAAATGACTGAGTTTGACTATCTTTCAAAAACGTCAAGACAATGAAACTCTGCAAAGATTTGAAAGACAAACAACTAGAATCATATCAGATCACTGTCAAAGCGAAAGTCTTTTATCATCTTCATTTATCAATCAGCATGAAGCATCTGCATTCAATGTTCAGCTCAAAGCTACTGCGATCATATTCAGAAGACTTTCTATCAGAACAGCATGCAGAATCTCTCAAACTCATCATTATTGATGACAACAATGATGAACATTGAAAGATAGATGACATTTTGAACTTCAGATGCTATCAAGATTGAATACAGTACAAGATCAAATGAAAAGATCTAGATAAAGATGATGAATGATACTATGTTGATAAAGATGAATTCAATGACTTTGAGAAAGTTTTGAATGAATTTCATACGTTATACTCAAGAAAGTCACGCTAGTATCAAAATAACTTAATAAGAAAGCAAGCAAATGAGCAACATTCATGCAAACATGAATTTTCAAAGAGAGAAGTAATGTTACAAGTGTATCAAGATTGAATAGAGCTAGACAGTGTCTTTAGCTCAGATCTGACTCAGATCTGACTCAGTTTCTATTTTCTTTTCTCAACATCTTTTTGTTCAACATCATCTTTCTTTCTACATCACATTCTACTCATGTCACAAATACATTCTCTTTGAACTTAGCGCAGTCTTTGAATATTACTTAAATAGAAGCTTTTGTACTCATCTTCTTCTGTATTCTTAATATTCAGTTATAGCTATCTTTAAAGATCAAGCATTATTCAACTCTGACTTTCGCTGATTGATTCATCTAGACATGATTCTGACACTTACAATCATTTAACTCAGCACACAACTTCTTTCACCTAGTGAAAAACTTGTCATCTCAATCAAGAACATGCATATACGTTAATAAACATTTAAAATTCAATCAATGAATAGTAGAAACAGTTGAGTCAGACATTTGCTTAATCAGAATATTAACTCGCAACACAGATGATGAAATGCAGATGCTAAAACTTCTAAACGTTTACAATTTATGCTCATTGTTTACTACATTCACAGAGAAATCTTCAATCATTTCTCGTTTGAACAAACTACTCAAGAATGACTGCAAACAACTGATCATAGAAGATTTCAATCTACATCATTCTCATTGAGAGAAATGAAGATGCTTCACTCGTCATACAATGACTGATATTCTACTAAACATCATTACAAACGCAAGACTGAAATTATTACTGAAATCAGACATTATTACTTGCGAAGCTTACAATCAATTTACAACAATTGATTTAGTCTTTAACAGCGAGAAAATACAGTTCATGACACGCAAGTGCAAGATACAAATTGATTTGCATCAGAGATCAAATCATCTTTCAATCATCACAGAGCTATATTTACAAACAATCTCAGTGCAATTCTTGACTCAATGACTTTGAAAGAAAATGAATACAGAAGCATTGAATGCTTATCTGCAAATACATTTATCTTTGAAACATTCTTTAGATGACAAGACTATGATGAATGTCAGAGTGTGCAAGATTATCAAAGTGTTACAAAAGATCATTGAGAAATTTATCTTCTTGACAAAGTCATCAAATTGAGCAAGAAACTTTTGAAATCAAAGCTGCTTCAAAGTAGTAATGAAATCAAGATGATTGCGAATCATATGAAAAACGCAAGATACATTAGAAGCATGAAATGAATATCTGAAACACAATGATCATAAAAACAAGATCATTCAACAAATGAAATGCACACACTTTAAAACACAAATGTATAAGCTGAGCAAAGCACTCAAATTGATATGATGCTTTGCAAAATGAGCTAGAATCGAAAGTCAGCTATCTAAAAAGCTTTCTCAGTTTTCGTCATTGAAGTGAAGCGACATCAATCATATGACAACGACGTTCGAGAAAAAAATCAAGATACTGCGAGAAAAGTTCTTTTTCTCATCTTCTCAAGCGAATGTCAGCAACATCGCAAAATCATTCATATCTTTGACAGTCTCATTCAATTCACGCATCACAGAAGATGAAGTGAAGCAGACAATCAGATGAGTAAAAGCAGACAAAGCATCAAGCGCTTCAGATATTTCAAACAGAGCGCTTCAAGCGAGTCTTGCAGAACTGATCTCAGTACTGATGAGTTTATTCAACGCATGCATAATACACAAGTATCATTCAAAGCAGTTCAAAAAGACTCAGACAATAATACTACATAAATCAAAGAAAAGCAACTATATTAATTCAAAAATGTATCGACTCATTGCTTTGCTCGATATCATGAGCAAAACGTTGAAGTCAATCATGATCAAAAGACTGAGTGACATAGTTGAGACTCATCACATGCTATCAAATGCTCAAATGAAAGCGAGATGTAAACAATTTGTGATCTCGATGTTAGATCTACTAATAGATCAAGTTCACACAGTGTAAGACTGTGAAATCAAATATGTAATTTTCATGCTAAGCTTAGACATCATTGAAGCATTTAATCAAGTCTCACACGTCAAACTTCTGCATACGCTGAAAATGAAAAGAATGTTGAGCTATATAATTGAATGAACACGCAGCTTTCTAAAGAATCAAGAAACGTCACTAATATTCGATGAATAAATGAGCAACATGCACGAGATAAACGCAGACATATTGCAGAGATTTCTCATTTCATCGATTCTCTTTCTATTTTTCAACATAAGTTTAATTGAAAAATGCAAAGCATTGAGAATTAAAATTGAAGTGCTTGACTTCATAAATGATATTAACATTCTAGTTTATGACAGATTCACTGAAGAAATTTGCAAAACATTGAGCAAAGCACATGACGTCTGCGCGAAATGAACTTGCACTCATGACGTAACGTTCGCATCAGAAAAGTACAAGCTCACGCATTTCACTAGAAAATTGAAGAGATTCAACATGATGATTAGCATACAAATAGAAAGCTCAGTTATTAAATTGAAATCAGACATATGAGTTCTAGAAGTGCAACTGAACATGAAACTGCAATGAAACGCGCATCTTTGATAAATAAAGACGAATTACGTCATAAGAATGCTGACACTTAGTTATCTTGAAGTCTTTACATGAGAAGTTATCTTCACAAAAGCGAGACAAGTATACTCAGCAGTAATGAGATCAGAAATTGCATTTGAAGCGTCAGTCTGATATCAGCGTGACAAGAAAGATGAACTGTTGAGCAAAGAACACAGACTAGAAACACTTCAGAATCAGACTTTGCATCATGTAGCAGAAGCATTCAAAAGAGTAAACATTGAAACTTTAAAGACAGAAACATACATGAGTTTGCTACATGTTCATTTGAACATGCTACAGAACAAGATCACGCTATACAGTCAAGTCAATGATTGAACATAAGAGATCAGACAAGCATGTGAACTAATACATGCTCATTTGACGAGAGTTAATCGCGTCATTTCTCACTTACTCATCATCAAGAAAATAGTACTTCTGAATGTCTTCATTCAAGAAGATTTGAAGATACAGTTGAGATGCAAACGATGCATTCTCTTCTTCACAATGATTTCAACAAGCGATAGCATTGCAATAACGCAGTATCACAAAGATCAATGAAATCAACGATGGGAAAAGTACAAAGAACGCGTCGCAGACATCAATGCAATTTCAGCACAAAGATTGCATCTGAGCAATAAGATGATAAAAATGCGTAATGATCTTCAGAAAGCAGAAAGCACTCTTGCAATGTACATCAGAATTGAACGCATAGATCTGAATGTTTATCTGCACTTTAGAAATGTTTCAGACATAAATAGCTCATGATGCAACTGCGAATGAAGTCATCAGATGACAAAGCATGTACTCATGCATTGTTTGAACTGATTGCATCTGCGATCAAGAATGTTACAAGATGCTGACTTCTTGAACTATTGAATAATTGTTGTTATCACGAAGAGTTTCAGAGCAGTAGCGAAGATGATGATGAAAACGAAGCTCTTGAAGCAATTTAAAGTGACTAGAACACTCGTTCTTTAACATGCAATCAATGCAAACAAATTTGATACATAGTCTCAAAACTCACTGTTTCAACTGCGTGAAGCAGTCATGTAAACTGCAAGTGATTTTCTATCTCAAAGAGTTTTGTTCACTCGATACAGATAGCATAGAATTTCTCATGAGTCGATCTAATCGATGTCACAAGAGTGTATGAATTTATTATTATTATTATTATTATATATAACTTAACATAATTCATTCTTCAAACATAGTTTAATAATAATTATAAGACAATAAACACTAAGAATTATAATACAAATATTTAATATAATAAAAATATACTTGTAGAAAAATTATACTTAAGTAGTACAAGTTTATAATTATATAATATATTTAAAGTAGTAATATTAATACTATCATTTAATGAAAAATTAAAATATTAATTGTAATTGTAATTCATACACTCTTGTGACATTGATTTAAATTCAACTTATGAAAAACTTTATGCTATATATATTGAATGAACAAAACTCTCTGAGAAAGAAAATCACTCGTCAACTACATAATGACTTTACATCATTGAAACAGTAAGATTGACATTATATTATCAGTAATGAATCTATAGCTTCTATTCAGCGTGTGATGCTTAAGTAAACTCTTAATGAGAATGTCTGTGCTGTTTGATTATGATGCATCATCTTTGTTCTGCTCTTCATTGATGATATTTTATACAATGATGTCTCGATTTGATTCTCGATTCAAAGATGAAAGACATTTTCTTTGCACTCATGATGTTTATGATTGTAACGTACATAAAGCTGTGTTCTCTTACTCAATAATTGTCATTCATTGAGCAGAGAAATATGTGATGAAAGAAAGATGTATACAATAAGAAGATAGAGTATGATTGTACTGAATAACTCTTTTCTTCTCTTGATTTGACTTATGTCACGTAGACGTTGAATGAATTGTTAGTATAAACATGTGATTGCAATCATTTGATGTTTGACTCTGATCAATGAAAGAGAATGCGTTCTGATCGCTTTCTTACGCTCTCAATTTTTCACATAGATAGATGTATGACTTGATGTTAAGTAAAGAAGATGAACTCAAGTTTCTTCAATATATCAATGTGATCAATGAATCACTACTTCTTTGAACACTGTAATCACGACTTTTAATATTTAAAATGACTATTTTATCTGATATCTTTTCATCAATTACTTGACAACATTATTAATGTGATAAAGACGTTTCAATATTGACGCAGTCAACAAGTTGCAAATTCTTTAATCATTTATAGTCACAACTCTCAGACTTTTCATCTAAATTGTTTAATCACTAGTAGTATCTTTTCATCTTTTACTAACATTGACATGTCATTAATCTTTTTCGTAAATTGATTGTGATTGTTAGAAGAAGAATTGTTGCATGAATGAAAACTCTGCATGATGACTTTTCTGATCACGCAACGTTTTAACATCATTTGAACTGCGTTGAATTGAGATCTTTTGACTTTTCTGACTTCTATTTGAACACAGAGTAGAATCAAAAGATTCATAGTCAACATCATGTACAGATGAATCTCGTTGTCAGTCTAATAAGTAGTATAATAAATAATGTAATAAGTAGTATAATAAGTAGTATAATGAGAAATGTAGTAAGTAATATAGTAAATAATGTAGTTAATAGTATAATAAATAATGTAATGAATAGTAAATAATGTAGAAAATAATGAAGTTAATAATATAATAAATAGTAGTAGTATAATGAATAAGATAGTAAGTAGTATAATGAGTAGTATAATGAATAATGTAGTAAATAATGTAGTTAATAGTATAATAAGTAGTATAATTGTAATTGTAATTCATACACTCTTATGATATTGATTTAGACTTGACTCATGAAGAACTCTATGCTATTTATATCGAGTGAACAAAACTCTTTAAGAGAGAAAATCACTCGTCGTTTATATGACTGCTTTACGCAGTCAAAACAATGAGATTGACACTGTGTTATCAAGTAATGAATCTATAACTTCTATTCAGCGCGTGACGCTTGAGTAAACTCTTGATGAAAGTGTTTATGCTGTTTGATTATGACACATCGTCTTTGTTCTGCTCTTCATTGATGATATTCTATACAACGATGTTTTGATTCAATCTTCGATTCAAAGATGAAAGATGTTTTCTTTGCACTTGTGATGCTTGTGATTGTAACATATGTAGAGCTGTGTTCTCTTACTCAATGATTGTCATTCATTGAGCAGAGAAATATGTGATGAAAGAGAGATGCACATGATGAGAAGATAAAGTGTGATTGTATTGAATAACTCTTTTCTTCTTTTGATTTGACTTATGTCACGTAGACGTTGAATGAATTGTTAGTATAAATGTGCAATCACAATTGTTCAATGTTTGACTTTGATCAATGAAAGAGAATGCGTTCTGACTGTTCTCTTAAGCTCTCGATTTTTCACGTGACTAAATGAATGACTTGACGTCAAGTAAAGAAGATGAGCTCAAGTTTTCTCAGTATATCAGCGTGATCAACGAGTCACTACTTCTTCGAGCACTGTAATCACGTCTCTCAATACTTGAAATGATTATTCTACCTGATATCTTTTCATCAATTACTTGACAACATTGTTAATGTGATGAAGATGTTTCAATATTGATGCAGTCAACAAGTTGCAAATTCTTTGATCACTTGTAGTCACAACTTGCAGACTCTTTATCTGAGTTATCTTTTTCACTAGTAGTATCTTTTCATCTCTTACTGACATCGACATGTCATTAATCTTCTTCATAAATTGATTATGACTGTTAGAAAGAATGTTGTTGCATGAGTGAAAACTCTGCATGACAACTTTTCTGATCATGCAACGTTTTAACATCATTTGAACTGCATTGAATTAAGATCTCTTGACTCTTTTGACTTTTTGTCAGAATCGTGCCTAAATGAGTCAATCAGCGAAAGTCAGAGTTGAATAGTGCTTGATCTTTAGAGATAGCTATAATTGAATATTAAGAATACAGAAGAAGATGAGTACAAAAGCTTCTATTTAAGTAATATTCAGAGACTGCGCTAAGCTTGAAGAAGATGTGTTTGTGACACGAGTAGAATGTGATGTAGAAAGAAAGATGATGTTGAACAAAGAGATGTTGGTGAAAGAAAATAGAGACTGAGTCAGATCTGAGCTAAAGACGCTGACTAGCTCTATTCAGCCTTGATACGCTCATAACATTACTTTCTTCTTCGAAAATTCATGTTTGCATGAATGTCACTTGTTTGCTTGCTTTCTTATTGAGTTATTTTGATACTAGCGTGACTTTCTTGAGTATAGCACATGAAATTCGTTCAAAACTTTCTCGAAGTCATCGAATTCACCTTTATCGACATAGTATCATTCATTGTCTCTATCTAGATCTTTTCATTTGACCTTGTACTGTATTCGACCTCGATAGCGTCTGAAGTTCAGAATGTCATCTATCTTTCAATGTTCATCATCATCATCATCAATAATGATGAGTCTGAGAAGTTCTGCATGCTGTTCTGATAGAGAGTCTTCTGAATACGATCGCAGTAGCTTCGAGCTGAACATCAAATGCAGATGATTCATGCTGACTGATAGACGAAGATGATAGAAGACTCTCACTTTGACAGTGATCTGATACGATTTTAGTTGTTTGTCTTTCAAATCTTTGCAGAGTTTCGTTGTCTTGACGTTTCTGAAAGATAGTCAAACTCAGTCATCTACTTCATAGATGACGTTTCGTCTATGTTTATTGATCTGAACTTTAATAATCAGCTTCGTCTTTTTCAATTGTTGACGATCGAAGCTCAGTAGCTCTTTCATTTGAATGACAATATCATCTGCTTTTCTAGCTTCAAGTCGTTCATGAGTTGTTTCATAGTCAGTCGTATCTGAATCGAAACTCATTCGAGAGTGAAATTCTTTATTGAAGTAGAAAGAGATCATTAAGATGATCGAGAAGATATTGAAATTGTCGCTGAATTTCATCATAGATATTCATTTGACTCAGTCGTTCTGCATGTAATTGCAGTAGATTCTAAGTTCACGTTCAACGTCTTGATTGACTCGTTTCGTCTGATCGTCGATCTTTGAATGATAGACTGTGAATAGACTAGCTGTGATTCTCAGTCACTTGCAAAGACTCTTTCACATAGTCGATATGAATTGAAAGT
>JAABUK010012477.1_pt1 | contig 10811 bp, 10 predicted proteins | sample 5559141 | NCBI WGS metagenome assembly JAABUK01 (sample SAMN10711869, study PRJNA513367) | rock metagenome | isolation source: Antarctica rocks | place: Antarctica: Victoria Land, Pudding Butte nord | collected 2016-01-03
ATGCTGATGCTGGGCACCCACACTGGACGAGCGCCTGCCATGATAAGATACGCTGCTAGCTTATGAGCATACTGTCTGGGCGCTGTGATCATGATGCGCTTGCCTATCAGAGGCATCTGACTCTCATCTGCACCATCACACGCACACTTTGACACAGTTCCAGGTTGACTTGCATCTGGCTTGCTTTGGACTTGTATCCTGATTGTATCTGGGCTGGCTTCATGGCAATACATCAATGTGTATTGCTTCATTGCTGATGTTCTAGCAGTGCTTCCAGGTGCAACGAAAGAGTGAGATGAACAGAGAGCAGGCGCTTGTGATCTCCAAGGCATGGTGAGATTCCATTTGGCCATATAGCAGAGTTGCCTCTGCTGAAAAGAGGAAAAGGCTTGCTCTCACACACAAGTGGACAATGCTCTCACACACAAGTGGACAATGCTCTCACACACAAGGAGAGAATGCTCACACACAAGTGGACAATGCTCTCACATACAAGTAGACAATGCTCTCACACACAAGTAGACAATGCTCTCACACACAAGTAGACACTGCTGTCACATACAAGTAGACAATGCTTTCACACACAAGTAGACAATGCTCCAACACACAAGTAGACAATGCTCTCACACACAAGTAGACAATGCTCCAACACACAAGTAGACAATGCTCTCACACACAAGTAGACAATGCTCCGACACACAAGTAGACAATGCTCTCACACACAAGTAGACAATACTCACCAGCCAAAGGATCGCGCTCACTGCCAATGTCTGGCTGCACCATAGCTTGCACTGCTACTTGCCTAAGCTGAAGACCAGTGGCTGCAGGACAATGCATTTGATGGGTGTTTTTTGCTGCTGCGACATGGGCTGCGCCCTTATTGTGACACGGTAGGGTGGCTGGTGACTCTAGGCTGAAGCCCAGCGCTACAGACTGTTGCTTTGCTAGTGGACCAGTCCGCTGCCCATGAGCAATGTGATGTGCTCTAGGGTGCATAGCACCTGTGCTGTTACAGGCACCTGCATACAAACAAAGCAAGGCTTGGCAGTGACAATGCTCTGGATGATAATCTTGACATGCTGCACAACTTGAAGGAACACCATATGCAGCTATATTACTGTCTTGAGAAGCCCTGTTGCATGCCATGCTGCAGATGGCAGATACAGAAAACCACATCCAATAGCTGTTTGATAACACAGGTTGCCTCTCACTCAATCACACAATATACTACTTCATGAAGCCTCCAACAGGCCTATCAGATACATATGCCAGGCTGACTGCAGCAGTTTGTGGGAGTCTTTGAAAATGTTGCTGGAAGGTACTTTGCACACCTCCTGCTATCTAGTGCATGCTTCACTGTTCACAAAAAGAACGAAGCTTTTTTTGCTCAGGCTGAAAATTTGTTGCATCAGTTTGTATACAACAGTTGTTTTGTCTCGACACATTTCACTTAAATATTACCAACACCTGCTGATAGAGGTGTGCAATGCATGTCAGTGCAGTGTTCCACACCTGGTGCTCCCCTTGGGCTGTGACCTTGGACTCCAAGACTTGAGGAATGCCGCTCTGGCTTTCAGACCGCCTGTTGGAAGCTGTGAGCACGCTGTGACTTGCTTCTCAGTCAAAGAGGCTCAGCATGACTGCCTGCACCCTAGCGCACTTTTGTTACCGGTGCTGGCATGCTCACATGGAAAGACAAGGTAAAGTGCAGCAACCAGACTGCAAAGGAAGGCTCAGACCCAGCTGCAGCAAAGGTCACAAGCTTTACAGGGAGCACAGACACGGGCAATGCAGTAATCAAAGCTGGAGTGCGAAGTTTACATACGAAGCATTTCACTGGGGTTCAGATCTACAGGCTACCTACACTGTGAGCAATCTTAAGTAATGCCAACATCTTCACTACAGGAGCCAATCATAGGCCTAAGATGTAAAGTTTGCAAAATCTAGCCTACACCTATCCTTGCGAAAACTAAGAGGATGCGTTTGTCTATCTAGCTAGTCAGTGTCACTGTCAGGATGAGCCATCATATATGCAATCTCAGCTGTGCAGTCTTGCATCAGCTTCAAAGCTGCATTGACAGCTTCTTCTCCAGCAGGATCAGCGGCATCAGACGCACATACAAGACCCTGTGCTGCTGCCGCTGTCGGCTGTTGATTGCCCATGTTTGTTAGGATTTCTGCTGCCATCAAGCTGCCTAGCTGCTCGCCTGGGCTTTCAGCAACAGCCCTCTCGTGTGCAGAAGAGGGCTTGGGAGGCTTAGCAGAGGCCTTGGCTGGGATACTAGCAGATATTGGTAATCCAGAAGCTGCTGAGGAAGCTAGCTGAAGACTGCTAGGTGCAGCCCCAGCCTGACCTGCCCCTGGCCTGTTCTTGCTGCCACGTGGCCGCCCCTTCTTGCCTTTGCCTCTGGGAACAACACCAGGATCTGGCGTTTCAGCTGTAGATGCACTGGCAGATGCTGGCCTTTCAGCGCCGGTCTCAGCTGCAGCCATTAGTGTAGCAGCAGATGCGGCGGAAGGGGCAGCAGCAGCAGCAGCTGCCTTGCTTGTTTGTGGTGCACTGACAGACCTCTCATATGCAGCTGCAGCAGTTTGAGCAGGCACAGCTCTTGCAGCAACCATGGGTGTTGGGGCTTTTGGCAGGGCTGCGCCGTTTGAGGGAGCTGCCTGTGTGTTGGCTTGTGCACCACTACTGACAGCTTGACCAGCAACGCTAGCTGCATGGTCATTGTTGGCTGCAGGGATGCTGTGATCCATGTCAGCCCAGTCCATGGGTGCTGGACCAGATTGAGGCTGTTGTGCTGCGTCATCATCCTTGGGTGCACTTGTGTCGTGTCTCTGCCCATTCAGCACATTGCCCTGCAAGACACACTGTGTACTGTCAGCGTTGCAAGGACATTTGCCAAGTCTGTCATGCACTGGCGGAGCTCTGATTAAAATTCACATTTTACTATTCAGGTGCACAATCAAGACCTGAAAGTGTGGATTAAGTCAAAGGGTGCTTGGCTGTGCACATGCACAGACAGACCCGCGCACAGACGAACGCGCACGCATGCACGCACGCACAGCATACATCAAGCTGAAAATCAAACAGGTGAACAGGAGGACTGACAGCGTGAGTGAGCAGTGAGTCAGCATCACATGGACACACAGCCCCATCATACCTCAAATTGCCTCCAAGACCAGACAGCCTGCTCTTTGCGACGCCGACGCTCGTCAGCCTGCCGCATGGCAGCCTTGACCCCTCGCCCCCCCAAGGCTGGCAAGTTCACATGCTCCAGCACATCGATTTCATCATCATGATCGTCATCATCATCATTTTTGGGTTCTTCCACATGTGGAGGGGGTTGGTCATCCCCTTCTGCATCTGACCCCAGGTCTGCCATGCCTTTGTCGAGGAGAGCAAACAGTTCGTCCCCGCTGTCATCGTCCTTGTCAGCACCTGCTGTGTCAGCATCTGCCTGGTCAGCATCCATGGGGTCTGAGTCACCAGGCTTCTTGCGCTTGCGTCTGGGACCGCGCAGCTTCTTCTGCGCGACCAACGGCTGCATCTTCTTGGTGGCATTCCACAGCAGCTGCGGCAGCTTTGCCCCCACTGCGAGGTTGGCAATACCCTGCAAGCATGTGATGCAAACGCATTTGGGATGAGGAAGGAATGGTATGTGCCCTCAAGCCAAACAAGGGAACAGACAAGGGAGGATGTGAACTGCACAGTAGCTGCAGAGATTGCTGTAGGAAGCAGAGCTGCTGCAGTTGCTTGCAATGACATGACACTGCATGAACAGTGTGTATATCCACCCAGCGTATCAGAGGCATGAGCACTATAGGGACTGCCCAGAATGGTCCATCTTCTTGGAGACATTGTGAGTACTTACTATATAGTATATGGCTGTATGGACACTGTGCTGCTTGTGTTTATTGCAACCATGTGCACAACAGTTACCAAACTGTCACTGCATGGCATGACACCATACCAAACAGTCCATTCAAATGCAGACGCAAGGCTTACTTTGGGAGCATGCTGTATGCCAGCTTTTTCAGAGGCTTGCTGCTTTGCTGCTTTGTATGCCCTGCACATGGGCCCAAGGGTTCCAACAATGCCCAGGCCTCTGTACATGCATTGTACATGGTACACACAATCCCTCTCCTTCTGAGCTTTGCTGTGTGCGCCGCTGAGAGAGGATGCTGCCAGCCTGCATAGCCAGAATCAAGACGTCAGCTGGTGCTTTGCCTAGTATTGATTGAGGTGCCGTTTTTTAATACAAAAAAGCATAGTTTTGATCATTCTGACCCAGCAATTATTGCGCTACTGTTCTGATTGAGGTGGCTGCTCCTGCTACTTGCCCGAAGTATTGCTTCCTAGAAGTGCTAGTCTGAGCAAGCGTGTGGCTCAAGAATACAGACAAAGACAAAATTGAGTAACAACGCCTAAACAATGACAAAGACACAGAAGAGCATGTGCTTGCCAAGCAATCAAAAACACCCTGCAGTGTGCATGGCAATGCTCAAGGACGCAGCAGAATCCTCACCGGCTAGGTGCATTGCAGGCAGCTTCTGCAGCAGCACTGCGGCTAGGAGGGCGTCGCACAGCACCAATCACAAAGGCCCTCTTTGCCATGAGCTGACGCAGGACCCGCATGACATCATGCATCCCCTTGGCATGACACTCCTGGGCCAACTCCAGCAGTTGGTGAAGAAGCTCCAGGGGCAGGTAGATGGGTGTACGCCCAGGCTGCGTCTCATGGATGCAGTAGATGGCGAAGATGCTGGCAACCTTGGTAGCAAGAGAGACTTCTGTTGGGTTGGGCTGGGACTGATGGGATGTGTCCTCGGTGTACATGTCCCGGCGGAGTGCAGATGGAGGCTGTGGGGGCCTGTTTGCTACTGCAGCCATTAGGCGTGCACCTGAAGATCCAGGGGCCGAAGTAGGTGCTGCCGGCACAGGGGCTGAGTCACCTGGCCCTGCTGCAGGTGCTGCTGATGCTGAAGCTGACTCACCGCTGCCTGACACAGGTGCTGCGGGCACAGGGAGAGATTGGTTGTTGACTGCAGCTGGCACGGATGCAGAATGGCAATTGACTGCAGCTGGTGCTGCCAGAAAGGGCGCAAGCCGGGGCAAATTTGCAATGCATGCTGCTAGCACTGATAGGCCATTGTCTGGGCCACTGACTATTGACACAGGCGCTCGTGAGCCCTTAGCTGCTGCAGATGGATTTTGAGGCTGCTGGGGCTGTGCACCAGTATGCACAGCCTGCTGATGACCTGCCATGTCAGTCCGCAAAGCATGTGGGTCAACGAAAGACTGTGGTCTGGCCTGTGGCTGGTCTTGAGCATGATGATGCAAGGCCTGATCAGTATCAGCGTCTTGCATGTCCACGTCTGATGAAGCCAAGCCATGTCGTGTGGCTGTGCCATGCTGAGCCTTGGCTTCTGTTGGTTTTGGTGAGCTGAATGGCGCAGCTGGCAAATCTGCCAGAATGTCACCATTGTAATCCCCTATCTCATCATCAATGTTGACATCATCCAAGATTGCCCCAGTTGGTGTTGTTGCGTGCGCACTTGGTGAGCCTGGAGGAGCTTGACTGGCTGATTCTTCACGGTCAAGCTTGGCCGCGTAAGCTTCGCTGAAGGGGATGTCTTCTGCCATTCGTGAAGTCAGGTCTGGTTCTGCATCATCTACGTCAGCATCTTGATCAACATCATTGCTGACGTTGTCTTCAGCTCCCTCTTGCTCATCGTCATCACCAGTATTGCTGAAGCTTGCAGTGGCGGTCTGAGTACCGTCTGATGCCTGGTTGCTGGTAAATGCCGTGTTACTGGGCTGAGCCCCATTCTCATTGGCACCTGGCTCTGGCTGAGCTCGAGGTGATGTTGGAATGAAAGCAGTCTCTGACATAGACATGTCAGGTATGAGTACATCCAGGCAGTCCAGGGCAATGGCATACAGGCTCTGGACATAATGGTCTGTGGTGAGACTGGTGCTGTTACCCTGCAAAATTTAGGGCTGAAGTCAGGCAAGCAGCAGCAGCAGCAGCAGCAGCAGCATACACAACAGTTATGCTTAACAAGTGTACTCAGGTCTCACCAAATAGATCCAGGAGAAGTGGCGCTGAGTCCATACATTTTTGAAAGTAGACAAGGTTGGCGCTGAGCCTTGCTCGACTGCCTGTGTAAAGTGCTTCAGGAGAAGGTGCACATCTCTTTCCACAGTCTTCAAGCGTTTGGCATTGTTGAGTGCTACAACTCCCATCACGTATATGCTTGCACAAGTGTACTAATAGGCCTTGCTCTGTGCACTCTACCCGGCCCTACTTGTAAGCTACTTCTGTCTCCTGACATCATATCATCTACGACCTGGGCCTAAGCTAGTGAGCGCATCACCATCAGACCCTAGGCCCTAACACAGTCCTGCTGCGCTACGTGAGACAGGGATCAGCAACACACCTGCAACCTGGAACACCGTCAGGCCGCAGTCCGTCCGCGGTCGCAGTCGCAACGAAGGCGCTCACAGGCGCTGCTGCATAAGTGAAGCCATCAGTCTAGCAAGCTTGAGAAACCGGGAACAATCTTGACTCGCCGTGCAGTTCTGAATAGGTTCTGCTGCGGGTTCGGTCCTTTAGTGTTCAAGCTGCTTCGTGTGCTCAGCTCGGTCAATCAGTGTGTCGATGTGCTTTGGTTCCACGTCAAGTCACGTTTGCCTCTGCGCACAGCATTTCGTCCTTCCGGTGCAGTTGCGATTCGCACCAGCGTCTCGACAGGCTTGTCACCTCCGGCTCACACGATCTGACTGACTGATCTGAGATAGGCAAGCTCCTATCAGCGCCGTGCTGAAGACGCGATGAATGGCGATCAGGACCGCGGGAGAGGTCGCGGCCGAGCCAGAAATGCTGGGCGGAATCAGCCCGGGAACAGAGGCAGGGGGCGAAATATGCACCGCAGTAACTCGGACGGAGGCAGGTCAGGCTTTCGAGCAGCTGCTACAAGTGGTTCCCCGGTCGTAGGGACACCTCCAGGCCTAGGGTCACGGAGGCCCCAGAATGCTGACGCTCGGTATAGCAGCAGTCTGCCCACAGCAGAAGGCTGGGGCCTGTCAGATGCTGCAGACAACACACTAGCAGCTGGTGCTGGTACCTCATCTGGAGGCAACAGGAACAGCAGGGGCAGTCTGGCAGGTCAGTATGCACAGGGAAGCTCACCAGGGCAAGGACGGGGTCAGACTGGCAACAACTGGCACAGAAACACGGACTCATCAAATTTTGGCAGGAACTCAGGCCCTCCAGGCTTGGGCAGAAGAGCATCTGGAAGCCCACATGTCCAAAGCAACATTGTTCCAATTCCCAAGAGGTGTCTGAACAATCCAAGCGGCCCTGCTAGTACACCAAACAACAGCCAGCAACACCATGGGACACCAAATAGCAGAGGCAGATATGGCGTCACATCCCAAGGTCAGCACTGCACCAGTAACACTTTGCACTTGTGTGACAATGTGAATACTAGCAAGGGCTGGGCTGTTACTGTGTGCCTGCTTTGTGGGCACACCATGTTCATCAAGCTGTGTGTCTTGGAGCACCTGTGCCAAGGGGCCACTTGCTCCTGGTGCTGGCTTGTAACACCCCTTCTAGCTTATCAATCATGGTGGAATCATTATGCAGGTGCAAATAAGCTAGGCAGCTCTGACCGCACAAGGCATAGCGAGTACTGGCCTCAGGACCTTCTGCAGAAGGGCTTCAAGAATATGGAGCTCTTCCGAAGCGTAATGCGCATCAATGCTGGGGACAAGACGCAAGCATATGCCTCCTTGCCAGGCTTGTCAGCTGACATCTTCATCAGGGTCAGAACTCAAGATCACACCCATGTCGTGTCTTGTTGTGCATACTTGTGATTGTGTTCATTTTCTGCTGGTCTGCAAGCTTGCACTTTGTCAGGCATACATCAGTATTAGCCTGGTGCACGCTGCTTGAATGTCGTGTCAAGCTTGCGTCGTCTACACTTCTGCATGATAACCAGAATACCCATCTGATGACATCACTAGGACCTTTTCTTTGTATGTTTCCATGCAGGGTCTCGAGTCTCAGAACCGCAGTGTGGAAGGTGATGAAGTTGCTTTACGCATTCTGCCTCCTTGTGGCTGGTGGGTCTTCAAAAGGGAGCAGCTGAAGGCAGCTCAGAAGGCAGCAGCCAAGGGGCCCTCTAGGGAAGCCCAGGGTGTTGACCTAGCTGGTTCACCTAATGCAGCAATCAGTGAGGTTGCCACGCCAGCAGGTATATTGCCTTGGCGTCTGGTGTCAATGCATTTCTGCACAGCACAGGTGACGAATCGTGCTCCGTGCAGATGTGCATCCTGTCTTACTTTTGCTTGGCAAACCAAACGTGTCATTGCATGTAGCTTAATAAGTACCTGTACAGAATCGGACATCATGTGGATAGGAGAACATGCCACATTGCATTGGCTGTGCAAGTACATGCTATGCAATGAAGTGGTGGTAACAGGTCTTGAGAATCCACTTGCTGATGCCCTGGGAATCTTTGTTGCAGCACTCAGCATGGAGAACGCTGTCAGCGGTGGGAAGATTCCATACCAGTTTGCAGATACAGATGGTGAGACTGCCTGCCTTGCTTTCTGTTACATCATACTGCAAGCAGTCTGCCTATGTCGGTTGATGGCCCCACATACTCATGAATGGACACATGCATAGAGTTCTCTCGAAACAGGCTGACCCTTCTCTCTTCTGCTTATTGTGGCAGTCTATTGTTGCACAGGTGCATAATGATGCGCACATCACTGTGATTTATCAATTCTGATCATGTATGCAGGTCCAGAGGCTGATGCTCCAGGTGATCTGGGCTCTGCTCAAAGCCTACAGCCTGTGGATGAAGACAGCGTCTTTGACATGTCAGACATCACCTCAAATGATGGCTCTGGTGTTGCCAACCATGCTGCAGCGCGCTCTGGCCAGCATAAATTGAACGCAACACCAACACAGCTTCCACCAGAAGGTGCTGAAGATGACCAGGACGCAGGGAGCACACTGGACAGTGAGTCAGCTCTGGGCATACCTGAGTCACCTGCTGAGTCATCTGGCATGCAAGATCTGCCCAGTGCATCCCTCTCAAGTCATGCAGACAGCTTCAGCTGGTCAGCAGCCCTTGCAGATAAGCTTTCACTGGATGACAGCCAGATTAAGGGCGTGCCAGACACACCAGATTCAATGGTGGCAATGGGCTCAGTACCCAGCACCACACTGAGTGAATTTAGTGCTGTTGGGGTCCCTGGGGAGAAAGAGGGGTCAGGCCAAAAGGGCTCCACACAAGGCAGGAGATCTAGCTATAGCTCCAGCAGGTGCCGTTCTGCTGCTATCATTTTCTGAATGCTGCACCCAAAGTTCAATCATCTCATACTATAAGCATGCCCCTCTCACCAGGGCATACCTGTCAATGATGCTGCGCATTGCTGACTGCTGGCCCACTGCAGTGCGTGCTGGTACTGCGCCTGTCAGATTCCCATTGACCACACATGCAAGACGACGTCAGTGCATGACCAGTGTCATTTGTACATCTCCCATGAGTGTGATGTAAACCTGGTCAGCAACACTAACAGTCACACTAGCAGTGATAGTAACAGAAACTGTAACGGCAAGTGCAACAGCAACAGCAGAACAGCAAGATTGCAACCAGATCATGCCTACATCTGTACATGTCAATATGATGACTTGGCATATGACAGTTGAGTGGTGGTGCAGGAGGAGGTCTGTGGACAACAGAGACAATGGAGCTCCCAAACATTCAGCTTGGCATGGTGTGGAATCTGTTGAAGCTGCTGTGGGAATCTTGAATGAATTGTAAGCTTTGCAGCAACACTCCGTGCACTGTGCGTTACCCATTGATGCTGCATTTCCAGGACAGAAACAAAGAGAACCTCCAAGGGTTTTCAGTGTTGAGCCCATTTGGCATCCTGTACAGCATGCTGACTTGTTGCCCTGTTTGCTACTCCTCTGCAAAGGGCTCAGCCTGTCAGAGACACAACTACAACAGACAGTAGGCAAGTCAACAGTATGGCTTCCATGTTCACAGCACTGCGGCATGCAAAAGCCAGAAGCAAGCATGCTCTTGACAAGCCAGCAGAAGCTCCTGCTTTGTTGTTTGGGTTCCATGAGCCTGGCACATCCTTTGACTGCACCAATGCCATCATGCACCCAACAGAAGGAGATATTGGTCACCTTCAACAAGTCAGCACTTCCAGCCTCCTGCTTTGCTGGCAGAATGTAACAAACATAACAACAATGTATAACAAATACAACACTTGTAGATATACTAGAGCATAATAGATGGGCTGATATTATCCTTTGCCGCAGGATGATCAAGTTCCCAGGCATCACAACAATACATATTAAACCCAACAAATATAAATATGATAACATACAACAAACCATTGTGATGTCATCCTCTGTTGCAGGATGCTCAAGTTCCCAGGCATGAGGCCAACAGCAGAAGTGGTGGGCATCCTCAACAAGTCAGTCAGGCGGCAGCAGGTTGTGGGTATTCTGAAGCAGGAGCATGCTGGAGATGTGTTGACACTCATTGCTTCAGATCCACGCATGCCTCATATGATGGTCAATGCTGCAAGCATGCCCTTCGAGCTCAGGCAGCAGCTTCAGGTATTACCAACGTCAGACATCACTGCAGGCTTTTGGTTGAATGCAACACATGTTTGTTGGTGGGCATTTTCAGGTGCAGGTTGTATCTTTTCTCACAACCCATGTGCATTGTGTACGGTGGGTAATGCTGCTGGTAAGCTACAGAGAGCTATAGCA
>JAABUK010012481.1_pt1 | contig 10808 bp, 1 predicted proteins | sample 5559141 | NCBI WGS metagenome assembly JAABUK01 (sample SAMN10711869, study PRJNA513367) | rock metagenome | isolation source: Antarctica rocks | place: Antarctica: Victoria Land, Pudding Butte nord | collected 2016-01-03
CTTAATTTTAAAATAAACGAATTAAACTACGTCTTTAATAAAACCTTCGGTTATATCTAACTTTAGGCTGATAATAGTCTTAATTTTAATATTAACTTGAATAATTATAGGTCCGAGCGTTTATTCGCGCATCTATGGGGGCAGCAGTAGCCATGAGTGCGCATATCTATGGGGGCAGCAGTAGCCATGAGTGCGCATATCTATGGGGGCAGCAGTAGCCATGAGTGCGCATATCTATGGGGGCAGTAGTAGCCATGAGTGCGCATATCCATGGGGGCAGCAGTAGCAGTAGTCATGAGTGCGCGCATCTATGGGGGCAGCAGCAGCCATGAGTGCGCATATCCATGGGGGCAGCAGTAGCAGTAGTCATAAGTGCGCGCATCTATGGGGGCAGCAGTAGCAGTAGTCATAAGTGCGCGCATCTATAGGGGCAGCAGCGTTATTAGAATGATTATTAGAAATCCGCCTTGGCGCAGTAGGGATCCCTAAGGGATCCCTACCCTACCCTACCCTACCCTAAGCCCTACGCCAATAGATCCCCACGCCAGGCTAGGGTAGGGATCATACCTCGATCCCTACCCTACCCTACGCCAATCCGAAGCGTAGTTCTAGCGATAAAATTAAATAATTCCTCTACTATATCGTAATCGATTTAAATAAACGTTTTATTTAAACTCTTTAGAATTTCTTGTCTAGGTATTAACTCTTTAGGCCTAGATAAATTTATTACTAAAAGATATATTTTTTTTATAATAAGTCTTAAAGACCCTAATAACGTAAATTTTATATATATTAAATTTTACGCGACGCCTATGGATATATTACCTAACGCCGGCGAAGTACTATTTATATCTAGATCTTCTATATCTACGAATATATTTTATATTATAATAAAAATAGGGCCTTAACTAGTACTTTCTAAATTTAATAATTTTTATTATAAAGTAAATAATATATTATTTAAAAAGCTATCCTAGTCTTTATAATTAAAATAATATAAAAGATTATCGGTTAAGTTACTCTTCCTAGAATAATACGAAATTAAGAAATTAAAAGATAAAAGTTTTATTACCTAACGCGCCTAGCGATTATTTAATTATTTAATATTTATAAAACTCTTTAAGTTATTATAATTAATTAAAACTTTTATTTTATATAAACTACCTTTAAGGTAATATTATTATTATTTAAATATCGCGACGATTACGAGGAGCTTCTTATTATAAATCTCGTATCGAATTTTTAAACCTTATATTTTACGAGACTAGAAAGCGACGGGATATTATTCGTTATTATTTTATAACTATATTAAAATCGTAGCCACGATAAAATTAAAAGTATTTATTTTAATCCGAATTTTTAATTCTAGATTAAAGTATACTAGAATAAATATATATAAGAATAAATCGCGAAGTAAATAAAACGTTTATATTATAATTACTAGTACCTTAATATAAGAGCTAGTGCCTTAGTATAAGATAGTAACTTATTCGTACCGCTAGATAAAAGAAGTAATATATAATATACTAAGACTAAATCTTAACCACTATTTTATTTCGTTAATACTATAATTCTTACGTATCTTATTTCGTTAATACTACATTCTTATTATTTAGTAGTAACGGCGTAGTCGAATTCTATTTATAAATAGAAGGAGACTGGTTACTAGCCCCTAAAATACTAGTTATAAAATACTAAATCCTCTACTAATATCTCGAAGATATAATTATTATCCGTACTACTATTCCCTTATATAGGTCGAATTATTCTAAAGGACTATAAACTAACTATAATTCGTCCTCGTATCTACTACTAGCTATAATATTAGTACTAACCCTTTAACCGTTAGTGTTCTACGACGACGAACGAAGCGAGCCGCTTCGTTTTCGTTTTAATTATTATATATAGTAGCGGTACTTTCTTACTCTAGCTACGCCTACCTCTAATCTTAATAATCGAGTTATTATACTAGGTTTCTATAGGTATATAAAATAATCTATAAATATACTTTATAAGCCCGAAGAAATATCTATACTACGGTTATAAAGAGTACTTTATATTTCGGCCGTAGGCGTAGGGAACGATCTATATTAAATTAAAACATTACCGCCGTCTATATTATATACTACTATTTTCATTTATATAAAATCCTTACCTTTTCTTAAGGATCTCGGTCTAACCGTAATTAATTATTAAGAAAATTAAATCGCGCCGGAATTACGGAGTTAAGAGCGGAGTTTACTTTTCTCGTAATCTAAAGCCTATATTTACCCGAAAGCGGAGAAGCGGTATTTACCCTATTAAGAACTATAGCGAAATCGATAGGTTTTCCCCGCGCTAAGGTAGGAACCCTAAAAATTTCCTTTTAATTCTTTACTTCTTACTTTTTACTTCGTTATTTCTAATTTATATAATCGAGGTTTAAAAAATTAATACTGTATAAATAAACTTTTAAACTATATACCGGTAGAAGATTTTTATAAATATACGTAATTTATCTTATTTTCCTTACCTATAAGCTACGCGGAGGTAAAGAAGCCGTTTTTATTAAAACTTACTATCTCTCTAACGTTTTAATTATTTACGTTTTCGAAAAAGTATTTCGAGTAGTATAATAAGAATATTAATAAATTAATTTAAGAAGTAGTTCTTTTTATTATCGACTAGTACGATCCTCTATTAAATATACTAAAAGGTAGCGAGTTATTTATAAGAAAAGGACGTTTTACCTCTATAAATATTTAAGAAAAAGAAAGTTCCGTAGAAGAAAACCCTTTTATATTTCCGATTTCCTAGACGTACCCTCTTTTAATCGCGGAAATATTAACGGCTTTCGTTAAAGGCGTTAGGTACTATACCGATTCGGTATATTTTAATAATTAGAAAAAAAGAAACGAGGAAATTCTAAATCTTTAACTACCTCGTTTTTAAAGAAGGTTTAAGGACCGGATTTTAACTACTTTTATTTATTCTCTTCTAGCTCCGTTTTTTTCTTTATTATTTAATTTAGTTAAATTAATAATTTAGTTAGCTCCGAGAAAATTAATACCTTAATTCCTCCTATAAAAATTAATTTTTACTACGGACGACGTTATACGAAAGATTCTTTTTAATTAAACCGATAATATAGTTAATAATAATAAAGGTTAGTCTAGCTCCTTAGGATAAGGTTAAAAAGGTTTTAATAACTTTAAAGGAAATTAATTTACTTTATTTAATCCTTAATCTTAATAGGAATAAGAAACCGTAGGCTAACTATAAATACCGCCTCCGCCGGTAAGGATCGATTTAAACCTATATAATACTATAATCTAGGTTATACGATCCATTATACTAAATACTATTAAAATTATTTTATAAAATTAGGGTTAAGTTTTTAGAGGGCCTTTAAGACCTATTAAACCGTAAAGGCTAACTAGTAAAAACGGGTACACTTAATAAATAGAGTAATAAACTAGGTATTTCCGTACTAACGAATTAGGTTTCTTTTATTTAAATTACCTAGAGTTATAAGGCGCCGGTAATATCGTCTTTAATCTTAAAAAATTAATATTTAAAGAGGTCTATACCTTTTATAATAAAGTTTAGGATTTCGTTATAATAAAAGGTAAAGATATAATAAAGATGAATTTAAATAATTACTTCCGCGGTACTACTATAAATTAATAACTTAAAATCCTTTCCTAAGATAAGAAAGATATAATAATATAACTACCGAATAATTTATAGCGCTAAATTATTAAATTATAAGATTATTTTAAGATTATAATATCTATAGCTCTAGAAGAGCTTAGTTATTAATTATATATATCGAAGGATACGGCCGAACGAAATAATTTATTTATCTACGTCTAGAATATAGCTAAATACGCCGTTTAAGCCGGTATTACCGAAGAGTATATATAGGTTATATAGGCGTAGAATCACCTCGATATTAATTTCTAGGCTACTATCCCTCCTCTAATAAATAATACTTCGATTAAATAATTTATCGAATAATTTAAGAGTAGGAAGGAGATATAATATAAGATATAAATTTAAAAGAATAAAGAAGGTTATAAAGATTATTAAAAAGAAATTAAAAAGCGAGAAAAAGATCGCGATATAAAAGAGGATAAATAACTACTTAAGGATAAATAGTCGTTATAACGGTAAAGTGGGTATTATAATTTAATACCTTATCGGCCTTAATAGTAATATCGACTTTTTTAATCTTAAGGTTTTTAAATATTTTAAGGTCTTTAATTTTAAGGCTTTTAAGGGTAGAGACTATTTACTATAAAACCGAATCCTTATAATTCTCGTTCTTTTCTATACTAGTAGATAACTAGACCTTCTTTCCCTTATATTAATATTTACGATTAACCGGTTTACTTTTAAAATCGGTAGGCTATACCTTAAATATAATAGTAGTAATAATTATAATAAACTTAAAAACCTCCCCTATAAGAATCTTTAAAAAACGCTCTATTACTATTAAAATAATTATTTATAATTACCGCCGGAAACGTTTAACCTAACTAAAATTTATTCGTTAAAAATCGGGGTTACGGGAACTAGAGCTATAATAACTAAAACTATAGGAACCATAGGACACGCTTATATTACCCGCCGAGACTATATAATACTTTCGGTAATTAAGTATAGATATAGCCTATTTACTTTAATAAACTATATAATAATTTTAATAATAAAAATATGGATTACGGTACTTTCTTTAGATTTATTAATAATTATTTCGACTCTCCCGAAGCTCCGCCGATAAATTATTATAATTATTATATAAACGCCGATAAAAGTTATTATAATATTAAGGAGAGTATTATAAACGAAGAATAAAGTATTAATAAAGACGTTAATATTAGGTTCGTTTTAATTACGTATTATATTTCTACGGGGAAAATAGGTTAATGTCCCGTTTATAAGAACTATAAGTCTAACTTCCCGTTAAATAATCTTTTATATATATACCTAAAAGAAAGGAAATATATATACTCGATTAATATTTAAAAGATAATTAATCCTGCCTTTATAAAATTTAAAAATACCGAGTTAAATATTACTCCGAAGATCTTAGTCCTAGAGATTATAATAATATTAAAGTTAATAGCTCTTAAATCTTCCCCTTTATAAAAAGATAGATTAATAATCGAATTTATTACTCCGCCTTTATTAATTAACGGGATAATATTTTGTATATAATATTATTTTACCGGCCAAATAGGCCTTACCCTAAATATTATTCGAGAATTAAGATATTTTAATACTAGGTATCCGATAAATATAATCGATAGAGTATTTATTACGTAACGAATCCCCGGCGTTTAGTTATAGACCTATAATAAAGTTATTACCTTAAGAGGTATCGGCTCGAACCGTTATTTAACTATAAAGTAGACTTTAATTATATTTTATATAAACGGAAAAACGAAGGATAACGTAAAAGTAATAATCAAAATCACTAGGGACTTCTATATTATCAATAACTTTAAAATTAATATACTTATCGGTATAAATATCCTAGGTTAAAAGAAGACCGTTATCGACCTCCCTAATAATTAAATAATTTCAAATAACTACGAAGATATTACGATCCCTATTTAATCTATAGCTAGGGATAATATAAGGATCCGATATATTATATAATTAAAGCGCCGCTAAATAGTTCTAGTACGAATTATATTAACGGTAATAATCTCGTTAAAAGGGAAATTATAATTACCGGACCGAGACTTCTTATTCGAACTATAAATAAAAGGAGTCTATATTTACTTTATAAACTTAATAATTAATTTTATTAATATTCGTAACAAGGGGAATATACCTTTTATTATTCCTCGCCGCTAACGAATAGGATTAATTATAAAATATAAGGTAAAAGAAGCGTACTTTATCGATTTAAATAATTATTCCCTTACGGCGAAAACTTATAAAAATAATATAATTATATTACGCCTTATTAACCTTTATAATCCGAGGTTAATCTCGAGGCCTAAGGTCGATCCTTCTATAAAAACGAAGCTACCGAATAGAATTACGATCTACGGTAATAACTCCGATATTACCGCGATTAAAGAGATTATAGAGTAATACCCTCGTATTTAAGAAAATACGGGAGATATAATTAACCTACCCGAATCGGAGTAATTATCGATTCTATTTATTACGGACTAGTAATTGTTTAATACGAAATTTAATTATAAGGTTTACCTATTAAGCCCCGATATAAGAGCTTTAATAAACGAGAAATTCGATAAAATATATTAATAAAAGAAAATATTATAGTCTACCGAGCCTTCCTTATTCGCTTTCCCTATCTTCGTTATATAGCGGACGGTATATAAAGGCCCCGAAAGAACGCCGATACGGAAGAGTAGAGTCGTAGTCGATATTCGTAATCTAAATAAAATTATTATCTTTAATAACTACCCTCTTCCGCTTTAAAGCGATATTATTTCGTTAATATAAGAGTATATTTATATAAGTATTATTAATTATAGTAGATAATTCTATCTCTTCTTAGTTAAGAGAGATAATCGTTATAAGTTTATAATAGTTTTTTACCGTGGTTCGGAGTACTATAACGTCGTAGTAATAGGATAGAAAGGGTTAGTTCCGTATATTTAGTATAAGATAAATTCGCCCGTATAAAGTATTCGCGAGATATTACGTCGATAATATCGTAATTTTCTTACGGTCTTATTCCGAGTATATCGAATATCTTATAATTATCTTCGCTTTATTCGTAGGCCTTAAGATCTCGTTTAAATTTAAGAAATCCTTTTTAGTTTACCCCTCCGTTATATTTCTAGGCTAGAAAATAAATAGGTTAGACTTAACTACTACTAAAAAAAGAATTATAATAATTAAGGAACTTCGTTTCCTAAATACGCTATAGGCTTTAGAAATATATATTGGAATAATAAATTAATTATGAAATAATATTAAATACTTCGCCTAGATTATTAAATTATTTTAATACCGGAAAACCTAGCTTTTAAAGAGCTCGCCGTTATAGGGCGGGAATACGCGAAAGATTTATTCTAAAAAAAATTACTTTATATTTATAAAAGAGGAATTAATTTCTTTTAAATTATTATAAAAGATATTTACCTCTAAAACCTATTTATATTATCGGGATCTAGCTCGTTAATTATATATTAATATCGATATATTAAAGTCGTACGGAATTAACGCGATAATATATTATATTTAAGGAGATCCTTAAGGTAATAATTTCCCTTATATTAATATATAATTAATTCTATTCTTATCTAAACTATTTAATCCTACGGAGTCGCGCTACTAGCCTACGGAATTAAAAGTAGTAGGTTTAATTTAGATATTAAAGAAAATCTTATACCTATTTATATAAGTCTTAATAAAGAAAGTTATTATCTTTATTAATTACTCGGTAATTATTAATATTACCCGATAAATAATACTATCGTCGTCCTCTTCTAATAGGATAAACCTACGGTTAATATAAATTTCCTAATATACGTTATAATACAATCTCGATATTCGTTAATATCTAGGAAAATAAAATATCGTATTAAATATATTATCTCGCCTCCTCGGTAAAAAAGAATATCTCGACGCTAAGGGTCCCGGTATTTTAGACGATATTTTCGTTTTTTATTTTACCCTAATTAAAATATCTTTTAAATACCGCCTTAAATTATAAAAGGCGTATTCTAAAGATAAGAAATAATTAAGGGTAATAAATTTCTTTATATATAAAAAGGATAGACTTAAGAAGGAAGCCCTAGGGTCTACGGACGGAGTTAATATAATTAATATTAATATTCCTTTCCTTCTTAGAGACTTACTTATATAGTATAAAGACGATTATATTAATAAGAAACGCCTATATATCCCGAAATTAATAGAATAGAATATTTTCGAACTCGCGTATAATAAGCGAAATTATATAGGATTTTATAAAACGTACGAGAATATCGCCGATAATTATTATATATAGTATTTAACGAAGACTTAAACACTATATTTTATACTACCCTTAATATTAATTTAATTAGATAAAGAGGTATATATTATATAGTACTTTAAAACTAATCCTAATAGAGTTAAAGATCTATTATTACGTTATTATCGATTTTATTATAACGCTCCCTATATTTATAAACGGATATAATTATCTAATAACTATTATTTATAAATTCTCGAAAGTAGTTACTACGGTCTTAAGGAAAGATACGTTTAGCGCCGAAGAATAAATAAACGCGTTATTTCTCGCCCTTACCGACTAGGGAATTCTAAAGGCGATTATTTTTAATAAAGACCCTAAATTTCTTTTAAGTTTATAGAAGGTAATTTTTAAAACGTTAAAAATTAAATTAATAATCTCTACTACCTACTACCCTTAATTTAACGACTAATCGGAACGAATAAATTAGACTATAAAAATAATATTACGATTTTATTTAATATACTACCCTAATAGTTTATAGGATAAATTCGTAACTACTTTATAATCTATTATAAATAATTCTTTAAGTTTAGTAACGATACTTTTACCGAATAAGATTATTTATAATATAAAGTTTAATAATAGAATTTCGGTTTAAGATATAATAAAAAGAATAAATTTTACCGATATTAGGACCGTTAACCGGAAGGAAGCCGTTAACGCGATTTCGTTCGCGGCGATTAATACTAAATTTCGATATAATAATAAATATATACTCTTAATAATATAAAAAGGGGATATAGCCTTTTTAAAATTATATAAAGATTATAGGATCCTAGGTTTAGAGAATTATAAACTTTCGAATTAAAGAACTAGCCCGTTTAAAATTTTAAAGCGAATAAACGACTTAATTTATAAATTAGAGTTACCGCCGATAATAAACGTTTACCCCGTTATTTCGGTCGCCGCTTTAGAACCTACTCCGTTAGGAGAGGATCTATATAGTCGTTTTTAAAAGATCGGGTAGGTTATTATTCTCGATAATAATAATAAAGGTATAAATAATTATTTTAAAATAAAACGTATTTTAAATAAAAGGATAAAGAAGTTTCTAAGATAGGGAAAGAGGTTAATAATATAATACTTAATTAAATAGAAGGGCTAGGGGCCCTATTAGAATATATAATATAATAACCAAGATCTTAAAAACGTAGAGGGCGTAATCAGCGACTATAATATAAAGTCGTTATAAACTACGTAAGTAGTTTAAGGGACGATATTACTCTATTTATTTACTAATCTTTATTTTATTTTCGCTTTATTACGCGACGATAACTTTATTATTTAATAATAACGAATTTCTTAGTAGCCCCGCTACGTTAATATAATATTTCTAACTTACTTAAATAATAATAAGTCGTTTTTTTCTCGCTCGATATAATTAATAAATATTACCGCTATCGTATTATTTAGCTATAGTATCTTATATATTAAATAATATTAATATATCTTTCCTCTTTTAATCCTAAAATTAATTATTTATTTATATCGCTCGCCTTTATCGAGTATAATACGATATCTTCGTTCTAATAAGTTTTTAATTATAATATAATTAAATTACGTTTAAGAAAGGCTACGAAGAAACTAGCCTTAAAAATTAATAAAATAAAGATAAAGAAGGTAGCGAAAATAATTAAAACTAAATTAACTAAAATAACGAATAATAATAAGGATAAAAAATCTAGCGCTTTTACTTCTAAATAGAGCGATAAGGTAGACGACGAGTAGGTTATTAAAGACGAAGTCGATAATAAAGTCGATAACGAAGAAGTTAAGGATTTACCGTACGATAAGCCCGTATATAACGTAACGGAAAATAAAGATACTTAGTTATTAATAGGTAGATATCTTTCTTTATTATAAACCGGGCTAGTTATTTAATACGATAAGATTTCCTTAAATACGCGATTTAAGAACTAGTTAAAGGTATTTAATTCGAGAAATAGCCTATAACCTAAATAGGTAAATAACGAGTAGCTAGTTATAATACGATTAATAAAGAATAATTATATAAAATACGCGATTATTTTTAATTACGCTTAATTATACGGGGATAAAAGGAACTTATTATAGAAGCTAGATTAATCAGTTTTAATAAAAGGGGGGAAATATAGCCGATATATCTTTATAGAAGGATATAATTATTTCTCGGCGGACGAGATAACGAGAGTAAAGGAGCTCTCGACGCCGTCGAAAAAACTAAATAAAAAAGGCCCGAAGGTAACGAAGTTTACGACTTCGAAGAAATCTTTAATATAAAAAAAGTCGATATTTAAAAAGCTTAATAAAGATAACGAGAGCGACGAGAGTAAATCCGAAGCGGAAAAGAAATTTTCGGTTTCGAAAAAGTCTTTAAAGGAATTAATAACGAAATTATTCCTACCGAAGAAGTCGATTTTAAAGATAACCTCCCTCGTAAAATTAATCGATAATAACGATTCTTAACTAGTTAATATTAAGTCACCTAGTATCGAGGCGCAGGAACGTTAGAAGAAGTATACCGAAACCACGTAAACGTCCAGCGACCTAATTATATAACTAGAAGAGTTATATCGGTAACTTGGGAAACCCCGATTTTTACGCATTTTGCACCGAAATTGTATAAAATACTGGAAATGCGTATCTGCTCATGTCCCACATTCTAAGCATATTATGCACCGATTAAGCAGCGATATGGCACCGATTTAGCAACTTTTTTTTTTTTTTTTTAGACTTTAACTTTTAATAGTATCTAGACTAGGGCCCCTATATAGAAATATAAATATTTTACTAAATCTATTTTTAGCCTAGATTCCGAATTTTTAATTAGATTTTT